>Ga0247727_10007168_pt1 | contig 21424 bp, 27 predicted proteins | sample WisWelCaveWW1625_FD_202498 | JGI IMG/M metagenome (GOLD analysis project Ga0247727, IMG submission 202498) | Biofilm microbial communities from Wishing Well Cave, Virginia, United States - WW16-25 | ecosystem: Environmental > Aquatic > Deep subsurface > Groundwater > Cave microbial mat | place... | reverse complement strand
TGGCGCATTCCTACGGCCGCACGCACCTCAAAGCGGGCGACGAGATTATCATCACGGGCATGGAGCACCATTCGAACATCGTGCCTTGGCAGTTGCTCTGTGAAGATATCGGCGCGAAGCTGCGCGTCGTTCCCTTCAACGATGCCGGTGAGCTGCTTCTCGAAGAGTTCGAAACTTTATTGAACAGTCGCACCAAACTCGTTTCGCTCGTCCACGTCTCCAATTCTTTGGGCACGATCAATCCCGTTAAAAAAATTATCGCGCTTGCGCATGAGCGCAAAGTTCCGGTGTTCATCGACGGCGCGCAGGCCGTGCCGCACATGCCCGTCGATGTGCAGTCGCTCGATTGCGATTTCTATGCGTTCTCCGGCCACAAAGTTTTCGGCCCGACCGGCATCGGCGTGCTCTATGCGAAAGAAGCTCTGCTCGAAAAGATGCGGCCATATCAAGGCGGCGGCGATATGATCAAATCCGTGAGCTTCGAGAAGACGACCTACAACGATCTGCCGTATCGTTTCGAAGCGGGCACGCCGGACATTGCGGGCGTCATCGGCCTCGGCGCGGCGTTGGATTATGTGGCGAACCTCGGCTATGATAACATCGCGGCGCACGAGCACGAGTTGTTGGAATATGCCACCGCAGCGTTGCGCGCGATTCCGAAAGTGAAAATCATCGGCACGGCCAAGCAAAAGGCGAGCGTGATTTCGTTCACGATTGACGGCATTCATCCGCACGACGTCGGAACGATTTTAGATCGTGAAGGCGTCGCAATTCGCACCGGCCATCATTGCACGCAACCGGTGATGACGCGCTATAATATTCCGGCGACCTCTCGCGCCTCGTTCGCATTCTATAACACCAAAACCGAAGTCGATGCGCTCGCGCAAGGCATTCACTCCGTCATAAAGATGATGAGCTAATGGACGATCTCCGCGAACTTTATCAGGAAGTGATCCTCGATCACAACAAGAACCCGAAGAACTACGGCAAGCTTGAGCGCGCCAATCATTCTTCGGAAGGCTACAATCCGTTGTGCGGCGATCACCTCAATTTATATCTGCAAGTGGAAGACGGCCGTATTCGCGATCTCAGTTTCGAAGCCTCCGGCTGCGCGATTTCGAAGGCTTCGGCTTCGTTGATGACTGCGGAGTTGAAAGGCAAATCCGTGGCCGAGGCGCAACAGCTCTTCAAAAAATTTCAGCACTTGATTACGAGCCGCAGTGACTCCGAGACGGATGCTGAGGAACTCGGCAAGCTGGTGGTCTTCGCGGGCGTGCGCGAGTTTCCGTTGCGTGTGAAGTGCGCGAGCTTGGCGTGGCACACGATGAAAGCGGCGTTGAATGAGGGCGAAAAAGTGGTTTCAACGGAGTGAAAAGTTGAAGGCATCATAATCATGACGACTCAAACAATAACTCAAATCGGTTTTGAAGAGGTGAAGCGCGATGTGGCGGCCTTGTTTCAGCGTATTGAAGCCGGTGAAATGTTTGTGGTCTTGAAAGCCGGTCAACCTGTTGCTGAAATAAAGCCGGTCTCTGTTGCGCAAGCACAACTTCGCCCTTTCGGTTTATGCGCGGGAGAATTCAAAGTGCCGGATAATTTCGATGCGCCGTTGCCGGAAAGTATCATAAAAGAATTTGAAGGGCGATGAAGCTGCTGCTTCATACTCGTATCTGTCTTTTGATCCTATGCTCATTCCGAGTTGGTTTGTCGCTCCCCTCGATTGTCATTCTGTAAGAACCTTCCCTCGCACTGGGATGAGAGGCAAGTGCTAGGGAAGTTCCTTCCAGGATGACAGTTTTAAGAGGGCGTTACAAAATAACTCTGAAACACTTCACAAAAAAGTGATGCCCAAATGGAAATGAACAACGACACCCCCAACCCTCTGCGCGAAGACATCATCAAAGCCTTGCAAACCTGCTATGACCCGGAGATTCCGGTCAACATCTACGAATTGGGTTTGGTTTACAACATTGATTTAGACGCGACACAACAAGCTCACATTCGCATGACGCTGACTTCGCCCGCGTGCCCGGTTGCGGGAATCTTGCCCGGCGAAGTGGAAATGAAAGTCAAAGCCGTTCCCGGTGTCAGCGATGCAAAAGTAGAATTGGTGTGGGAGCCGCAATGGACGCCCACGATGATGAGCGAAGCCGCGAAACTCGAACTCGGATTTTTTTAGGAGAACTTTGGATGCGCAATCTGAACATTCACATCAATGATAATCTGCCCCCGATGTATGATCCCACTGCGGTGCAGCCCATGCGCGACGAGTTGACGGCGACGGGCTTCGAAGAATTGCTCACGCCGGAAGCGGTGGATCAAACTTTATCCGCGCAAAACAACGAAACGATTTTGCTCATGGTCAATTCCGTTTGTGGTTGTGCTGCGGGCAGTGCGCGGCCCGGCGCGACGTTGGCGTTGCAACATCATACGATTCCCGACCGCTTCGTGACCGTGTTCGCGGGGCAAGATCGCGCGGCTGTGGAGCACGTGCGACGAACATATCTCGCCGAGGTTCCACCCTCCTCCCCTTCCATGGCTTTGTTCAAAAACGGCAAGCCGATTTACGTGATGCACCGCCGCGAGATTGAAGGCCGCCCGGACAGCATGATTGCGAGTGCGTTGAAAAAAGTTTTCGAACAGCATTGCGCGCGCAAAGGCCCGGCGATCAGCGCGGAGCACTATGCGCAGCTCACGCATGCGGTCGCGTGCGGCTCGACGATTCCGCGTTATGCGCAACAGTAAAACTTCTTTAGGCAACGAATAAAGCGGCAACGAAAGAGTCTTTGCGGGTGGATTGGCCATGACTGCGAAAGCCTTTATGACCGACGAAGAGTTGTTGAGCTTGCCCAAGCAAGGACGGCTACAAATACGAGTTCATCGCTGGGGAATTGGTTAAGAGTCCCGGCACGATGCTTCGGAGTAAAGTTGCAGCGCGCTTGGGATATTTGTTCGGCAACTATCTCGATCAAGTCTCGATTGCCGAAGTTTATGGCTCCAACGCCGGTTATCGCATGGCGAGCGGCAACTTGCTGTTGCCGGATTTGTCGGTTGTATTGATCAGCCGCTTTCCGAATGGCGTTGAACCGGATGGCTTCGGTTACTTCGCGCCGGATATTGCCGTCGAAGTGCTCTCGCCGAGCGAACGGCGCGAAAAGTTGAAAGAGAAAATCGTCGAATACTTTGCCAACGGTTCGAAGCTGGTGTTGGTGATTGATCCCAAAGCGCGAACGGTTGCGGTTTATAACTCGCCCCAAAAGATGACGACCTTGCAAGAGCCGGATACGTTGGGTTGCTCGCTCGTTCTGCCCGGCTTCGTTTGCAAGGTTGCAGAAATTTTCAAGAAACGCTCGCGCTGAACATGCCGCTCGAGGCTTTGTATCAAAACTTGATTCTCGATCATTACAAGCATCCGCGCAACTTCGGCAAGTTGAGCGGCGAGGCGGTGCGCATGCGCCACGAGAATCCTTTGTGCGGCGATCATATCGAGCTTTATGCGGCGCGCGATGGCGAAGGCAAAATATCCGATCTCAAATTCGAAGGCTGGGGTTGCGCGTTGAATCTGGCCTCGGCTTCGATGATGACGGAGGCGGTGAAAGGCAAGCCCCTCGCTCATGCGCGAGAAGTGTTGCGCGCCTTTCGCGAACTGTTTGAGCCTGATCGCGCGCGACCAAACGGCTTGGGAGATTTGCAGGCTTTTGCAGGTGTGCGAGAATTTCCAACGCGCGTGCAGTGCGCCCTTCTGCCCTGGAACGCGCTGGCCGAATATCTTAACGGGAGCCAATGACTTTGAAGCTTTCAAACCGAACGAGCTTACCTCATCAGCGTTTTCTCTTCCGCAAAGCGTGTTCTCCTCATTTGATCATTATAAAAATCCCTCCGCACGTTCTTTCATCCCACCGCGAAAGTTGTCAAGGCTCTCACGTCCTGCGGGGTCTCAGTTATAAATGGAGTTTTCATTCCCACAACTGCCGTTTCAAAAATCCTTTCAGCATGATCGCGGTTCGAAGGCAACAATTCGTAGCCGCTTGATTTGGAACACGATTCCTAGGATGAAATCAAAGCCCGTTAAACGCAATATGATTTTCTGCGCCGGTGCGAGTGTTTCTTGAGGTATCGAAACATATCCGGCGCGATTTCCCCGCGGATATGTTTCGTGACCGTTCGCTTCATTTTGACATCATGATTTCTTAACGCGCGCATTATGTTCCAGGCATTGCTTTTAATATGTTATCACACGTCCGCCGCACGCAAGCTTGCGCGGCATTTGTTTTGCGTTTTGAAAAGCGGAAAAATAGTTTTAAAAATGAGCGGCATTAAGCATACTTGCTCAAACAGCAGCCAGGCTGCGCTACCTTTCTCCGCTGATCATCACAGGCATGACCACAGCCTTGACATTCACGCATTTTTTGGCTATCTAAATGCGCTTCATAAAGCGCGATACGTATGCTCTCGTCAAACTAGGTGACTCCGGCTTTCGCAGAGACGGAGCACGTTCAAAGATTCCGTTTAAGAAAGGAGCTTGGCAATGGCTGGTAAACTGGTGAATTATTCTTCACAAAACGGTTTTGCGATTCTCGAACTCAGCGATCCCCCGGCGAATACCTACACGTATGAAATGATGCAAGACCTTGACGCGGCGATTTTGCAAGCGCGTATGGACGACAGCGCGCACGTGATCATCATTCGCGGCGCGGGCGAGAAATTTTTCTGCGCGGGCGCAAACATCAGCATGCTGCAGCGCGTGACGCCGCGTTTCAAATACTTCTTCTGCTTGCACGCGAACGAAACTTTGATTCGTTTGGAGCAAACGCCCAAGTTGGTGATCGCGGCATTGAACGGCCACTGCGTCGGCGGCGGCTTGGAAATCGCGATGGCGGCGGACATTCGTATCGCCAAAAAAGGCGGCGGCAAAGTCGGGTTGCCGGAAGTATCGCTGGGCGTGTTGCCCGGCACCGGCGGCACGCAACGCCTCGCGCGCCTTGTTGGCAAAGCGCGCGCGATTGAATTGATGACGACCGGACGCACGTTCGAATTCGAAGAGGCGGAGCCGATGGGCATCGTCAATCATGTTTATGCGGCGGAAAATTTTTGGGAAAAGGTTTTGGAATACGCCGGTCAATTCGTTCCACCCAACAAAGCCTCTAAAGCTGTGGGCTTGATTAAACGCTCGGTGCAATCCGGCGCGGAAGTTTCGTTCAGCGAAAGCCTGGCCATCGAGCGCGAGCTGCAACAGCAACTCTTCCAAAGCGAAGACGCGAAGGAAGGCCTGACGGCTTATGTGGAAAAGAGGAAAGCGAATTTCGCGGGGAAGTAAGAAGCGAGTAATAAGACGTAGCGCAGACTTTCAGTCTGCGAACCAGGCAGGCAGGATGCCTGCGTTACAAAGTCTTCCATGACGCGAAGGAAGGCTTGACGGCTTACGTGTAGAAGAGGAAGGCGAATTTCGCGGGGAAGGAGAGTAGACTTATGACAACTATTGCTGTTACAACTCGAGCCAAATACCTCACTGCCTTACTCCAAAAAGCGCGTCGTCGCAGTGTCGTGCTAGAGACGACCGACGGGCAGCGGTATGTATTGACGTCGATCAAAAATTGGGAAGCTTTTGATGTGGGAAACAGCCCTGATTTTGGTGAAGAGGTTAAACGAACCGTCCAAAACAAACGCTTGATGAAGTTCTTGGTGGAGCGGCGCAAAACGGCCAAAGGAAAAAGCAAATCTGTGGAAGAAGTGGAGAAGGAATTGGGGTTGGCATAGCTGAAAAATTGCAATGAACAATCGAGAGCTTTTCAACAAAAATCTTGAAATCAGCCGCGAGTTCAGCCGCTATGTTTTGGAGCATCCGAAATTCGCCGACAAGATTCCACACAACGCGCTGGTGGTTTTTCTGCCGAAAGACGATCAAGCTTTGCGCGAAGACAATTTGAAATTGGCGCTCATGCACCGCGAGCCGAAGCAGGCGCTCGTCTATGCGCATTTCGACGGCTTACGTAGAAAATCGCCGCAGCTGCCAAGGCTTAAACTGGAAGTTGTAAAAAATGGCGCCAAGAACGGAAGCAGATAATCGCGCAGAGGTCGTCATGGCTCTCATTCTCAATATTCTTTCGTAGCAGAGGTGCAGCATGAACACAATCATTGCAGAAGTCAGAGACAATGCTCTGGTTTTGCCGCCGGAGGTTATTGCGCAATTAGGCTGGCGTGAGGATACGAAAATTCTCATCAAAAGAGACAACGGCAGTCTATTGCTACGTTCACAGAGGTTAACCACCGAGGAAATCGAGAATATCGTCTATACGTATCTAATAGATCGTGTCGGTGATGCCACGGCGATTAAGACGCCACTTTGGAAAGACGGAAAGTGGCGTATTGAAGTCCTGTTATCCTATCGCCCGCAGACCGTTGGCTTCTTGACTTTTTCCTCGGATGGTCATTTGATTGAAAGCGAGTCAGACAGCCCAGCTAAAATGAAAGCCAGCATCAAGTGAAGATTGAGCTGCCTTGCTTCCAACAAGAGCAAGACCACACTTGTTTGCCTGCATGTGTTCGGATCGTCCTTCACCAACTTGGCATACAACTCACCGAATTGGAGATTGGGCGCGCATGCCAAACCACACCTCTCGGCACAGATCGTGAGATCGCAGCCGCAGGACTGTCTGGGCTGGGATATAAAATAACGCAACTACAAGACGCTCCATTCGCGACGATTTCACATTTCATTCAGCAGCATAAACCTGTGATTGTGTTTCTCAATGTAAGCCTTTTGCCTTATGCCCGCACGGCGGCCGGAACACATGCTGTGGTAGTAAATGATTGCGGAACGGAGGAAGTCTCGTTTATTGATCCAGCGCGCGGCGAGGAGATAGAGATTTCATCTGAAACTTTTATCAGAGCTTGGCAAGATCGTGGTTGTCGTGGCTTAGTGGTTGAATTGTAAAGTTCGGCACGGCAGTACTGCCAAACTTATCGGCAAGGAGATGTGAGCACATGGCTTTGCAATTAGAAGAAAACCTGCAAAAGAGCATCGACCTCATCCGCAGCAAAGTGATCGAGATGGGCGCTCTCGCGGAGGCGGCGCTGCAGCACAGCTTGCGTGCGATGGTGGAAAACAATCGCACGCTCGCGTATTCCGTGATCTTGCGCGATCTTTATATCGATGAAGCGGAAAAAGAGCTCGACCGCCTGTGCCTGGAATTTTTGGTGCGGCAGCTTCCCGTAGCGGGTCATTTGCGCTTCGTATATGCCGTGATCAAGATCAACAACGAGCTGGAGCGCATCGGCGATTACGCGGAGAGCGTCGCGAGGCATTTCTTGAAAATCAGCTCGCTGAATTATCAGCCCTCTTACACAAAGTACATCGAGATCGCCGATCTCGCGATTCCCATGCTGCACGACGCCCTGCAAGCGTTCGTAAACAAAGACCCGGATTTGGCGCGCAAAACGATGGAGAAAGAATCCGCCGTCGACGAGATTCGCAACCGCATTCACGCCGACTTGGTCGCGTTGCGCGAAGAAGACAAACTGCCTTCGGGCGCATTGGCGCCGTTGACGATCATCGCGAGCCGCTTCGAGCGCGTGGCCGATCAAGCGTGCAACATCTGCGAAGAAGTGCTCTACATGTGCACCGGCGAGTATCAAAAGCATCGCGGCACGGAAGTGTTCCGCGTGCTCTTCGTGGGCGACGGCAATTCCAGCCGCAGCCAAATGGCGGAGGGGATCGGCAATGCGCTCGGACTTTCGAAGTTCGTGTTCAGCAGCGCGGGCATGAAGCCGAGCACGGTCGATAGCCGCACGATTCAATTTCTGCAAGAGAAGGGCATCAACATCTCGCGGCATTTTTCCAAAACCATCACGCAAATTCCCAATCTCGACCATTATCAAGTGATCGTGTCTTTGAGCCATGACGCGCAGCAAGCCTTTCCGCCGGCGCCCACGAAAACCGTGAGCATCCCCTGGGAGGTCGACGACCCTTCCGTGGTGCAGGGCTCGCCGGAAGTCGTGCAACAAGCGTATGAAAAGACTTTTCAGTTTCTCGATACGAACATTCGCAACTTGATTGAAGCGATTTTGGGCGATGAAAAAAAGTAATGACAAGCCGGCCGTTTCAAGCGCATGAAAGGATCAAAGGCTAAAAGCTTTTTGTAAGCGGATTTTTCGAATATAGCGGATAAAGCAAAAGATCGTTTCAAGCGCATGAAAGAAGCAAAGGCCAAAAGATTTCTGTAAGCGGATTTTAGAATATAGCGAATAAAGCAAAAGGCGGTATCCGTTATATTCGTTCAATCCGCTTACAAAAAATTTTTGCTTTCGGCTTTCTTCGTGTAAATCTTTTTGGTTGCGGCTCGTTCGCAAGAACAGACAGTGCAATCCGTGCTGCGATCTTAACCATTCCAAAGGAGGAGGAGATGTCGTTGCGTTCCCATCGCTCGCTGTTGATCACAATTTGCCTCGCGCTCACGCTTGCCTTTTTGAGTTGCGGCAAAAAAGATGAAGCCAACCAAAATCAAACCGAAGCGCAGATCATACAAAACTCCGGCTCGGATACGATGGTCAATGTCGCGCAAGCGTGGGCGGAAGAATATAAGACCGTCGCGCCGAGCGTATCGGTGGAAGTTTCCGGCGGCGGCTCGGGCACGGGCATCGCGGCGTTGATCAACGGCACGGTTGACATTGCCAATTGCAGCCGCGAAATGCACGCCGATGAGATTAGTAAGGTAATCGAAAAACTCGTGAGCGATGCAGAGAAGAAGACGGGCCGAAAGATGCCACCCGATGAACTCGCTAAAGCAAAACAGGATACTACGTTCAAACCTTGGAAATTTACCGTTGGCTTTGATGCACTCGCGGTGTATATGCACAAAGACAATCCCCTCAACGAAATCTCCCTGCAACAACTCGCCGATATTTACGGCGAAGGCGGCACAATCAACAAGTGGTCGCAACTCGGCGTGACCGTGCCTGGTTGCGCGAACGACGAGATCATCCGCTTGAGCCGCCAATCGAACTCCGGCACATATGAATATTTTCGCGAAGCCCTCCTCGGAAAATCGCGCGATTTCGCCTTAGGGTCGCGCGACATGAACGGCTCCAAAGATGTCGTCGATCTCGTCGCGAACACGCCGTGCGCCATCGGCTATAGCGGTCTCGGCTATCACACGCCGGAGGTGAAGATGTTGAACGTTTCAAAAGCTGCGGGCGAAACTTCCTATGCGCCTTCCATTGAAACCACGTTGAACAAGACTTATCCCATTGCGCGGCCGCTGTTCATGTACTCGCTCGGCGAACCCACCGGCGCGATGCAAACTTATCTCGATTGGATTCGTTCCAATGCCGGACAAAAAGTTCTCGCCGACGTGGGCTATGTGCCGCTGCCGGATTCCTTGCAAACCGCCGGAAAGGAATAGTGCGCGATGGGCAACTCCCGCCGCTTGGAAGTCATCACCGAACGCCTCATCGAAACGCTCATTCGACTATGCGGGATGAGCGCCATTCTGTTCGTGTTCGGGATTTTCTTTTTCGTTCTGCGCGAAGGCGCGGATTTTCTTTTGACGGGGTTGAACCTGCGCGAGTTTTTTTTCAGCGCGGAATGGTATCCCACTTCCGTTTCGAACAAGCGTTACGGCGTGCTCGCGCTGCTCGCGGGCACGGCCGGCGTGACCGCGCTCGCGATGGCGCTCGCCGTGCCTTTTGGATTGGGCGCAGCGATTTACGTCTCGGAGTTTTGCGGGCCAAAGCTCAAAGAAACTTTTAAGATCACCATCGAATTGCTTGCCGCGATTCCCTCTGTGGTGTGGGGCTTCATCGGCATCACGGTGATGAATCGCCTCATCATCGACGTGTTTAATGTCCCCATCGGTTTGAACATTTTAAACAGCGGCGTCATTCTCGCGTTGATGAGCGTGCCCATCATCGTGTCCATCGGCGAAGATGCGCTCAAAGCGGTGCCGGATTCATTTCGCGAGGCCGCGCTCGCGCTGGGCGCAACGAAATGGCAAACGATTTATCGCGTGCTCTTGCCTGCCGCGAAGAACGGCTTGTTGGCTGCGGTGTTGTTGGGCATCGGGCGCGCGGTCGGTGAAACCATGGCCGTGCTCATGGCCACCGGCCACGCGGTCAAAATTCCCACGAGCATTTTCGACTCCGTGCGCACGCTGACCGCGACCATCGCCGCCGAGTTGGGCGAAGCGCCGGTGCACTCGGATCATTATCAAGTGCTCTTCATTATCGGCATCCTGCTGTTCACGATTACTTTCATGGTGAATCTCGTCGCAGACTTCATTGTGCGCGGCGTGCGGAGGAAATGAACTCGCAATCGCACCTTTAAACTATTTCAAATGAACCGCCCTTCGCTATGTCATTCAGAAGGAACCCTTTTTAGCTCTGGGCGCCAACTCCAGTACTCAAAAAGATTCCTCCTGAATGACATCAAAGAGGAGGCACAAAGAAAGAGCTAGCACGTTCAATCCCCAAACCGAGTACCGCGCATGTTCACTGCAACCGAGTTGGTTCATAAAAAACTTCGCTTGGAGAAATTGGCGAAGTTCATCTTTCTCGGCATGGCTTTGTTGATGGTCTTGCCGCTGCTTTTGATTCTCGGTTATCTCTTCTACAAAGCCTCTCCCGCCCTCTCTCTCGATTTCCTCACCACCAATCCCATAAATCGCATGCGCGCCGGCGGCATTTGGTCGCCGCTCTTGGGCACGATCTATCTCGTCGTCATCTCGTTGATGATCTCCGCGCCCATCGGCGTGCTGGCTGCGGTTTATCTGAACGAGTACGCACGCGAAAATTGGTTCACGCGCATCATCAATCTCGCGGTGGTCAATCTCGCGGGCGTGCCCAGCATCGTGCATGCGCTCTTCGGCCTCGGCGCGTTCGTGTTGTTCGCAGGCATAGGCAGATCGATTCTCGCGGCAGCGTTGACTTTGGCGATCATGACGCTGCCCGTGATCATTGCGAGCACGAAAGAGGCCTTAGCCTCGGTGCCGGTTTCATTCCGCGAAGCCTGTTGGAACGTCGGCGCGACGCGCTGGCAAACCATACGAAGTATCGTGCTGCCGAACTCGATCAGCGGCATTCTCACCGGCGTGATCTTGCAAGTTTCGCGCACCGCGGGCGAAACCGCGCCCATCATGTTCACCGGCGCGGTTTTTTTCAAAGCGCTTCCCGAAGGCGATTTGTTCGCTTATAACCTGTTCGATCAGTGCATGGCGCTCTCGATGCACTTGTTCACAATCTCCACGCAAGTGCAAGGCGTGCCCGAAGCCACGCTTTACGGCACGGCCGTCGTGCTGCTCGGCGCGGTGCTTTTGGTTAATGCGTTTTCAATTGCGTTGCGCGTGTATTTGCGCGCGCGGAAAAAGTGGTAGGGTGAGGCAAGGAGCCAAGGGGGCAAAAAAGATAAAGAGCCAAGTTGCCAGAAGAGAGTGCCTGTTGCGAATTGAATTGTAATTCCCCTCCATATTGTCATTCTGGAAGAAACTTTCCTCGCGCTGGGAAGAGAATCAAGCGCGAGGGAAGTTCCTTTCAGGATGACATTTCAACAAGGGCCTTTACAAATCAACCTACAAACAGTATGAAGAGCCAATCAGCCAAAACCAAAGAGCATCGTTGAAGTAATCTTTGCGCATGATCACAAGTCGAAAGAAAAATCTCCCTCACCCGCCGCCGCGCGAGTTCAACATCACCGGCAGCATCATTCCGGAAGAGCATTACTACGTCGATCTGAAATCGGCTTTAAAAAAGCTGATGGGCCTCGTCGAAAAAAAGAAATACTTCGTCATCAACCGACCCAGGCAGTTCGGCAAAACCACGACGCTGAATTTTCTCGCGCAACGTTTGCTGAAGACGGTCGAGTATGCGCCCGCGCTGATTTCGTTTGCGCATTTTGTGCAACGCCCCAATATCACCGAAGCGGAATTTTACTCTGAAACCAGCCAGTTTATCATTGAAGAGTTGAAGGCCTCTTACGGCGACTCCATAGAGAGCTTTGCCGAGATAAGCCGCCGGTACGATTTTTTTGTATGGCTAAGAGAACTCTGCCAAAGCCGCAAGCTGATTTTGCTGATCGACGAAATCGACGCTGCGCCGGAAAACGTAGTGATCGGGTTTCTCGCCAGTTTGCGCGAAATGTATTTGCAGCGCAGCCGTAATCGCCAACCCGCGCCGCATGCCGTTTGCCTCGCCGGTGTGCACGACATCAAAAATCTCAAAGCACGGTACCGCGATGAAACGCAAACCATCGGCTCGGCCTCGCCTTTCAATATCGCCATTGATTACGAGTTGCCCGCGTTCAGCCTCAAAGATGTTCGCCAATACTATTTGCAACACACCGCCGCCACCGGCCAGGAGTTTGACGACACCGTTATCAGCCGAGTGCATGAAGTAACCAACGGCCATCCGTGGCTCGTCTCTATGCTGGCGAAGTTGCTCGTCGAAGAAATCGTCCCGCGTCGGAAGCAGCCCATTCGTCTCGCGCATGCGGAACGCGCCATTCAAACGCTGCTTGATACGCCGAATGCCAATTTCGACAGCCTATTTAAAAACGCGCGGCATTCGAATCTCTTGCCGATTGTGTTGGATTTGCTGGAAGGCAAGCACCGCCGCTACAATCTTCTTAGCGACGACGTCCGTCTGGGCGTCAAATATGGCGTTTTCGCCGTGAAAGAGCGGGAATTGATTTTATCCAATCCCATCTATGCCCACGCGCTTTATGGAAATTTTGAAAAGGAATTGGAAGAGTTTGACGTGAGTAGTCTTGTTGCTGCCAACCGCGTTCAAAACGCCAAAGGCCGTCTCGACTTCCGCCGCGTGCTGGATAAATTCCAAGCCTTCATGAAAGCCAAAGGCGCGACCGTGAGCAAGCATCACAGTTTTCGTGAAGCGACCGGACAACTTTTGTTGTTGAGTTATCTCGATCTGCTCGTCAACGGCAAAGGTTGGACGTTCAAAGAGCCGCAATCCGGCGAGGGCCGCATCGACGTGGTTTGCTGTTATGGCCGCCAAAAGGAAGTCGTCGAGCTGAAGCTGTGGTATGGCGAGAGAAGATACTCCGCAGGCTTGTCGCAGTTGGCAAAATACCTCGACCGCGAAGGTTTGGATCACGGCTATTTGTTCGTCTTTGATCGCCGCGAAGACGCGCAGCGGGAATACGGTTTTTCCGAGCACGTCGTGGCAGGCAAAAAAATTCTGGCGTGGGTGGTGTGAGCTGGTTGTCCCGCCAAGCCGGAATCTCCATTCCGCTATGAGTGGTTGCTCGATGCTGAATTCAAGTTGCGAAATACTTTTTACCGACAACCGGTTTTCTCCATGCAAAACCCCGATAAAAAAATTGAAATCTCCGGTCTCACGGTGAGATACGGCAATACGATTGCGCTCAAAGGCATTTCACTCGACGTTTATGAGAACGAGATTCTCGGCGTGATCGGGCCGGCGCAATCCGGCAAAACCACGTTGCTGCGCGCCGTCAATCGCACGCTGGAGTTCACGCCGAGCGCGGTGATGCAGGGCGTCATTATGATCGACGGCGCAAACATCAAACAGATGAAAAACGTTTACGAGCTGCGCCGCAAGATCGGCATGGTCGCGCCTCTGCCTGTCGGCTTGCCGCTTTCGATTTACGACAACGTCGCGTTCGCGCCGCGCATGGCCGGTATGAGCCGCCGCAGCGAGCTGGATGAATTGGTCGAACGCTGCCTCACGCAAGCCGCGCTGTGGGACGAAGTGAAAGACCGTTTGAACAGCTTGGGCACCAAACTTTCCGGCGGCCAGCAACAACGCCTCACCATCGCGCGCGCGCTCTCCCATCAACCCGAGATTCTTTGCTTGGACGAGTTTTCCATCGCCATCGATCCGGTCACGACCATGCGCATCGAAGACGTGCTCAAAGAGCTGCGCAAAAACATGACGATTATTCTCGTCACCAACTTGGTGCAGCAAGCGCGGCGTTTGGCGGAGCGCACGGCTTTCATCTTCAACGGCAATCTCGTCGAAGTGGATCGCACGGAAAAAGTCTTCTCGGACAATCCCAATGATCGCAAAACCTATGAATACGTCAATGGAATTTTCGGATGAGCGAAAGCCAAAATTATAGCATCACCACCGCCGATCTCAGCCTGTGGTACGGCAATTTTCAAGCGCTCAAAAACGTGACGCTGCGCTTTCAGCACGGTTTGATCACGGGCTTGATCGGGCCTTCAGGCTGCGGCAAGACCACTTTGCTGCGCTGCTTCAATCGCGTGAACGAGCGCTACGGCAACGTCAAAACCACCGGCGAGATTCGCATCCTCGACAAAAACATTTATCATGAAGACGTTTCGCTGCCGGAGCTGCGCAAAAGCGTGGGCATGGTTTTTCAGCGTCCGAACCCGCTGCCCATTTCGGTGTATGAAAACGTCGTGTTCGGCATGCGCATTCACAACCCGCTACAGGCGTTAAAAAAAGCGGATCTGGACGACGCAGCCGAGCAGGCCTTGCGCGAGGTCATGCTCTGGCAGGATTTGAAAGACAAATTGCACGCGAAAGCCACCACGCTGCAGCTCGAGCAGCAACAAAAACTCTGCATCGCGCGTTTGCTGCCGCTGAAGCCGCAAGTGATTTTGATGGACGAGCCGTGCTCCGCGCTCGACGCGGAAGCCACGCGCGCCATCGAAGAATTGATGTTGACTTTAAAAGGCCGCTACACTATCGTCATCGTGACGCACAACATGGCGCAGGCCCGGCGCGTGAGCCACGAATGCGTGTTCATGCTGCTCGGCGAAATCATGGAGCACAGCCGCACCGAAGATTTGTTCATCACGCCGAGGAATCCCAAAACTGCGGAGTATATCGAGGGGAGGTATGGATGATTATTGCACGTCGAAAGATTAGTTTGAAAACTGAACTTGTGAAACGGAGTTTGATATGCAAACGGCTTCTGTTAAAGTTGAGAATGATGCTCTCATCCTTCCCCTAGAACTTATCGAACAATTAGGTTGGCGAGAGAACACGAAAATTCTCATTCAAAAGCACAATGGCGCGGTCGCCATTCGACCAAAAGAATTGACTGCGGATGAGATTGCCGACCTTGCCTGCATCTACTTAATCAAATATGTTGGTGATGCCACTGCCGTCAAATTACCGATTCGGCAGGATGGCAAATGGCGCGTCGAAGTCGTGTTATCCTATAAGCCCGAGACCATCGGTTTTTTGACTTTTTCATCTGACGGCCGTTTGATCGAAAGCGAGTCCGACAGCCCCGCGAAACTCAAAGGCATTGACAAGTGAAGATCGCGTTGGAATGCCTACAACAGGAGCAAGATTATTCCTGTGTACCGGCTTGCATTCGAATCGTGCTGCATCATCTTGGAGATGATTTTTCAGAGGCAGAAATCGGCAGCACTTGTAAAACGACGCAACGCGGCACCGATCAAGATGATGCGGCTCAGGGCCTTGCCCATTGGGGTTACGAGGCAATCAAATTGGACGGCGCGACGGTTGACGACCTCGTACAATTCCTTCGACAGAATCATCCGGTCATTGTATTTCTAAGTGTAAAGCACTTGCCTTATGGCGGTCATAGCGGCATGCACTCGGTTGTGGTTAATGGCTTCAAAACCAATGAAGTTTCTTTTATTGATCCGGCGCGGAGCGAAGAGATTGCAGTTTCATTAGAGACCTTTTTAAATGCCTGGCTATCACGTGGCGGGCTGGGCTTGGTGATTAAAGCACGAAGTCATGAAGGCTGATTAGATCCTGGCAATGCCGCAATGAGCAAAGGAGTAAATCAAATGCCAAAACGGAAGACCACCCCTAAAATAACCAAAGAAGAGTTTCTCGCCCGCGTGATGAGCTACGAGCCCAATCTTGACCACGCTATCAGCGAGCTAGTGGAACAACTACATGCCTACGAAAAGAAATATCGCATGAGATCTGAAATTTTTTTCAAGCTAATCGTAGGCACCCCGGCCGAGGATCAAGAAGATTTTCTGGATTGGTCAATGTGTTATCGCCAGTATTTTCGGATACTCCGATATTCTACAATTGCATATAACTTGGCTATCGGCAAATAAAAAGCTCTCAGTTCGTGAGACGTATACCTTTCCACAGAACCGACTCCATATTGATTCTTACAACTATGCTCTGGTTGAAATTGGCGAGAGGGCCATCATTCGCGCCGACTCAGCCCCGCATCATGAGCGCGACTATCGCGGCAAATTGCTTTCTCATTTTCCAGATCACCTCCATGATGAGAAAAAACGGATTTGCTCATTCAGTGGAAAGCTCGAGGATTTTATCAAGCTTGCCGTGCCCTATATTAACCGGAAATGATCTGATCAAAGACGCAACGATATTCCAATCGTATCTCGTCACTGCGGCAAACGAAATCTGTAAATAGGCTTGTGTAGCTTTCTTGTTTCTTGACCAATTGACCGCTTTTCTTTGTTGGCTCCTTATCCTTTTTGACCCAAACCATGCTTACCCAACTCTTCATCAACGGCAAATGGGAAAACGCCGCCAGCGGCAAAACTTTCCCGACCACCAATCCCGCCACCACTGAAGTCATTGCAGACATCGCCGAGGGCGGCGCGGAAGATATTGATCGCGCCGTGCAAGCGGCACGCGCTGCGCTTGACGGCCCTTGGGGCAAAATGAATGCGTCCGAGCGCGGCCGCATCATTTGGAAAACGGGCGAACGCATGCTCGCGCGCGCCGAGGAGCTTGCCAAACTCGAAACGATGGACAACGGCAAGACCATCACCGAGTCGAGCCGCATCGACATTCCCTACTCTGCTGATCTGTATTTCTACTATGGCGGCGCGGCTTCGAAGCTCGAAGGCCACACCATTCCCGTGAACGGGCCGTACTTCTGCTATACGTTGCGCGAGCCGCTCGGCGTCGTCGGTTTGATCGTGCCATGGAATTTTCCACTGCTGCTCGCTTCGCGCAAAGTTGCCGCAGCGTTGGCCGCCGGAAATACACTCATCTTGAAACCCGCAGCGCAAACGCCGTTGACTGCAATCGCGCTCGCTGAAATCGGCATGGAAGCGGGCCTCCCTCCCGGCGTGCTCAATGTCGTGCCCGGTCACGGCTCGAATGCGGGCGCGGCATTGGTGAAACACCCCGGCGTCGATGGCATCGCGCTCACGGGCGGCACTTCCACCGGCCAGCAACTCATGCGTGATGCCTCTGCCACCGTGAAGAAGCTGCATCTTGAACTCGGCGGCAAATCGCCGAACATCGTCTTCGCGGATTCCGACCTCGAAGCTGCGGCGCGCATGGCGCTCATGGGCATCTTCTACAATAAAGGCGAAGTTTGCACCGCAGGCTCGCGCTTGTTTGTGGAAAAGTCGATCTACGATAGCTTCATGGAAAAGGTCGTCGATCGCGCGAAGAAAATGCAGCCCGGCGATCCCATGGATCCCAAAGCCCGACTCGGCCCTCTCGTCTCCGAAGCGCAGCTTGCCAGTGTGAAAAAGTATGTTGCGCTTGGCGAAAAAGAAGGCGCGCGTTTGCTCGTCGGCGGCCGCCAACCTGAGCCGATGCCCGGCAAAGGTTATTTCTATCAACCCACAATTTTCGACAACGTGCAACCAAACTCGACCATTGCACAAGAAGAAATCTTCGGCCCGGTGCTCGCGACGTTGCAGTTCAACGACGCGGACGAATTGGTGAAGCTGGCGAACGGAACGATGTACGGCCTCGCCGCAGCGATTTGGACGAAGGACATTAAAAAGGCGCATCGCCTCGCCAAAGAGATCAAAGCCGGAACGGTATGGATCAACACCTACAACAACTACGACGCCGCAATGCCATACGGCGGCTTCAAACAAAGCGGCTTCGGTGTGGAGAGCGGCATGGCCGCGTTCGAGTTTTATTCCAAGAGCAAAAGCGTGTGGGTGGATTTGAGCTGAGAGGGAGCAGGGAAAAATGCGTATCGAAGCAGAGGATTATTTGGAAGCGGCGCGGTTTCGCATAGCAGACGCGCACCATCTCTTCAACGGAGAGCGGTACTCGTTTTCCCTCTACGCGGCTGGACTCGCCGTCGAAGCGCTACTGCGAGCATATCGTATATTAAAAACGGCAGAGTTTGACGAGCGTCACGATTTGCAGCTCCTGTTGGAAGAAGGCAATCTCAAAGCATTTCTGCTATCCACCGAAATAGCCGAAGTAAGCGGTTTAATCCTTCTCGTTTTTCGACGCTGGAAAAACGATTTCCGTTTCGCCTCAGACAATCGACTGAGACGGCGTTTAAAGAAACTTCACCTTGATCGAGGCGTTCGAGGAGATTATTTGAAGACCAATTGCCGCAACGTTCTTGATTCTGCAAGCAGGATCGTGAAAATAGGAGTGACAAGATGGCCCCAGAAATAAGCCGGATAAAAAAGGCTCTGACGAAGGAATTTTCGCCGCGAGAAATCGAGCTTAAACGCACCAAAACCGGCAGTGTCACCGGCTGGATAACTTCAGATTCTTTCGACGGCCAATCTGAAATCGAGCGCATGCAACGCATCTTCAAGCTGCTCAACGAACATCTCTCGGCCAAAGATCGCGAGCATGTTTCGGTGATATGGCCGATCACGCGCTTGGAGCGTAAGGTTCTGTTGGAAGATGAAGAATAAAACTTCGCACGCACGTTAATGCCGGAGAAAACCATGGGCGGCATTTATCTTGACCTCACAGTGAGGAACGACGCGAACCTCGAAAAGCAAAAGCAAGTGCAGTTTCTCGCGGACAGCGGCGCAACACGCGCTTGGATTCCGCAAACGCTCGCGCGCGAATTGGATATTAAAAAAGTCGGCACCGTGCCGCTGGAATTGGCCGACGGCAAAATCAAACGCTATCCTTACGGCCTGTGCAAATTCGAATACAAGGGCGAATTGATCAACGGCACGGTCGTCATCGGCCCGCCTAATATCGAGCCGATTGCAGGCACGCACGTCGTGCAAGATTTTCGCTTGGTGTTAGGCATGGCGCATCATACCGTGAAACGTTCACGCGCGTTGAAGGCCAAGTGAGACTTTCGCGTTTCAAAATTTGGTAGGATTGCTTGCCCAAAAATAAAAAAGCCTCGAGATGTCTCTCGAGGCTTGATTCAAAATTGGCCCGGCCTACACCACCGCATCCGATGGTTCGGTCGGGCGAGCAGAAATACGATTTTATCTTTTCAGTATCAAGCATTTTTTGTAACTGTGAACCCTCATGAGATTGACCAACGCCCATGCCTCAAGACCTCTTCCTCCTCTCCGCCACCCGCACGCCCATTGGCAAGTTCGGCGGCACGCTCGCGGAAATGACCGCGCCGGAAATTGGCGCGATTGCCGCGAAAGCCGCAATTGAACGCGCGAAGATCGAAGCCTCTCAACTTGACGAAGTCATCATGGGCAATGCTCGCCCTGCGGGCGTCGGCCCGAATCCCGCTCGGCAAATTGCGAAACGCGCGGGCGTGCCGCACGAAGTTCCGGCATACACGGTCAACAAAGCCTGCGGCTCCAGCTTGCGCGCCATCATCAGCGCGGCGCAAGCGATCAAATGTGGCGACGCCGAAGCTATACTCGTCGGCGGAGCGGAGAGCATGAGCCGAGTGCCGTATCTGCTCACCAAAGCGCGATGGGGCTATCGCCTCGGGCATGAGAAGCTCGTTGATGGCATGTATCAAGACGGCTTCCTCTGCCCGCTCTGTGGACAAATCATGGGCGAGACTGCGGAAACACTCGCGACGCAATATCAAATTTCACGCGAAGAGCAAGATCGCTACGCAATGGAAACGCAGCATCGCGCCGAACGCGCGCGCAAAGAGAATCGTTTTGTGGATGAGATGATTCCGATGGAGGTTGCGATGGGCAAAGGCGAGAAAAAAATGTTCGCGCTCGATGAACACGCCCGCGATGGCGTGACGCTCGAAAGCCTTGCCAAGCTCCCTCCTGTTTTCAAAAAAGACGGCACCGTTCACGCGGGAAATTCTTCCGGCATGGTTGACGGCGCAGCCGCGCTGGTTCTCGCCAGCGAAGCCTTTGTGAAGAAGAACAACTCTCCCGTGCTCGCGCGCATTGCGGGTTACACGATTGCCGGAGTCGATCCTGCAATCATGGGCATCGGCCCCGTTCCCGCCGTTCGCAAACTTCTCGCAAAGCACAACCTCAAACTCGAAGACATCGATCTCATCGAGCTGAACGAAGCCTTCGCTGCGCAAGTTATTGCGTGTGATCGCGAGTTGCACTTTGATAGCTCACGTTTGAACGTCAACGGCGGCGCGATTGCACTCGGCCATCCCATCGGTGCCACCGGCGCGCGCATCACCGTCACGCTCGTGCATGAAATGCTCAAGCGCAAATCGCGCTACGGCATTGCGACGTTGTGCATCAGCGGAGGCTTGGGCATCGCGTTGTTGGTTGAGAGAGTGTAAGATGATCAAAATTCTAAAAGAATGAAGCAACTAATCCGAAGCAAAAATACAAACCACAAACTGTTAGGGAGGCGAATGTGTTCGACTTCGACAAACTTGCCCAGGACAAAGTATTTCGGCCTGGAATTGTAAGATGGAGCGCGATTGTTATCGGGTTCTTGGCAATAACTTTCGAGCTTGCCGATGTCATCCTTCCAGAGGCTAAACCGCCGCTCTCGACATTCAGAACGGTGTATGAACAAGCAAAGACCGTGATTCTAAAAGGCGGTTTGGTGGCTCTCGCGCTCTTCGCGCTCGCGTTTTTAGTCAACGCCATACAGAACCTGCAAATCGTTTTTGACACCAACTCCACAACTCAAAAGATACTTGGGCTCGTGCTCAATATCCCGCGTAGTAGAGCGCAAGTCGTCAATCCAAGAATGGATATTCAATTTCGTGACTTGCTAAAGGGTGCACAATATATCTGGGCATACAATCCGCCATTAGATCTCGTCGCAACTGAAGAGTTTTCAGAGAATCGTGAAATTTACTACGAGCTTTGCAAGGATAAGGATTTTGAATATCGAATGATCCTGAGTGAAGAAGGCGCTGCGAATCTCGTTCAAATGTATGATTTGATCTTAACCGTGCATCCGGATTTTCATCACTCATCGGTGCAAGGGAATAAACCACAGGGACAGCCGATTTCAATGGAAAGTATGCCGCCGGAAAAGCGTTTTAGAGTCAAGCTGGCGGGGAAAAAGCTCTACACTGTCGAGACCCTTGAATTCAATAAATGCGAAAATTATGAAGAGAGAGACCTTCGCTTTGCCGAGCTGAGAGGAATCAGTTATTTTCTTATCGAGAAACGTCGTGGCGGTGATGCTGGCCACATCAAAAGCATTTTGCTGTATGTTTGGGGCGAGCCCTTTTCGTCGGGGGAGCAATTCCCAAAAGTCGATGATTTTTTATGGGCTGATAAGGCGCTGAAAGAAACTGTCCCATCGGCCTGTTTTGAGTTGGCAGCGCAGATGTAGAAAAGCTTCGGCATTGTGTTCGAGCCAA
>Ga0247727_10007167_pt1 | contig 21425 bp, 21 predicted proteins | sample WisWelCaveWW1625_FD_202498 | JGI IMG/M metagenome (GOLD analysis project Ga0247727, IMG submission 202498) | Biofilm microbial communities from Wishing Well Cave, Virginia, United States - WW16-25 | ecosystem: Environmental > Aquatic > Deep subsurface > Groundwater > Cave microbial mat | place... | reverse complement strand
CGCCATCGTGGTACCGCAGGAGCACGCGGAATTTGCCGTGACCGAGATCGAGCGGCGCGCCGACGACCCTGCGTTCGTGCAGATCATGATTTCGCCGCGCGCCAGCGACCCGCTCGGCCACCGCCGCTACTGGCCGATCTACGCCGCGGCCGAGCGCTGCAACAAGCCGATCGCGCTGCATGTCGCCGGCTTCAGCGGCGGCCACTCCTCCACGGGCTCGGGATGGCCGACGTACTACATCCAAGAGCACTTCGCCATGTCGAGCGGCATGCAGAACACGCTCATGAGCCTCGTGTTCGAAGGCGTGTTCGAGCGCTTCCCGAAGCTGAAGGTGGCGCTGATCGAAGGCGGCTTCGCCTGGGCGCCGGCGCTGTGCTGGCGCATGGACAAGCATTGGGAGCGCATGCGCGCGGAGACGCCGCACGTCAAGCGCCCGCCCTCGGAATATGTGCGCGAGCATGTCTGGTTCACCACCCAGCCGATCGAGGAGCCGGAGGATCCGGAGCACCTGGCGGAGATCCTGAACTGGGTCGGGTGGGACCGGATAATGTTCTCGACCGACTACCCGCACTGGGACTACGACGATCCCAAGCAGGTGTTCAGGTTCAAGCTCACGCCCGAGCAGCGGGCGAGGATCTTCCGCGACAACGCTAGGGCACTCTACGGTCTGACATGAGCCGCCGGGTCGTGGCCCGGGTCAGCGAGATACTGCCCGGTGCGTGCAAGATCGTGACAGTGCTGGGCCGCGAGGTCGGGCTCTTCAACATCGGCGGCGAGTATTTCGCGCTGTCCAACCGCTGCCCGCACAAGGGCGCCGAGCTCTGCCGCGGCATGATTGTCGCGCTCGTCGGCTCGAGCGGGCCCGGTGAGTATCACCTGTCGCGCCCGGGAGAGTTTATCCGCTGTCCCTGGCACGGCTGGGAGTTCGACATCCGCACCGGCCAGTCCTGGTGCGATCCGAAATCCGTCAGGGCGAGGCAGTTTGCAGTGAAGATCGAGCCCGGCTCCGATCTGCTCAAGGGCCCCTACGTCGCCGAGACCTTTCCGGTGGCGGTCGAGGAAGACTACCTGGTCATCGACATCTAGGCCCAACCGGCGCGGCACCGCTCGTCTACCCCCAGAAGCGCAGGCGCTTCTCAAGGCGGTCCCACACCTTCGCCACGCCCTCCCAGGCGCGCTCCGACTTGACGTCATGCCAGCCGAGCACATAGCCGGCGGCGTGTTGGGCTTCCCGACTGTCGGCGCAGTGCTCGTCGCAAATCGCACCAAGCGCCTTCGCGGTCGCGACATCGTTAATGTACCCGAAGACATCCTGGAGTCTCTTCAGGTCCTTGACAAAGCGTTCGACCTTGTCCGCCTCGAAGAGCGAGCCGAAGAACTCCGACGTGTAGCGGAACCCCTTCAGCGCCTTGCGCATCTCGTGGCGCTGCTCGAGCGAAAGCGTGTCGAGGTTTGCCCCCTGCTTCGAAATCTTCTTCCAGCTCTTGCCGAGCGAGGCGGCTGCGAACGCGCGTACCGGCGCCCGCAACCGCGCATTTTCCGTCACCGTCTGCGGCCACAGCGCCAGATAGAGCTGCAGCTTTGACCACTGCTGATTGGAGAGCACCCCTCTCGCCTTGGTCCGCTTCGCGGCCCGATGCGATAGAAGCGCATCGCGCAACTCGCCGAAGCCAGGCTCTCCCTTCCTTGCTCCGGCAACCGGAGAGTAAATGCTCTCGATGAGCACGTCGGCGTTGCGCAGCTCGCCGACGCTCTGCCCGAGCTCGCGGGCAAACTGCTGAAGCTCCTTCGTGGCCGGAGAATCGTTGAGCGGTCGGAAGGCGCGCAGCGCACTGCGCAACCGACGCAGGCCGACACGCAACTGATGGGCGGCCTCGGGATCATCGGTCTCCAGGACCGCACGACGGTTGAACTCGATCTGAACGGCGGCAGAGTCGGCGAACAGCGCCAACGCCTGGGCACAGGTCTCGTTGCCGCTCAGGGCAGGATGCCGCGCCTTTTGCGGGGCGACGCTCGCGCGTTGACGGCCGAGCGCCAAATTGTACCCCCGCTCGGCCTTGGTCGCTTCTGCAAGGCGTATCGGCTCCGCCGAAAACAGCGCCGCGGCGGTCTCGAGCAGGCACTCCGCCGATCCCGCTTTGAGCTCGAGCTCGGCCTCGCACAGTTTATCTTCCGCCGCGCCGGCGCGAACCACGCCCTCGTCGAGCGCGAGTTCGAGATCACCCTTGTCGGAGTGCAGTTTGCGCGTGGTGCGTGTGATAATGGTCTCGAATTGCGGCTCGAGCGCCGAGGCCTTGACGGCTCTCTCGATGGTCCTGCGAACTCGGCGGTCATCGATGGCGCTGAGGTCCGGTTCGGGCCGGCCGACGACGACCTCGATCTCATCCGGGTTGGAGACGCCGTTCTTCAGGCTCAGGCCAGCCTTGATGGTCTGCACCCATTGATCGCCGATCGAGCGCAGCCGCAAGGAAATACCTTGAGCTCGCAAGCGGTGGTCGGGCGTGTCGAAATAGATCGAACGCAAGGTTTTCGTGACAGGCTTGCCGACGGTCAAGTCTTCCAGCGCCGGGTTGGCGCCGACACGCCGCAACTCTTGCGGCGTGAGTTCGAGCTTGAGCTCAAGCTCCTTACCGGACACGCTACGCATCCCGCTGTTTTCCGCTCATACAAATACACGCCGGCCAGCAACCTCTCGCCCCCTGGCCGACCGCGCCCGCATCTGAGCCCGCCAACAGAATAGTCGGGAACCGCCCAGAAGAGGAAGGGGGTGCCACGATGCAACCGACGCTGCGGCTATTCAGCCGCGCACCGCAAGCAGTGGCACACTTGTTGGATCAGTGGGTTGCCTTGTCACAATGTCATGTCGCGATCAGGCAGGCAGCGTCACCTCGAGCACGGCGCGAGCCACGTGCTCGCGACCGTACTCGTCGCTTGCGCGCACCAGAAGGACGTGCGCGCCGGGGCGGAGCGTGCCCGGCAAGGCCCCCTGCCACATGTGCGAGGACGCAATGGCATGAACCCACGCCTGCGCGGTGCTTCGCCGGTGAACAGCTCGAGCATCAGAGGATCCGGCATCGACACTCTATCCATCGTGCTCCGGTCCGAGCTGCCGAGAACTTCAAACGTTGCTCGCGTTCTTGGGCCGCCATCGAAGATGTTGGCGATGATCCGACAGCGTGCGAGCGCGTCGAGGGGGACGGAAAGCCCGAGCCTGCCCGAGCCTAGCCGTGCGGCAGTCATCTGGCTCGCACGCCGATGCGGCCCGTCGACGGTCACGCGCAGCTGTGCTGGCGTCTTGGCGACCGCCGGAACGAAGCGCGTCGTGTAGCGATTGCGCGCGACCGCGACGACGTGAAAGCCATTGGGTGTGCCGCCGGAGCTGTCAGCGAACGGAATCACGGAATCCCACGATGATCGGGAGGTCCGCTCCACCAGCTACCGGAGGCCGCCGTCAACACGTGATGATGATGTGCCCTCGTCCCGGCAAGGGGCTGCCCGTCAGCCAAATAATGGTGCTCGGTGCAGACGACCAGCGAAGCTCACGGTTTGGGGGTGGCCCGAAAGCAAGCGCAGCAACGCGCGGTAATCGGCGGTGGTGTCGGCCGGATTGCCGGGATCGAGGTAGCACCGCAGCGGAATGTGCATGGAGAGCACGATCAGATGCTCGGCCGGCACGCGCTCCAGCACGTTGCGCACGAACTGGAGTTGGCGGGGCCCGAACGAGCCCCGATACCGGCTCCGGCCAAGGTACTCGACGTTGTCCAGAATAAAAAAGGTAGCCTCCCCGTACTGGAAGGCATAGTGCCGCGGGCCGAACGTACGCTTCCATGTCTCACGCGAATAGCGGTCGTCGGGTGCGCTATTGTTGATGTCGTGATTGCCGGGACAATGGTGCCAAGGAAGGCCGGTCGCATTCAGTATCTGCAGATAGCGCGGATAGAGCGACAGGTCATCGGCGACCACATCGCCATGGTTGATGCCGAAGGCGGCGCGCACGCCCAGCATGGCTGCAACGATGTCGTCCCGCACATAGTCGAGCTCAATGACGTTCTCAGGCTGGGTGTCGGATATGAGGAGCGCATCAAACTCGCGGCCCTCGTCCTGGCGCAGCAACGGAAAGTCGAGCGAGGCGGGGAGCGGCCCAGTGGGCCCGAGGACGGGAAAGGGCGTGCGCAGATATCTCGCACTGCCTTCCGGCTGATGCATATACGAGGACTGTGGCACGCCCCCCAACGACGTCCGGGTTGTCCAATGCGGGGGCTTGATGACGAAAATGCTGTCGCCTGGCTCGATGGGCAGGCTCCAGCTTCCGTCAGGCCCCGTCAGCGCGACGTCGCGGCCGTTGGACACCATGACGCCCGCGATCCCAGGATCGCCCGCCCGCCGCCGTCCGTCACCGCGGCTATCCTCGAACACCACGCCCCCGAGTCTGGAGCGCGAGCAGTGTGCGCTAAAAATTCCCTACAATTCAAATAGTTAACCCGTCGCATGGCTGTTACGCTGGGCTGCTACAACGCCCATATCGATGACGAGCTGACTCGTCGTCGAAGGGCGGTCAGCGGGCCGCCGGTTCAACCAGGGAGATCATTCGTGAAAGCTAGAATCCTGAGCGTCGCCGCAGTGGCTGCGGCCACGGCCGTCGCGGCGGTCGGCGGCTTGTTTGCCACCGGCAGTCAGGTCTTTGCGCAAGCCAAGACCATTGCCATCGATGGATCGAGCACCGTCTTTCCAGTCTCGGAGGCCATAGCCGAGGAATTCCAGAAGGCCAACAAAGGCGCGGTGCGAGTCACCGTCGGCATTTCCGGCACCGGCGGCGGCTTCAAGAAGTTCTGCCGCGGCGAGACCGACATCTCCAACGGTTCGCGGCCGATCCTCAAATCGGAGATCGAGGCCTGCACCAAGGCAGGAATCCAGTTCTATGAGTTGCCATTGGCGTTTGATGCGCTGACTGTGGCGGTCAATCCGAAGAACAACACCCTCACGTGCATTACCGTCGCCGATCTCAAGAAGATGTGGGAGCCGTCGGCGCAAGGCAAAGTCATGAAGTGGAAGGACGTCAACTCGGCCTGGCCAGCCCAGCCTCTGAAGCTTTTCGGCGCAGGGGCTGACTCGGGAACGTTCGACTACTTCACTGAAGCGATCACGGGAAAGGCCAAGGCTAGCCGCGGTGATTTCACGGCCTCCGAGGACGACAATGTGCTGGTGCAGGGCATCGAGACCGACGTCAATGCACTTGGCTTCATCCCCTACGCCTACTACGAGCCGCACAAGACCAAGATGAAGGCGCTCGGCATCGACTGGGGCAAGGGCCAGGGGTGCGTACTGCCGTCGAACGAGAACGTTCTGGCCGGCACGTACAATCCTCTCTCGCGCCCGCTCTTCATCTACGTCAGCAAGAAGTCGGCTGAAAAACCCGAGGTGAAACAGTTCGTTGAGTTCGCGATGACCAAGGGTCCAGCCCTGATCAAAGAGGTCGAGTATCTGCCGCTGCCCGACCAGGCGTACAAAATGGGTCTCGAACGCTTTGCCAAAGGTCAGCTCGGTTCTGGCTTCGGCGGCGTGCCGGAGGTTGGTCTGCCTGTTATGGAGATCCTGAAGAGAACGCCGAAAACGTGAATGCTTTACCAGCCGGCGTGCTGCCGGCCTTGTTAGCCGCGCAGGGGAAGCTACGGCTTCTCCCCTGTGCGCGCGGATAGTGCGGAACTAGGTTCATGGCATCCAAACTTACGCGGAGCCAGCGGCGCATCCTGAAGGTGCGGGAATGGATCATCGAGACGCTGCTGTTTCTTGCGGCAACGTCTTCCGTCCTGGTGACCTTGGGCATCGTCTTCGTGCTGCTGTATGAGTCTTTCGTGTTTTTCGAGCACGTGTCGATCGTCGACTTCCTCACCGACAGGTTCTGGACACCGCTGTTCGCCGATCCGCGCTACGGCATCATGCCTCTGGTGACCGGTACGCTGCTCTCTACCGTGGTAGCCTTGGCAGTCGCCGGGCCGCTCGGGCTGACTGCGGCGCTCTACTTGAGCGAGTTCGCAAACCCGCGCGTGCGCGAGGTCATCAAGCCCGCGCTCGAGCTGCTCGCGGGCGTCCCCACCATCGTCTACGGCTTCTTTGCCCTCCTGTTCGTTACGCCGCTGCTGCAGAAGATCATACCAGGCCTTCCGGGGTTCAACATCCTCTCCGCCGGCATCGTCATCGGCATCATGATCATCCCCTACGTCGCCTCACTCAGCGAGGATGCCATGCGCGCCGTGCCGCAGGGCCTGCGCGACGCTTCGTACGGGCTGGGCGCAACCAAGCTCGAGACGGCTGTGCGGGTCGTCCTGCCCGCGGCCACCTCCGGTGTCGCCGCCGCATTCGTGCTCGGCATCTCGCGGGCGGTCGGCGAGACCATGATCGTGGCGATCGCCGCAGGAACGCAGCCGAACCTCACCTTCGATCCTCGCGAGCCGGCGGCGACGATCACGGCCTTCATCGTGCAAGTGGCGCTCGGCGACCTCCCGCACGGCTCGATCCCCTATCAATCGATCTTCGCTGCGGGGCTCGTGCTGTTCCTGATGACGCTTGCCTTCAACATCGTTGGCTTCTGGCTGCGCGCCAGATATCGCGAGGCGTACTGATGACGGCGACCGACTTTGAAGCTCCGCGTGGCCCGCGGCCGCGGGCCGCGCGCCGCACCGGGGCCCGGTATCGCCGGGAGGCTCTGTTCAAGGTCGTCGGTTTACTCGCCACGCTGGTGGGCCTGGTCGCCCTGGCCGCCCTGCTGTTCGACTTGGCCGTGCACGGGCTGCCGCGGCTGTCTTGGGATTTCTTCTTCAACTTTCCCTCACGGTTCGCGGCCCGAGCCGGCATCCTCTCGGCATGGGTGGGCTCGCTGCTGGTCATTCTGGTGACGGCCACCGTCGCCGTGCCGCTGGGCGTCGCCGCCGCCATCTACCTCGAGGAGTACGCGCGCCGGAACTTCTTTACCAACATCATCGAGATCAACGTCTCCAACCTGGCGGGCGTGCCGTCGATCATCTACGGCCTCCTGGCGCTGGGGCTTTTTGTCTATACGTTCGGCACGGGCCGCAGCATCTTTACTGCCGGATTGACCCTGGCACTGCTGATCTTGCCGATCGTGATCGTGGCGACGCGCGAGGCGATCCGCGCCGTTCCGCAAGCTCTGAGGGAAGGCGCACTCGCGCTCGGTGCGACTAAGTGGCAGGTGACGCGTGACCATGTGCTCCCGGCGGCGCTCCCAGGGGTGCTCACGGGCGTCATCATCGGCGTCTCGCGAGCGCTGGGCGAGACCGCCCCGCTCATCACCATCGGCGCGCTCACCTTCATCGCCTTCCTGCCGACCCCGCCGATCTCGACCGAGCCTCCGTTCATTTCCTTCCAGTGGCTCTGGGACAGCTTCACGGTGCTGCCCATCCAGGCCTTCAACTGGGTCTCGCGCCCGGGCGTCGACTTTCACGCCAACGCGGCGGCGGCCGGTCTGGTGCTGCTGGTGCTGACGCTGGGCCTGAACGCCGGCGCCATCTATCTCCGCTATCGCCTGCGCAAGAAGCTGCAATGGTAGGGCCATGCAATTGAGCAAAAGGGAATTCAGCATGAACGCGCCAGTGACGCTCGCTCGGGGTGAGGCGCCGACGACGGCCGCAACCATCAAGGTTCGCGCCGAGAAAGTAAACGTCCACTATGGCGACAAGCAAGCGCTCCAGGACGTTTCCGTTGCGATACCCGAGCGCGGGGTCATGGCCTTCATCGGTCCCTCCGGCTGCGGCAAGACCACGTTCCTGCGCTGCATCAACCGGATGAACGACGTCATCCCGATCGCCAAGGTTACGGGCCGTATCCTGATCGATGGCCAGGACATCTACGACCGCAAGCTCGACGTCGTCGAGCTGCGGGCCCGTGTCGGCATGGTGTTCCAGAAGCCCAATCCATTCCCGAAGTCCATCTTCGAGAACGTTGCGTACGGGCCGCGCATCCACGGCCTGGCGAAGAGCAAGACGGAGCTCGAGGGCATCGTCGCCTCCAGTCTCAGACGCGCCGGCCTCTTCGAGGAGGTCAAGGACCGGTTGCACGACCCCGGAACCGGCCTGTCCGGCGGCCAGCAGCAGCGGCTGTGCATTGCCCGCGCCATCGCCGTCGAGCCCGAGATCATTCTGATGGACGAGCCCTGCTCGGCCCTTGATCCGATCGCCACGGCGCGCATCGAGGAGCTGATCGACGAGCTCAAGGCCGACTACACGATCGTCATCGTCACCCACAACATGCAGCAGGCGGCCCGGGTCTCGCAGCGAACCGCCTTCTTCCATCTCGGCAGCCTCGTCGAGGAGGCGCCGACGGAGGTCATCTTCAACAATCCGAAGGATCAGCGCACGCAGGACTACATCACAGGGCGGTTCGGGTGAGCATTCTATCGCGCCTGATAGCACGCACGGCCCCCACGAGAGGGAGTGCATCTGCCATGAGCCAACACACCGTCAGCTCCTTCGATGCCGATCTGAAGGTTCTCGCCGGCATGGTCACCGATATGGGCAATCGTGCGGGCCGCTCCCTCGCTGATGCAACGCGAGCCCTGCTGGAGCGAAACGCCCAATTGGCTCAGCAGGTCATCGCCTCCGATCGAGGCATCGACCTGCTGCAACACGAGATCGAGGAGAGGGCGGTTGCGACCCTCGCCAGGCGGCAGCCAATGGCCGTCGACCTGCGCGAGATCGTTTCCACGATGCGCATTGCCAGCGATCTGGAGCGGGTCGGAAACCTCGCCAAGAATGTCGCCAAGCGCGTCATCGCCATCGGCGAGCAGCCGGCGCCGCTACAACCTCGCGACCGGCCTCGGCACGCTATCGGCGCGGGTGGGCGAGCAGCTGTCGCAGGTGCTCAGGGCCTACCGCGACCGCGACAATGCCGCGGCGCTGGAGGTTTGGAAGTCGGACGGAGCCATCGATGGGCTGTTCACCTCGCTGTTTCGCGAACTGCTGACCTACATGATGGAAGACCCACGCAGCATCGGCTTCTGCACGCACCTGCTGTTCTGCGCCAAGAACCTGGAGCGGGTCGGCGATCATGCCACTAACATCGCCGAAACCGCGCACTACGTGATCACAGGTGAAATCCTTGTCGTCGAGCGCCCGAAGGGCGACGACACGAGCGTTATTGAGCCCAATCTGCGTCCCCCGCAAACCTGACAGAGCCCGGAGGACCAATGCCGCCGCGCCTGATGATCGTGGAAGACGATGAGCCGCTGATCGAGCTGTTGCGCTATAACTTCGAAGCCGCGGGCTACGCAGTTGAGACCGTCATGCACGGTGACGAGGCGGAGGCGCGGCTGAGAGAATCCGTTCCGGACCTGTTGATACTCGACTGGATGCTTCCTGGCCTGTCCGGCATCGAGCTTTGCCGGCGGTTGCGACAGAAGCCGAGCACTCAGAGCCTGCCCCTCATCATGTTGACGGCGCGCAGCGAGGAGGCGGACCGCGTGCGCGGGTTCGACACGGGGGCGGACGACTATGTCGTGAAGCCCTTCTCGGTGAGTGAGCTGCTGGCGCGCGCCAACAGCCTGCTCAGACGCGCCGAGCCGCAGCTGATGGCCGAGGTGATCTCGGTGGGCGACATCGAGCTCGACCGCGCGGCCATGATCGTCAGGCGCCGCGGCAGTGTGGTCCACCTAGGCCCGACCGACTACCGCCTGCTCGAATTCCTGATGCGATCGCCCGGACGCGTGTTCTCCAGAGGGCAGCTGCTCAACAACGTGTGGGGTCATGACGTCTACATCGATGACCGCACGGTCGACGTTCACATCGGCAGATTGCGCAAGGCGCTATTGCAAGCGTGGAAGACTGATCCAATTCGCACGGTTCGCGGCGCCGGATACAGCCTGAACGCAGGCCAAAAATAAGATCTGCACTCAGCTGTCTGGGAGATCTGCCACCGCCGGTTTCGGCCGTGGCGCGGGCGCCAGCTAGAGCGAGATCGTTCGTGATGGAAGCGGAGTCGCTTCCATCAGAGAACGTGAATCTCGCTCTAGATTCAAATGGTAGAGCAAACCGCGCTTGGGCGGATTCAATTGATCGGATTTGGCATGACACCCGTCATACGTTGCGCCTAACCAGGATGTCGGCATTGGCCTGTTTCACATCGCGCAAGCCGCAAAGGGCCATGGTGACGTCGAGTTCCTTCCTGATGCACTCGAGCGCCTTGGCGACGCCGGCCTCGCCCATGGCGCCCAGGCCGTAGATGTAGGCGCGGCCGATGAAGACGCCCTTGGCACCGAGCGCAAGTGCCTTCAGCAGGTCCTGACCGCTGCGAATGCCGCCGTCCATCAGCACCTCGATGCGGCTGCCGACGGCTTTGACGATCGCCGGCAGCGCGGCAATGGAGGACAGCGCGCCATCGAGCTGGCGCCCGCCGTGGTTGGAGACGATGAGGGCATCGGCGCCGCTCCTCACGGCAAGCTCCGCATCCTCCGGGTCGAGAATACCCTTGAGGATCAGCTTGCCGCCCCAGCGGTCCTTGATGCGCTTGACGTCGTCCCAGTTCAGCGTCGGATCGAACTGCTCGTTGGTCCACGAGGCCAGCGCGCGTGTATCCTTCACTCCCGGGGCGTGACCCACGATGTTGCGGAAGGTGCGACGCCTGGTACCGAGCATGCCGAGCCACCAACGCGGCTTGCCCGCGATGTCGATAATATTCGCTAGCGTCATCCGGGGCGGCGCGGTGAGGCCGTTCTTGATGTCCTTGTTGCGCTGCGCCAGAATTTGCAGATCGAGCGTCAATACCAAGGCCGAGCAGCCGGCGGCTTTGGCGCGGCCGATCAGCCGCTCGTTGAAGTCGCGATCGCGCATCACGTAGAGCTGGAACCAGAACGGTTTGCCGGTGTCCTCAGCCACGTCCTCTATCGAGCAGATGCTCATGGTGGAGAGTACGAACGGTACCCCAGCGGCGGCTGCAGCACGCGCCGCGAGGATCTCGCCGTCTGCATGCTGCATGCCCGTCATGCCGACCGGGGCGAGGGCGACCGGCATGGCGACCGGCTGGCCGACCATGGTGCTGGCAAGGCTGCGGTTCGAGAAGTCGATGCCGACGCGCTGGCGCAGATGCAGGCGCTGAAAATCAGTTTCGTTGGCACGGTAGGTGCTCTCGGTCCAGGCGCCCGAGTCGGCGTAGTCATAGAACATCCGCGGGACCCGCCGCCTGGCCAGCAGGCGGAGATCTTCGATGCAAGTGATGGGCTCGGGCATAGTGCTTCCTCCCCGCGCCGTGATGGCTGAGCCGCTGCAGCTGTTGTGCGCCCTGCTTTCATCAGACGCGAGGCTGATGATCAAGGCCTTGTTGCGCGGTGCGGGGATTCAGCTTCTGGCGACTACGGCAGCGCGGGGCAGCAATTCCTGCATTTTGACCCGAGTTCCGTGACAGTAGCTGTTGCTAGGATCGGCCACCGGAATGGCCGATCCTGAAGTTTCGCCGGAAGGGGGCGGGCAACGCCGACGGCGTTGCCCCTGCGAGCCGCAGTGTGCACCCCGCCCCGACGCCAGCAGCCGGCTACTTCGTCGTCGGCGGGAAGTAGTAGTTTGCCCCGAACGAGTAGGGCGGGAACATGAAGCGCCGCGCCGGTATCACCTTCGCCGCATAGGCCTTCTGCGATTCGTAGACCCGCTTGAAGAACGGGTTAACCGCGCTCTCCTCCTTGGCGACTATGTCCCAGGTCTTGAAGAACTCGATCATGATTTCAGGCGGAGTGCGCAGGATCTGCGTGCCGTGCTTGGTCTGCATCTCCTCGAGGGCTTCGGCGTTCTGCCTCATCCACCTCACCCACCAGCGTATGAAGGTTTCCATCGTTGCCGAGCGGATCGCCTCCTGCTGCTGTGCCGGCAAGCTGTCCCACACGTCCTTGTTGATGATCAGCTCGCCGATCGAGCTCATCTCATGCGGGCCAGGCGTATAGTGGTATTTCCACACCTGGTGCAGGCCGAGGCGCATGTCCTCCACACCGCCTACCCACTCGGCGCAGTCGATCACGCCGCGCTCGGCGGAAGGCACGATCTCGCCGCCGGGCATGTTCACGGTTTTCATGCCCATACGGCTGTAGATCTCGTTGACGATGCCGGTCTGGCGGCATTTCATGCCTTTGAAGTCCTCCAAACTCTGGATCGGCCTCTTGAACCAGCCGAGCGCCTGCGGGCTCGACGGCAGGATCGGGAAGGCGACGACGTTGAGCTTCAGCTCCTTCTGGTAGAACTCCCACCACATGTCGAGACCGCCTGCCTCGTACAGCCAGCCCAGGAAGTCCATGTGGTCCATGCCGACGATGCCGGCCGGTGTGTTGGAGAATAGCGTTGCGGCCTTGTTCTTTCCGACCCAGTAGTAGGAGATGGCATGCGCGCCATCGATCACCTTCTTGTGCGTGGCGTCGAGCACCTCGAACGGCGGCACGATCTGGCCCGCGGCGAGCGTCTCGATCTTCAGCGCGCCGCCGGTCAGCTTTTCAACTCTTTCCCCAAAGAAGCGGAAGTTCTCCTGCAGCGTCCAGCCCGCGCCCCATGTGGACTGCATTTTGAGGGTTCTCGACGCGGGCTGCTGCGCGAGCGCCGGGACGGCGAAGACCAACGCGGCGGTGGCGACCAACGTCAGCGCGAAGGCAACGCCCGCAATTGTACCTTTCCTTCCAGTAGTTCGTCTCATCATGCCATCCGGTTCGGCTGGTGTTGCGTGCTGTTGCATACCATCTCTCCCTTCCATCGACGGATTACCTTCCCTCTGGCTCCACCCTGGTGTCACTGCTCGCACAACGGAGCGGACGCGACCGTGCTCTCGCACTCCAGCGCCTCGCTGGACTGAGCCTTCGGTGTCAGCTACCGAGTTGTAGCCCAAGACGCGATCCCAGGACCAGATGCAGTTTCGCGAGATTGTCACATCTCCTTTGCGGGATCGCGGCTCCGCCGCGATGGGCGCCACCTGCCGTCCGATTGGGCAACCTCACGCCGATGTGCCAGACTCATGATGAGCGCCGCGCGCGCGGCCCGCATCGAGCACGCTCAACCCTTGCGTGCGCGCTGCCCGAACAGAACCTTCTGCGCGTCCTTGTCGGTGGCGAGGTTGTAGGCCGCAGAGCGTAGCTCCTCGCCGACCTTGACCGCCTTGGCGACCGCCGGGCGGTCGCGCATGCGCTGGAACCACTTTTCGAGGTTCGGGAACTCGCCGATGTCCTGGCCTTGGTTCTTGTACGGCCGCACCCAAGGATAGCTCGCCATATCGGCGATAGAATACTCGCCGGCCAAGTACGGCCGGTCGGCCAGGCGAATGTCCAGAACGCCGTAGAGCCGGTTCACCTCGTTGGTGAAGCGATCGACGCCGTATTGCACCTTCTCTTGCGCGTAGTTGCGGAAGTGGTGGGCGTTGCCGGCATTGGGGCCGAGATTGGCCATCTGCCAGTAGAGCCATTCCTCGACCTGCACGCGCTGGCGCTCTTCGGTGGGATAGAACTTGCCGGTCTTGCGGCCGAGATATTGCAGAATTGCCCCCGATTCGAAGATCGAGACCGGCCGGCCGCCCGGTCCGTCGGGATCGATGATGGCCGGCATGCGGTTGTTGGGAGAGATGGCCAGGAACTCGGGCCTGAACTGCTCGCCGCGGCCAATGTTGACGGGCTTGATTTCGTAGGGGAGCCCGCACTCCTCCAGCATGATGGTGATCTTGTGCCCGTTGGGGGTGGGCCAGTAGTAGAGCTCGATCGGCTTGGTCGGCATGCAATGGCTCTCCGGTCTGCGTTGGTCCATTCATTGTTGCATGATGGCGATCGGCGCGCAGGTCACGAAACTTCTATCGCTCACTGGGGCTTGCGCCCAATGCTCCCGCTCACCTGGCATCGACGATGAGCTTGGCTCCAATCATGCCAAGGATACCGGCCACCATCCGATCGATCGCCGGTTTGAACCGCATGTAGGCACTGCGCGACTGCCGTGCCGAGAACAGGACCGAGACGATTGCGTACCAGGTGACCTCATTCGCAAAGACGATCGGCACGGCGGCGATCATCACCCAGAGCGGGGCCTGCGATGGCAGCAGCGCGAAGAAGATCGAGCCGTAGAAAACGACCACCTTCGGGTTGGCGATCTGAATGAGCAGGCCGCGGCGCAAGGCCGTCGACCAGCGAACTTCACCAGGCTCACCATCGCCGATCTCGACTGTGTCGGAGGCGTGCCACCAAACGATCGCGCCAAGGTAGATGAGATAGACGCCGCCGGCGACCTTGAGGAGCAAATAGGCCCACGCCGCCTGCTGCAGCACGATTGCCATGCCCAGCATGGCGGCAACGGCCCAGATGCACGACCCGAGCCCCAAACCCAGCGTCGCCACCAGCGCGGCCGACTTCCCCTCCACCATCGCGGTTCGCGCGACGAACAGGAAGGACTGTCCCGGGCTGATGACGGCCATCAACTGCACGATGGCAAGCGTGGCGAGGGGAAGCACGAACTCCAACATCTCTACCCGCCTTGACTCGAGCCTAAGCGCCACACTGCCGTTCGGGCGCCGCCTCGCGACGCAATCCCTACGGGATCAGCACGATGGAGCCCGTGGTCTTGCGGCCTTCGAGATCACGATGCGCCTGGGCGGCTTCCTTCAGGGGGTAGGTGTGATTGACGTTGATTTTCACGATGCCCTTGCCGACGACATCGAACAGCTCGTTGGCGTTGGCGAGCAGGTCGGCCCGCTTGGCAACATAGGTGCCGAGCGTGGGACGTGTGGCGTAGAGCGAGCCCTTGGCCGACAGTCCCAGCAAGTCGAAGTTTGTGATTGCTCCCGAGGCGTTGCCAAAGCTGACCCACAGCCCGAGTGGCTTCAGGCAGTCGAGTGACCCGGGATAGGTATCTTTGCCGACCCCGTCGTAGACCACGTCGACACCCTGGCCGTTGGTGAGCTCCTTGGTGCGCTTCACGAAGTCCTCGGTCTTGTAGTCGATCACGTGCGTGCAGCCAGCCGCCTTGGCGAGGCTTGCCTTCTCCGCCGAGCTGACCGTGCCGATGATGGTGGCGCCCAGGTGCCGTGCCCACTGGGCGGCGATCAGGCCGATGCCGCCCGCCGCGGCGTGGAGCAACATGGTCGTGCCGGGCACGACCTTGTAGGTCTGGCGCAGCAGATAGCGCACCGTCATGCCTTGCAGCATCATGGCGGCGCCGGTCTTGTAGTCGATTGAATCGGGCAGCTTGACGAAGCGGTCTGCGGGCATGAGCCGCTCGTCCGCGTAGCCGCCGACCGCACCGGCATAGGCACCGCGATCACCCACCTTGAAATCGGTGACACCGGGTCCGACCGCCACGACCTCACCCGCGCCCTCGTTCCCCGGCACGAACGGCAGCGGCAGTTTGTAGAGGCCGGAGCGCTGATAGGTATCGATGTAGTTCACACCGACCGCGTGCTGCTTCAGCCGCAATTGCCCCGGACCGGGAGCGCCCACCTCCACGCTGTCCCATTTCAAGACCTCGGGGCCTCCGGTCTGATGCACACGGATCGCGTGGGCCATCGTCGTTTTCTCCTCGTGACTGACTCGAATGCGAATTGGCGATGCGTGACGCTCTCAGGTCGCTTAGTTCGCGGCCGCCATTCTTGGCCGCAGCGCCTTGACGCCGCCATGCCTGCCTTCTATGGGCTCCCCGCCCCAACCTCAAGAGGAAACCATGTGCGCTGCAGCGCGGAGACAAGGGATCGTGGCGGCGTTCGGCGGCTTCTGCCTGTGGCTGTCGGCGTGCTCCGGCATGAGCCTCGATGACAGGGCCGGACTGTCGTGCATTGACGACAGCCCTGAGTGTGTCGCGCGACGCGAGGCGACGCTCAAGTCCATGCTGGCTGACAAAGACCGCAAGTGGGTCAGGGAATCGCCGACGCCGCAGGCGCACGCTACCGGCGTGCGTCTCTTTGCGTTCCGTAGCAAGAAGGCCGAGTTGAGCTGCGATGAGCTGGTGCACGCGCGCAAGGAGGCCGAGGCGGCGCCCAAAGCGCTCAAAGGCCAGCAAGGCCTTTCGCCGGCACAGATTTCACGCGCCTCCCTGTTCGCCGCCGAGGTCCACAAGGAGCTTGCCGCCGAGATGAAGAAGCGCCGCTGCAGGGCCTAGAGCGAGATCCTTCGTGATGGAAGCGAAGCCGCTTCCATCAGAGGACGTGAATCTCGCTCAGACTCAGGAGAGAGAGCAGGATTCACGCATATGATGGAAGCGCATCAGCGCTTCCATCTCATGCGATCCTGCTCTAGCGCGCGCCCTCGCCGCAGGCGCATCGTCTCTCCCGTACTTGACGGCAACGCGCCCAGGCCATCTTGGTACGCGTGGCGGGTGCAATCGGGCACCACACAGGAACGGCCAGGACATGACAGCGTCGATTGCACTCCACGCCATTGCATTCATGGACTTCAGCTGGACGACCGATTTCAGGGATTGGATCATCGGTCTGGTGAAAAACTACCCGAACTGGACTGCGGGCATCGTATTCGTGCTGGCCTTCGGCGAGTCGCTTGCGTTCGTGTCGCTCGTCTTTCCGTTCTGGGCCATACTGTTCCTGGGTATCGGTCCGCTGCTGGGGGCAGCAGGAACGTTGGACTTTTGGACCATCGCCTTGGCTGCAGCGATAGGTGCCGCTCTCGGCGATTGGCTGTCCTACTGGCTCGGCTACCACTACCACGACCGGGTTCAGCACATGTGGCCGCTGAAGAACCACCCCAACCTGATCGAGCAGGGTCGGGTGTTTTTCAAGCGGTGGGGCGCCTGGGCCATCGTCATAGCCCGCTTCCTCGGGCCCCTGCGCGCCAGCGTTCCGATCGTTGCCGGCATCAGCGAAATGCCGTGGCTGACGTTTCAGATCGCCAATTGGGTTTCTGCATTCGTGTGGGCGGTGGGTCTTCTGGCGCTTGGAAAATTCGGCATGCAGTGGTTGCTCCCCTATCTGTCTTTGTGACGCGAGGCTCCCTGAGAGGCAGCCATGCCGACTATGCTGGCGCCAGCGCGGACCGAACCGGCACTCTACCCGCCGACGGTCGAACCTGCGCCGCATCCTTTGCCGCTGCGCAAGTTCCTGTTCCGCTTTGTGCGCAATCCGCTCGCCAGCCTGCCGCGGGCGGTCTACGAGGAGGGCATCGTCGTCCACGACAACGGCCGGTCCGTCGTGGCCTGGGTCACAGACCCGGCGCTGATCGAAACGGTGCTGCTGGACCAGGCCGAACAGTTTCCCAAGACAATGCTCGAGAAGCGGGTGTTTGCGCACACCCTGGGCGACGGCATTCTCACCTCGCAAGGCGCGAGCTGGCGCTGGCAGCGCCGCACTGCCGCACCGCTATTCCGCCCCGCTGATCTCGCCAATCTCGTGCCCGCCATGAGCGCGGCGGCGGCGGCGCAGTTGGCGCGCTGGCAGGCAGACCCCGCCGGCACCGTGCAGGCAATCGACCGCGATATGACCGAAACGACGTTCCGCGTCATCTCGGCGACCATGTTCGGCGGCAGCGCCGATGCGGAATCCGGGTCAATCCTCAGATCGGCCGACAAGGCGCTCTCGACCATCTCCTGGGACATCGCGGCCGCGATGCTGCGCATTCCGGACTGGCTCTGGTACCCGGGCAAGTTCGGCAGGCAACGGGCGGGGCAAGCGCTGCGGCAGGCCGTTGCGGCGATCCTGGTTCGCCGCCGCGCCACTGGACTGCAGGGCGACGATCTCCTGGCCCGTCTCGCCAATGCGCGCGACCCCGAGACCGGCGCGCCGATGTCGGAGAAGCAGCTGATCGACAATTTGCTCACGTTCCTCGCCGCCGGCCACGAGACCACCGCCAAGGCGCTCACCTGGGCGCTCTATCTCATTGCGCGTGCGCCCGAGTGGCAGCACCGCATCCGCCGTGAGGTGCGCGCGGCTGCCGGCGACGCTGCGATCCACGCCGAGCACATCGATCACCTGGTGCTCACGCGCGCAGTTCTGGAGGAGGCGATGCGGCTCTATCCGCCCGCTCCGGTCATGACGCGGCAGGCGGCCGCTCCGGTGACGCTCGGGGGCCAGACAATTCCAGAGGGCGCGTTCATCGTCATTCCGGTGTTCGCAGTGCATCGGCACAGGCGGCTGTGGGAGGATCCCGACCGCTTCGATCCTGACCGCTTCTCACCGGATCGCAGAGCCAAAAACCCTCGCACGCAGTTCATGCCGTTCGGCTTCGGGGCACGCGCATGCATTGGCGCCTCGTTCGCCATGCTGGAGGCCATTGCCATTCTGGCCACACTCCTCCGGCGGGCGGACTTCGAATGGGACGGCGAGCATGCGCCGGAGCCCCTGAGCCGCGTCACGCTGAGGCCGAGAGGAGGCATGCCGTTGCACGTGTGGCCGCTGAGGCGTGGTCGCTGAAGCCGTTGCTTTCGGCTTGTCCGGCGCTGCGAAAGCCCCTACACGGGCACGGGCGCGACGGGGTCAGACCCCTCGCGCAAACCATTGCGCAGAATTGCAACTCAGGAGGCGAGGGGTCTGACCCCGGTATCTTCGCTAGGGGTCTGACCCCGGTGACAAGAGGTTCGACATGACCGTCCGCTCCGCGCGCAACATCGAAAAGCAGAAGAAGAAAAAGCGCCGTGCCATCCCGCGTGCGAAGGCTACCCGCATCCAGGGCAACACGCTGGGCGCGCGCCGGCGGCTGAAGAAGCTGGCCGGCAAGGCCCGCGCCATGAAGGCCAAGGGCTAAGCCCCTCGCAACCAGCGTCGCTACATCGCCAACGGAAAAGGACGAGGACCCGACGCCGCGGCTGATCGATAGCCGCAGCTCGCACCACGGAAATGCCCAATTCGTTGTTAGCTTATGGCGGCTGCTCGTATTGTGCGGAGCGGCCGGATGATGGTGCCAGGTCTCCCCTATTTTGATTGGTCTATCATCCCGCCTTCAGCACCGATGTGGTCCTGCCTGCGCATAGCCTAGTTGGCTTGCTGTGCACGTCGCCTGCCCCAAACCAGTCGTTGGGGTTCTGTGGTCGTCGCCACGGCGAAAGGTTCGTCATGTCCCATGGTCTGGAATCGCCTGCCTCGCAAGCGCCCCTCGCCGCCAACAACATCATTCCGATGGGCTCTGCGGAAACCGCCAGGACGGAAGCCCGCCGCTTTGCCATCGAGACCCAGCCGGGCGGCTTCGTGTCGGGCGGCCTGCAGGGCGGCAGCGAGCAGTGGTTCCAGTCTTTCCTGTCCCAACTCGGGCCGGGCGAGACCCTATCCTTGAGGGTGGCCTTCGACGCCAAGGGCGGACTGTTGTTCGGGGCGACTGCCTGCGCACCCCCGCCCACCATCGAGGCGCGCGTGCGCGAGCTCGAGCACGCCCTGCGCGAGGTGGTCCCACTTCAAGCTGGCTCCCGATAGCGCAGCCCGGCCTTGCGACTTGCCCCACAAGGTCGAGCTTCTGCCGGCAGGGCAGCGTGTTTGCCTCGACGAGTTGGTGTGCCGCCTCCCGCGGCCCGTCGCAACGCCGAGGGCCCCTACCACTGTGGCGACTGACCTTGCGCTGAGGCTGGCGCTCTACCCGGAGCGCGTCCTGATCTGGCTGCGGTCGCCAGCCTTATGGGCCGGCCGGCTTTGCGGGAGGCCGTATTGGATCTCGACCTCTCCTCCTTTCGGCTCGACGCTCGCCACAATCGGGCGCTGCAGGAGTTCCTGAAAGGCCTCGTACAGGCGTCGCGTGGTGGAGCCCACGACGTGCCTCTGCTGCTGCTGAACGATCGCGTGCTGCAGCAGCTGAAGGCGTGGAGCGCAGCCCGCTGCGGCCTGCGGCTTTCGGCACGGCTCTCGGCTCGCGAGAGCGTCCCCGGCGCGGTTCTCGACATGTTGTGTCAAGCGATTTTCGGGCCCACCAGGTGCACGGACGGCGAGGCGGCGGACGTCGACCTGACAGCCGCCTGGCCGGACCTCGATCTCTCCTTCCTCGGGCGCCTGTTTGCGATACCGGCTGCCAAAGCGCGGCTGGATGCCCGAAGCAAGGTGACGGCCGACCGCTCGCGCGGCATTACCCTCGGCACTCTCGACGATGCCGCAGCCTTCACGATCGACGCGGCCGCCCGCAAGCAGCACATCTACATGCTCGGCGGCACCGGAACCGGCAAGTCGACCCTCATGCTCAACATGATCGTCCAGGACATGAATGCCGGCCGTGCGGTGGTCGTTATCGATCCCCATGGCGACCTGTGGGAGAAAGCGCTGCAGCGCGTGCCGAACAAACGGCTACAGGACCTGGTGCTGGTGCACCCGACCGACGCTCGCGGGCATTTCACGATGAACATTCTCGAACGCCTCAGCGATGACGTCGAAGGCGAGCACGGCCGGGTGATCGACGAGCTGCTGGATTTTCTCAAGCGCAGCCAGTGGAAAGAGATTCCCGAGGCGTTCGGCCCTATGTTCACCAACTATTTCCGCAACGGCCTGAACCTGTTGCTGAACGCCGAAGGCGACGACGCCTCGATTCTCGATTTTCCGCGCATCTTCAGCGACGACTCCTACCGCAACGCGCTGCGGGCGAAGTGCAAGAACCCGGACGTATCGGCCTTCTGGCGCGATATCGTCGCGGAGGCCCAGTACGAGGCAAAGCTTTGCGTTCATGCGCCGTACATCGTGTGCAAGATGAGCCCGATCACAGGCAACGCTCATCTCAAGCGAATTCTCGGTGCCAACCGCTCGACACTCGACTTTGGCAGGGTCATCGCTGCGCAGCAGATCTGTCTCATCAACCTCGCGCAGCCTTATCTCGCCAAGGAGGCCTCACGGTTCCTTGGCGGAATGATCACCGCCCGCCTCGTCGCATCCGCCAAGGTCTCGCAAGCCTCCGTTTCGGAAGACCAGCGCAAGCGCGTCAATGTCTACATGGACGAGTTCCAGACCTATATCAGTGCCGGGCTTGCCGACGGCCTTGCCGAGGTCAGGAAGTATGGCTTGAACCTGGTCCTGGCGAACCAGAGCCTGAGCCAACTGCAGGGCGACCGGTACCAGGCCGAGGTTGCCGAGGCCGTGATGTCGAATGCGGCAAACGTCATCGCCTTCCGCGTCGGGATAGCCGACGCCTTGCGCTTGCGCAAACGCTTCGAGCCCGAGTTGGCGGCCGCAAATCTCGCCAAGCTGCCAAACTTCCAGGCTGCCGGCATTGTCGTGCGAGGCTCGGATGTCTCGGCTCCCGAGGTGTTCGCAACTCTGCCCGAGCCGAAACCGCCGCGGCGAAGAAGGTCAGCCAAGCCTGGCGGGACCCCTCTTGCAGGGGCCCGCGCCCATATCGTGCGCCTCATCGGCGGGCGCAGCGCCGGTATGCCAGCTGCCGTGTGTTAGCCCAACTTGCGCAGAATCGGGTGGCGGCTCTAGGCGAATCAAGGCGTTAGCCGAAAAGTCGTCACTACATTTTCGGATTGAGTGGAGAAGGTTAGGCGCTGGCTGCGAGTGCTGGCAGCTCC
>Ga0247727_10007166_pt1 | contig 21426 bp, 16 predicted proteins | sample WisWelCaveWW1625_FD_202498 | JGI IMG/M metagenome (GOLD analysis project Ga0247727, IMG submission 202498) | Biofilm microbial communities from Wishing Well Cave, Virginia, United States - WW16-25 | ecosystem: Environmental > Aquatic > Deep subsurface > Groundwater > Cave microbial mat | place... | reverse complement strand
TGGAGAAGAAGCGCCGGCTCGGCCGGACGGAGGACGCGCATGCGGCCTCGGGCGCGATGTCGGAGATCAACATCACGCCGCTGATCGACGTGATGCTGGTGCTGCTGATCATCTTCATGGTCGTGACGCCGCTCGCGCAGATGGGCCTCGACATCTCGCTGCCGCAGCCGCCCCCGCCGAACCAGCCGGAGCAGAAGACGCCACCCAATCAGGTCGTGCTCGCGCTCGAAGAGGGCGCCATGACGCTCAACAAGAACCCCGTCGCCCTCGAGGACCTGGAGTCGCGGCTGCGCGACATCTTCCAGGCGCGCTCCGACAAGACGATCTTCGTCAAGGCCACCGGGGAGGTTCCCTACGGGCGCGTCGTGCAGGCGATGGACCTCGCCAAGGCCGCTGGGGTCGAGCGAATCGGCATCATCTCGGAGAAGATGATCGAAGAGGCGGGCGGCACGGTCGGCCAGCCCTAGCCCGGATCCTTCACGAGGCCGCCCGACCTTCCGAGTGAATGATCCGCTCTGGGCCGTCTTTTCGTATTTGACGGCCGCAAGGGGAATGAACCCGGACCTCGACAGCGCACAATGGCCCCGGCGTTCGGGCCATCACTTTTCAGCGCTCCGTGGGCATCACGATCCAGAGCACGACGTACACCACGATCCCCGGGAACGCCGCCGACAGGATCGACACGACCACGTAGAGGATCCGCACGAGCGTCACATCCCAACCGAGCCACTCGGCCAAGCCGCCGCAGACCCCGCCGAGCACCTTCTTCTGCCGCGAACGCCTCAAGGGATTCGCAGTTGACATGACGTCTCCCACATCTCAGTACGCTCGCCGGACCACGTGCGATCCCTTGGCGGGACGCCCGAATCCCTGAACGACGAAGGCGTGCCGTCCCCTCGCGGGAGGCACCCCGAACAGGTAGCCGGCCGAAACGGCCTAGGACTTGGGAGCTTCCGTCGCCGCGGCCGCTTCGGGTGGAACCTCCGCGCCGGCGGCGGTCGCTGCCTGGGCCTCCTTCCGGAGGTCCATCGCCTGCTTCTGCAGCAGCACTGCCGTCTCCAGGAACTCTTTCCTGACCTTCGGGTTGGTCGCAACCTGCGCCTTCACTCGATACAAGAGGCCCTTCGCGATGATGGCCTCCCAGTAGTCGGGCTTCATCTGAAGCGCCGTGTCGACCGTAGCAATGCCCTTGTCCGCGAAGGCGTCCTTGTCCTTGTCGCCCACGAGCGGATCGCGGTAGGCCTTGTCCCAGTAGAACATGGCCATCTTGTAGTAGCCGCTCGGGTCGGTAGCGTCGAGCTTGGCGCAGCGGTCGAGCGTCGCGATCGCGCTGTCGAATTTGGTCCGGCGCGGACCGGTCGAAAGGTCGTCGACGAAGACGGCGCCCGCCTCGTCCCAGAGCGGCTTGTTGAAGAAAGCAGCGAGCGCGCCGCACGCCTTGGCGTCGTTCGGGTTCTGCTCGGTCACCCGCAGGTAAGTCTGCTCGGCCTCCGCCACGCGTCCGAACTTCTCGTAAAGGTTGGCCATCGCGTAGAGGTTCTTGGTGTCGTTCGGGTTGTCCTTGACGAGCTGCTCGGCGTAGGACAGCGCCTTCTCGTAGTTCGTGAGCGGCGGGTCCGAGTAGATGGCCGTGAGGGCGCCCAGCGTGTTGAGCCGGAGCAGCTTCCGGTTGGGGCTGTCCGCCTTGTTGATCTCGAGCGACTTCTCGTAGTGCTCGATCGTCTTGTCGAGGCGCAGCTGGTTCTCGTCCCCCGCCTTGCCCGGCCGGTAGAGCGACTGGTGGGAGCTCGCGAGATAGAAGTGCGCCTCCGCGAAGTCGGGCTTGAGGTCGACGGCCCGCTGGTAGAGCTCGGTTGCCCGGCGGTAGTTCTCCTCCTTGTAGAGGCGGTTGCCGTCCTTGAAGGCCGCCTTGGCCCGCACCAGGTTGCACCCGACGCCAGCCATCACGAGCGGCAGCAAGGCGGCGAGTAGAGAGGTTCGATATCGGGTTCTCATCGGCCGTCTCCCGGGAAAGTCGTTGAATACAAAGAAGCTCGGAGGAAGCGGATTATAGGCACGCCGGGAAAGTGGAGTCAAGGAATCGTAGCCTTCATTTGACCCCCTCTGCCACGGTCCCTAGACTCCTTGCAAGGCCATGATCCGCTTCGAGGACATCCAGGAAACGGTCGAAAAGCACCACCCGGACGCCGATCTCGAGATCCTCCGCAAGGCTTACATCTTTTCGGCGGTCGAGCACAAGGGACAGGTGCGCGCCTCGGGCGAGCCCTACCTGGTCCACCCGCTGGAGGTGGCGGCGATCCTGGCCGAGATGCGGATGGACCCGATCTGCGTTGCGGTCGGGCTGCTGCACGACGTGCTCGAGGACACCCTCACCACCCCGGAGCGGCTCCAGGAGTACTTCGGGACCGACGTGCTGCACATCGTGGAAGGCGTGACCAAGATCTCGCAGATTCCCTTCGCCACCAGCGAGGAGCGGCAGGCGGAGACCTACCGCAAGATGCTGCTAGCGATGGTCGACGACATCCGGGTGATCCTGGTCAAGCTCGCCGATCGACTGCACAACATGCGCACGCTACAGCACCTGCCGGGGGAGCGCCAGAAGCGCATCGCCCGCGAGACGCTCGACATCTACGCGCCGATCGCCGGACGGCTCGGAATGGCCAAGATCAAGAACGAGCTCGAGGACCTGGCGTTCCGCTACACCGACCCGACCGGCTACGAGTCGCTCGGGCAGCAGGTCGAGGAGCGGCGCCAGCAGGCGGCCGCCTTCATCGAGAAGGTCCGGGCGATCGTCGACCAGAAGCTGCGCGCGGCCGGCATCGAGGCCCAGATCGAGGGCCGCATCAAGCGACTGCACTCGATCCAGCAGAAGCTCAGGCGTCAGCGTATCGAGCTCCAGCAGGTCTACGATTTCGTGGCGCTGCGCGTGCTGGTCGGAAGCGTCGCCGACTGCTACGCCGCGCTCGGCGTGCTCCACAACACCTGGCGGCCGGTGCCAGGCCGGATCAAGGACTTCATCGCGATGCCGCGGCCGAACGGGTACCAATCGCTGCACACCTCGGTGATCTCCGATGACGGGCACCCCTTCGAGGTCCAGATCCGCAGCCACGAGATGCATCGGATCGCGGAGGAGGGCATCGCCGCGCACTGGAAGTACAAGGAGGGCCGCACCGGCGTCGACAAGGACGACCATGCCTTCTCGTGGCTGCGGCAGCTGCTCGAGTGGCAGCAGGAGGTGAAGGACCCGCACGAGTTCCTGAACTCGCTGAAGCTCGACCTCTACCCCGAGGAGGTCTACTGCTTCACGCCCAAGGGCGAGGTGAAGATGTTGCCGCGCGGCGCCTCGCCGATCGACTTCGCCTATGCGATCCACACCGAGGTGGGCCATCGCTGCGTGGGCGCTCGCGTCAACGGCAAGATGGTGCCGCTGCGCTACAAGCTCAAGAACGGTGACATCGTCGAGATCCTCACCTCGCCCGGGCACAAGCCGAGCCGCGACTGGCTCGCGTTCACCGTCACGAACAAGGCAAAGGCCAAGGTCCGCCACTACTTGAACACGACCGAAAAGCAGCAGGCGCTCGAGATCGGCAGGAAGCACCTCGAGCGCGAGCTGCGGCGCTACGACCTGTCGCTCAAGAAGGTGCTGGCCGAGCCGTCGCCGCTCGAGGCGCTCGCGCATGAGCTCGGCGCTGGAACACGCCTCGACGACCTCTTCGTCGCTCTCGGCTACGGCAAGGTCTCGGCGCGCCAGGTGCTCGCGCGCCTGCTGCCGCCGGAGAAGCTCAAGGAGCCCGCGGCCGCCAAGCCGCCCACCGTCGTCGACGCCGTGAAGCGTCTGCTGCGCCGCGACGACCGCATCCAGGTCAAGGGCACCGACGACCTGCTGGTCTACCGCGCCAAGTGTTGCAACCCCATCCTGGGCGAGCCGATCGTCGGCTACATCACGCGGGGCAAGGGGGTCTCGGTCCATTCGCTCGCCTGCCCGAACGTCACGAACCTGGTCTACGACCCCGAGCGGCGGATTGCCGTGGAGTGGGAATCGGGCGCCGAGGGTGGCTACGAGGTGCGCCTCGCGGTGGGCCTAGAGGACCGGCCGGGTGCGCTCGCCGCGGTGACCGCGGCGCTCGCCGCGGTGAAGACCGACGTGCGCGACGCCCAGGTCCGGACATTCGACGACAAGACCGCAAAGATCGAGCTGACCGTGCGCATCAGCGACAAGAAGCACCTCGACCGGGTGGTGAAGTCGGTGCGGGGCGTCTCGGGCGTGATCGAAGTCGAGCGGCACAGCGTCCCCCGCTGAGCGCCCGTTCGCCCTCACTACGCGATTTGCGCGACGCCCCACCAGCGGGTAGGCTCCAAGGTCTCGTCAAGGAGGTCCCTAGCCGTGCCGACCAAGTACGTCTCCACGTCCGCGGCACCGCAGCCGATCGGGCCCTACACCCAGGGAGTCATTTCGGGAGGCTTCCTGTTCTGCTCGGGGCAGATCGCCATCGATCCGGTGACTGGGGAGCTCGTCCAGGGCGACGTTGCGGTCCAGACCGAGCGTGCCCTGCAGAACCTGATCGCCGTGCTTCGCGAGGCCAAGATGGGGCCCGAGAACGTGGTGAAGGCCACGGTCTATCTCATGGACATGGCGGATTTTCCGAAGATGAACGAGGTTTACGGCCGCTACCTGGGGCAGAAGCCCCCGGCCCGGACGACGATCGCCGCGGCGGGCCTGCCGAAGGGCGTCAAAGTAGAAATCGACGTGATTGCGGCGTTCTGATCCGCTCGGTTCGCGATGCGAAGCGAGCGATTTTGAGCCGGCGGTGGGTCTGTTTTCCACCGGCTACGTCGAATGGGATCCCTGTTCCAGCGTCGTCCAGCATCGCTGGCACCGACTGGCGGTGGGCTTCGTAGTCCAACAGGGATAGGACTCGCCACGCAACGAGGCCTACGGCTGTTTCGAGCTTTCCTTGTTCTGGGAGGGGCTCCGCCCCCCAAAGGCCCCCCCGGGCTGCTGCTGTCCCGGCTAAGCGGCCGCGGTCCTGGCCTTCGACTGGGGGGCAGCCTTCGCGACCTTGCCGGAGCGCAGGCAGCGGGTGCAGACCTTCAGCTTGCGGTGGGTTCCCTTGCCGACGACCGCGCGCACGGACTGCAGGTTGGGGTTGAAGCGCCGGTGGGTCACGTTGTGGGCGTGGCTGACCCGATTCCCGAACTGCGGGCCCTTGCCGCAGACATCGCACCGCTGAGCCATGACGAGACGACCTCCCTGGGGCCCGAAAACCGGCCCGAACCGCAAAAATCGAGTATAGAAGAGGCCTCGACGAGGCGTCAAGGCTCGAACCAGGCCGGCCCGCGAGGGGTGGGCGGCAGGAGCGAGCGTGCTATAGTCGCCGGGCTCGACGATCATGGTCCAGTTCAACTTCAGCGAGCGGACCATCAAGGCGAAGGTGGTCTACTACGGCCCTCCGCAGTCGGGCAAGACCACGAACCTCGAGCAGATCCACAGGATCAGCGACCCCGAGGGCGCGAACCGCCTGATCTCGCTCAACACCGCGCAGGACCGGACGCTCTTCTTCGACCTGCTCCCGTTCAGCCTCGGGAGCGTGTCCGGTTACGATTTCAAGATCCAGCTCTACACCGTGCCCGGGCAAGTGCAGTACAACGCGACGCGCCGCGTGGTGCTCGCCGGGGCGGATGCGGTCGTCTTCGTGGCCGACAGCCACCGCCCGATGGCCAAGGAGAACCTGGCCGCCTTCGAGAACATGAAGGTCAACCTGCTGGCCAATCGCCTGGTGCCCGAGAAGGTCCCGCTCGTCGTCCAGTACAACAAACAGGACCTCGACCCGCTGATCCCGCGCGAGGAGCTGGATCGCGCGCTCAATTTCTGGGGTAGGAGGGCCTTCCCCGCCGTCGCCGCGCGCGGCGAAGGTGTGATGGAAACCTTCGGCGCGGTGGTGCAGGACATGCTGTCGGCCATCGCGGTCAAGTACAACCTGAAGGAGAAGGGACTCGACCCCGAGGCGGTGCCCGGGATCGTGGCACAAGCCTTCGCAGAGATCGTCCGCAAGGCGCCGCCGCGAGCTCCCGCGGGCGGAGCGACACCCGCTCCACCCGGCCCGCCTCGGATGGTCATTGCCGAGCCGGAGGGTATCGAGCCGGCCTACCCGGGACAGGTGGGCCCGGAGGTGAACCCGGTTTCCGAGGAGCTGCTGAACCGCGCGATTCGTGCGAACGTAGAGCTGGCTCAGGCGCTCGGCCAGCTGGTGCGCGACATGGGCGACGGCCTCGGCGCGATACACGCCCACGTCGGCCGGCTGGCCGCGCCGCGCGACGAGGCGCACCGCGTCCACGTGACCGCCGCGATCGAGATCGAGGTCCGGCGGCTCCAGCAACAGCTCAGGGACATTGGGCAGCCCAACGCCTCTCGACCAGGCTCCTCGCGTGCCCCCGGCCCGCCGCAGACACCGCCCACCCCGCCGCGCGGGACGACCGCGCCCACGCCTCCTCCCGCTGCCGCGCCGCCGAAGCACGCGTCGCCCCCGCCGGCCGTCTCTCCGCCCCCGCCCGCTGCCTTCCCTCGGTCCGCCCCTCCGGCCGCCGCGCCGGCCGTGCGGGCCGCGATTCCTGCGCCTGCTGCTCCGATGCCTCTTGCAGCGACGCCTCCTGCCCCCGCGCCCCTTGCCCCGACGCCCCTCGCCACCGCGAGTCTCGACGCCCTCGTCGCGGACGTCGCACAGGCGATGCGAGCGACTCTCGCGGCGCGCCCCGTGGCCCTGGAGAGCCGGATCGCCCGCGGCGCGGCGCTGCCGCGCTGCTCACCTGCGAACCTGCGCCGCGCGCTCGCCGGTCTCTGCCAGGGAATCGCGGCGGTAGTGCCGCCGCGGACCGCGATCGTGCTGCGTGCCGAGAAGAAGCCCGTGCTCCTGCGCGGGAAGGACGGCGGCGAGATGAAGCGCGACTTCCTGATGCTGGCTGCCACGCACGCGGGGGGGCTCGCCGAGCCCGACCAGCAGCAGATCCTGCGCGGCGCCGACACGGGGCCGTTCGGAGAGGCGCACCGGCTCGTGCGCGAGATGGGCGGCTTCATCCGCTTCGCACCGCTTCCGGGCGGCTCGCTCGAAACCCGCGTCTTCCTGCCTGCCTGAGCGGTCGCCCGGGCGTCGCCGGCTGCGCGCCGGCTGTCAGGCCGAGGCGCCGGGCGCGAGCTCGAACGCCTCGCCCATCGCCGGAACTTTCGTCGCGAATCCCCGCTCGCGCGTGATGCGCGCCGCGAGCGCTTCGGCGGCGTCCACCTCGCCGTGGGTCACGAACACCGCCTGCGGCTTGCCCTTCACCCCGGACAGCCAGCGCAGCATCTCGCCGGCGTCGCCGTGACCGGAAAGGCCCTTCAGGTCGCGGACCTCGGCCAGCACCTTGACCTCGCCCTTGTGGATCCGCACCGTGGTCGCCCCGTCGAGGAGCGCGCGGCCGAGCGTGCCCTTCGCCTGGTAGCCGGTGATCAGCAGCGTGTTCTCTTGCTTCGGCAGGCGAATCCGGCAGTGGTGGAGGATGCGTCCCCCGGACAGCATGCCGCTCGAGGAGATGATCACGGCCGGGCCCTTCATGGCGTTGAGCGCCTGCGACTCGGCGCGCGTGCGGTGGAGCTTGACCCACTTGCCGTGGAGCACGCTGCGGCCGCCGATGCTGTTGAGGCTCACGCGGTGGGCGTCCGGGTAGGAGGCGTAGATGCGCGTGGCGTCGATCGCCATCGGGCTGTCGACGTGGATCGGGAAGGGGCGCATGCGGCCCTCGCTGACGAGCTGGTCCATGAGCCAGATCAGCTGCTGTGCCCGCCCGACCGCGAAGGCGGGGATCAGCAGAACCCCCTCCCGCGCGAACGTCTTCTCGAGCACACCCTCGAGCTGGTCGAGTACCGAGATCGCGGGGTGGCTACGGTTGCCGTAGGTGCTCTCGATCACGAAGTAGTCGGCGTCGGGCGCCAGCTCGGGGTCCTTCGTCAGCACGGCATCGAAACGGCCCACGTCGCCGCTGAGGAGGACGCGGGTGGATCGGCCGTTCTCCCGCACCAACACGTCCGCCGAGGCCGCGCCGAGCAGGTGGCCGGCGTCGCGGTAGCTGAACGAGAACGCGTCACTCACCGCCTGCGGCCGGCCGAGCGGTACGGTGCTAAAGAGCTTCATCGCCTCCTGCACGTCCGTCTCGTCGAAGAGCGGCAGCGCGGGCGAGTGCTTGGTGAGGCCCTTCCGATTGAGGTACTCGGCGTCCTCCTTCTGCAGGTGGGCCGCGTCCTGGAGCAGGATCTCGGCCAGCTCCCGCGTGGGCGGCGTGCAGAAGATGGAGCCGCGGAAGCCGAGCTTCACGAGCCGCGGCACGCGCCCGATGTGGTCGAGGTGGGTGTGGGTGAGGACGATCGCATCCACCTTTGCCGGAGGAAACGCGGGATCGGCCCAGTTGCAGAGCCGCAGCTCCTTCTCGCCCTGGAACATCCCCGAGTCGACGAGAAGCCTCCGCCCGCCGGCCTCGAGCAGGTACTGCGAACCCGTCACCGTCTGCGCCGCTCCGAGGAAAGTCAGCTTGGCCATCGCCGAAGCATACCAGCCACGGCCGACGCTACTGGGAGCAGCGACAGGCTGCGCGCGAAAGCGAATTCCCTTCGCCGGAGCGCGCGGGGCGTCAGGGGAGTGAAAGCATCTTCCGGAGCACCGTCTGCAGGATGCCGCCGTTCTTGTAGTAGTTGATGTCGACCGGGGTGTCGAGACGCGCCGTCACGACGAGCGACGCCTTCGAGCCGTCCGCCTGCTCCAGCTCGACCGTCACGTCCTGGCGCGGCCGGATCGCGCCCGTGAGACCGCGGATCGTGAGCCGCTCGCGGCCCGTGAGCCCGACTGACTCGGCGTTCTCGCCCGGCTTGAACTGCAGCGGCAGGACGCCCATCCCGACCAGGTTCGAGCGGTGGATGCGCTCGTAGCTACAGGCGATCACCGCGCGCACGCCGAGCAGCAGCGTGCCCTTGGCCGCCCAGTCGCGCGAGGAGCCGCTGCCGTACTCCTTGCCCGCGATCACCACGAGCGGCGTGCCCTCGGCCTTGTAGCGCTCGGCCGCGTCGTAGACGTCCATCCGCTCGCCGGAAGGCACGTGGATCGTGACGCCGCCTTCCACCCCCGGCAGCATCGCGTTCTTGAGCCTTATGTTCGCGAACGTGCCGCGCACCATCACGCGGTCGTTGCCGCGGCGCGAGCCGTAGGAGTTGAAGTCCTTCTTCAGGATCCCGCGCGCTACTAGGAAGCGCCCGGCCGGGGAGGCGAGTGCGATGTCTCCGGCCGGCGAGATGTGGTCGGTGGTGACCGAGTCGCCGAGAATCGCGAGGACGCGCGCGCCGACGATGTCGGTGAGCGGCGCGGGCTCGCGCGTCAAGCCCTGGAAGAAGGGCGGCTCCTGGATGTAGCTCGAGTCCTCGCGGAAGGCGAAGAGGTCGCCACCCGTGACTGGGATCGCGTTCCAGTCCGGGTTGCCGTCGAAGACGTTGCCGTAGCAGGCCTGGAACATCTCGGCGCCGATCGAATCCTCGAGCTCGGCGATCTCCTGCTGGCTCGGCCAGATATCCGCGAGCTTGACCGCAGCGCCATCCGCTGCCGTCCCGATCGGCTCCGTGGCAAGGTCGAGGTCGGTCGTGCCGGCGAGCGCGTAAGCCACCACGAGCGGTGGTGAGGCGAGGTAGTTCGCCTTCACGTCCGGATTGATTCGGCCCTCGAAGTTGCGGTTGCCCGAGAGCACCGCCGCGGCCACCAGCTTGCCGTCGTTCACCGCCGTCGACACGGCCGGCGGCAGCGGGCCGCTGTTGCCGATGCAGGTCGTGCAGCCATAGCCGACCAGGTGGAAGCCGAGCGCCTCGAGGTCGGGCATCAGTCCCGCCTTCCGAAGGTACTCGGTCACGACCTTCGAGCCGGGTGCGAGGCTCGTCTTGACGTGCGGCGGCACGCGCAGCCCGCGGCGCACGGCCTTGCACGCGAGCAAGCCCGCGCCGAGCATGACCGAGGGGTTCGAAGTGTTGGTGCAGCTCGTGATCGCCGCGATCACGACCGAGCCGTGCTTGAGCTCGGCCGGCTTTCCGCCGAGCTCGAGCGCGACTCTTCGGCCGATGTCCTCAGGCGCGAGGCCGAAGCCGCGCTCCTTGACCGGCGCCGTGAGCGCCTTCTGGAACGAGCTCTTCATGTCCTTTAGCGCCACGCGGTCCTGCGGCCGCTTCGGCCCGGCGAGGCTCGGCTCGACCCTCGCGAGGTCGAGCTCGAGTGTGTCGCTGAACACGGGGTCGAGGGTCGTCGGCGTGCGGAAGAGGCCCTGCTCCTTCGTGTAACGCTCGACGAGCTCGACCTCGGCCGCGCTGCGGCCGGTCCTGCGCAGGTACGCGAGCGTCTCGTCGTCCGTGGGGAAGAAGCCGCATGTGGCCCCGTACTCGGGTGACATGTTGGCGATCGTCGCCCGGTCGGCGAGGGTCATCGCCGCGAGGCCCGGACCGTAGAACTCCACGAACTTTTCGACGACCCCCTTCTGGCGCAGCATCTGGGTGACCGTCAGCACGAGGTCGGTCGCGGTCGTCCCCTCGCGCAGCTTTCCCGAGAGCCGGAAACCCACGACCTGCGGCGTCACCATGTAGAGCGGCTGCCCGAGCATCGCCGCCTCGGCCTCGATCCCGCCGACGCCCCAGCCGAGAACGCCGAGGCCGTTGATCATCGTGGTGTGCGAGTCGGTGCCGACGAGCGTGTCGGGCATCGCGACCGGCTCGCCGCCCTCGCTCTTCAGCAGCACGCCCTTCGCCAGGTACTCGAGGTTCACCTGGTGCACGATGCCGGTCGCGGGCGGTACCACGCGGAAGCCCTGGAACGCCTGCTGCCCCCAGCGCAGGAACTCGTAGCGCTCGCGGTTGCGCTGGAACTCGATCTCGGCGTTCTTGCGGAGCGCGTCGCGCGAGCCAAACACGTCCACCTGCACCGAGTGGTCGACCACGAGGTCCACGGGCACGAGCGGGTTGATCTTCCTGGGGTCGGCGCCGAGCCGACCAACCGCCGCGCGCATCGACGCGAGGTCGACGACCAGGGGAACGCCCGTGAAGTCCTGCAGGATCACGCGCGCCGGCATGAACGGCAGCTCGACGTCCTTGGGTGCGGTCGCGTCCCAGGCGCCCAGGTTCCGCACGTCGTCGGCCGTCACCAGCTCGCTGTCGACGCTGCGGAGCACCGCCTCGAGCAACAGCTTGATCGAGAACGGGAGCCGCGCGAGCCCGGGGGCGACGCCCGTCTTCTCGAGCGTGTCGAGGCGATAGATCGCCGCCCGGCCAGAGCCGGTGTCGAGGAACGAGCGGGCGCCGAATGCGTCGGTCTTCATGGGCTTCCTCGCGTCGCGGTGGGGCGCGCGCGGCCTGTGCGTGCGGCCCGGCGGCCAGAACGAAAGCTTATACCAGCCGGCGGACGGGCCGAGACGGCAGTGCTCGCGGGATCGTAGAAGCGCAAGCGAAGCTCGGCCGCCTTGCGGATACCGATCCGGCGCGAAACCGCGACGCGCGGCGGTTTTGGCCCGGCGCGGAGCCGTAGCGGCGCGTCCGCCTCGAACACGTGCCGCCCCGAGAGGCGCGTGTCGATCTCGAGCGCGCGGCAGAGCCGGGCCGGGCCGCGGAGGCTCAGGGGCGTCAGGCCACTCTCCGGCAGCGGCTCGGCCGCCCGGATCAGCACGCAGCCGGCAGTGTCGGGGCCGTCCACAGCCACGTTGAGGCAGTGGTGCATGCCGTAGACGAAGTAGACGTAGAGGGTGCCCGGCGGGCCGAACAGCGGCGCGGTGCGCGGCGTCCGCCCGCGGTAAACGTGAGCGGCGGGGTCAGCGGCGCCGAGATAGGCCTCGGCCTCGACGATGCGCGCTTCGAGCGTGCGGCCACGCAGGCGGCGCACGAGCACGCAGCCGATCAGGCCACGCGCCGCCTTCGCGGCAGGGAGGGCCAGGAGCGCTCGAAGCCGCGCTCGCCCGCCCTGAGCGCCCACGCAGCGCAGTATAGGCCGCGCGGCGCCCACGAACGCCAGGTGCGCCTGACCGACCAGGCTCTGCCGGAAGGCAGGCTGCTAGGCTGTCTTGTCGTCCAGCGGGCGAACCGTCGTCCCACGCCAGACGACGCGCACCGAGATGGCGCGGACCACGTACCACGCCAGGGTCACCACGGCCAGGGTCGGCAGCAGGGACAGCACCATGTAGACGAGCCGCAACGCGTCCTCCTCGAATCTCCGCCCGAAGCGGGCCCGCATGCAACCGCTCCCGCCTCTCGTGGCAGAACGCCTCCCCGAGTGCGGACGTCACCGGTCGTCTGGAGGAGGGCAAGCACCGGGCGGAACGGCCCCGAGCTCAGGTAGCACTAGGTGTGTGAGACAGACACGACTATATCATGGGTCCGGCAGGTCTGCCAAGCCCTTCCTGTTGTGGTCAAGCGGCACGCAATCCGTTCCTTGACCCAACGGGCTCGTATACCTGCCGCGGCCGAAAACGAGGCTTGGCTGCTGGGCTATCGACGCCGACTCCCGCAACAGAAACGTCTGGCTGGGAGACAGGGATTCGAACCCCGATTCCATGGTCCAGAGCCATGTGTCCTACCGTTGGACGATCTCCCAAGCGGGAATCTCGATCGTAGCCCAAAGGCCGCCGGCTTTTCAAACCTCCGTATAATCCGCCATGCTCAGCGGCACCCTTCGAGAATCGGCGGCCGAGTTTCTCGGCACCTTCGTCCTCATCGCGTTCGGCACCGGGGTCGTGGCGGAGGTGGTGCTGAGCGGCGGCGCGGGCGGTTCGGTGCTCTCCATTCACCTCGCGTGGGGCCTCGCGGTGACGATGGGCATCTACGTCTCAGCCGGCGTCTCGGGCGCTCATTTGAACCCCGCCGTCACGCTGGCTCTCGCCGTCCTGCGGGGATTCCCGTGGCGCAAGCTGCCGGCCTACGTAGCCGCCCAGGTGGCGGGAGCCTTCGCCGGCGCCGCGCTCACCTTCGTCACCTATCGCGAGGCATTCGACCACGTCGACGGGGGTGTGCGGCAGGTGACAGGCCCCCAGGCCACGGCCGGGATCTTCGCGACCTACCCGCAGTCCTTCCTCAGCCTCTCCGGGGGCTTCCTCGATCAGGTCGTCGGCACGGCGCTGCTGATGCTCGGGATCTTCGCCATCTCCGACCGCAGGAACGCCGCGCCCGCGGCGGGCGGCCCCGTGATCGTGGGCGGCCTGGTCATGGTGATCGGCATGAGCTTCGGGCTGAACGCGGGCTACGCGATCAACCCCGCCCGCGACTTCGGCCCACGCCTCTTCACGGCCCTCGCCGGTTGGGGTGGCGAGGTTTTCCGCGCGGGCGACGGATGGTGGTGGGTGCCGATCGTGGCGCCGTGCCTCGGCGCGGTGCTCGGCGGCTTCGTGTACGACCTCTTCATCACCCGCCACCACCCCGCGCGAGAGTGACCACTCAAGCGGCAGAGCCGGACGCGAGGACTCCGGTGGTCACCGCCCGTAGCGTATCTGGATGTTGACGATGCCCAATTCCACACGTCGGTTCCTGGCCCGCGCCGCCTCCGAGCTTCCGCGCACGAGGGGAAGCGCCTTGCCGTGCCCCTCCACGCTGAGGATCTCCGCCGGCAATCCCGATTTCACGAGATAGTCCCGTACCGCTTCGGCGCGACGCTCGGAGAGCGTCTGGTTGTAGGCGTCCGAACCGATGTCGTCGGTGTGCCCGTTCACGGAGATCATGTAGTCGTGCGAGGTCATGAGAATCCCGGCGACGCGGCTCAGTAGCTCCCGGTCCTCCGGTCGGAGCTCGGCTTTGTCGAACTCGAATTTCAGGTAGTCGCTCCCGAGGTTCATCACCAGGCCGAGGGCCGTGCGCCGCGTCTCCGCTATCTGACCGAGGGCCGTCTCCAGCCGGCTGACCTCGGCCTCCGCCTTCTTTCGGATGCGCTCCGCCTCGGCCTGTGCGCGAGCCGCTGCCTCGGCGGCGGTCGTGGCTTCCTGGCGCGCCGCATCGGCCTGCTGGCGTGCGTCGGCTGCCTGGGTTTCCGCCACATGACGGCCCTCGGCCGCCACCCTGGTCGCAGCCTCGGCGGCGACCGCCCGCTCCATGGCCTGCCGGGCGAAGGAGGTCGACGCGTCCGCCTTGCCGGACAGTGTGGCCAGCTGCCGTTCGAGAGCGCGTGTCCGCTGAAGGATCTGGTAGCTGAGCAGTCCCATCCCTGCGACGGAGAGGATCAGGAGAGTGACGAGAACGACGAGCGGCCTGCGGCTGCCACGCGCCGGCCCGCTCGCGTCGTCGGATTGGAGGGAAAGGCTGGTCATTTCGGCCATTGTCGCATTCGCCTCCCGCACCAGGTTAGGGCAAGTCCTCCCGCGCACCCAATCGAATGGGACCAGCCGCCTGGACGCGTAGCGACGCTTATGATCATCGAGTGACCCTCCGCACACCTGCGCTACCCTTCCGCTCCGCGGTCCGGGAGTGGTTCGCCGAGGCGTTCAGGGCGCCGACCCGCGCGCAGCGGCTCGCGTGGCCGGCGATCGCGAGCGGCGAGAGCGCCCTCGTGTTCGCCCCGACGGGGTCAGGCAAGACGCTCGCGGCGTTTCTCGCCGCCATCGACCGCCTGCTGTTCGCGCCCGTGCCGCCGACGTCCGAGCGCTGCCGCATCGTCTACGTCTCGCCGCTCAAGGCGCTCGCCGTGGACATCGAGCGGAACCTGCGCCAGCCGCTCGAGGGAATCGCGCGCGTCGCGGCTCGGCGTGGTGATCGGGTTCACGCGCCGGTCGTCGGGATTCGAACCGGCGACACCGAGGCGGTGGATCGCGCGCGCATGCTGCGTCATCCGCCCGACATCCTGATCACGACACCCGAGTCGCTGTTCCTGCTGCTCACCTCGCGGGCGCGCTCGTTCCTGGCGCCGGTCGAGGCCGTGATCGTCGACGAGATCCACGCGGTCGTCGGCACCAAGCGCGGCGCTCATCTCGCGCTTTCGCTCGAGCGGCTCGAGGAGACCGCCCGCAGGCCGCTGCAACGGATCGGCCTCTCGGCGACGCAGCGGCCGCTCGAGACCGTTGCGCGCTTCCTGGGTGGAGGGGACGGCGTCCGCAAGTGGAAGCCGCGCCCGGTCACGATCGTGGACGCCGGGGTGAAGAAGCTCTTCGACCTGCGGGTCGAGGTGCCGGTCGAGGACATGAGCCGGCCGGGCGCGCCGACTTCGAAAGCGCCGGACGCCGGCGGGCCGGTGAGCGAAGCCGAGGCCCGCAGCATCTGGCTGGCCATGCACCCACGACTGCTCGAGCTGGTGCGCGCGCATCGCTCGACGATCCTGTTCGTGAACGCGCGCCGCGCGGCCGAGCGACTCGCCACCGCGCTCAACGACCTCGCCGGCGAGGAGATCGCCCGCGCCCACCACGGCTCGATCGCGCGCGAGGAGCGACTTCGGATCGAGGAGGCGCTGAAGGCGGGCGCGCTCAGGGCGCTCGTGGCCACCTCGACGCTCGAGCTTGGCATCGACATGGGCGCGGTCGACCTCGTGATCCAGATCGAGACGCCGGTCTCGGTCGCGAGCGGGATGCAGCGGATCGGGCGCGCGAGCCACCAGGTGGACGCCGTCTCGCGCGGCGTGCTGTTCCCGAAATTCCGCGCCGATCTGCTCGCGACGGCGGCGGTCACGCGCGCGATGAAGCAGGCCGCCGTCGAAGAGACGCGTGTCCCGAAGAACCCGCTCGACGTGCTGGCGCAGCAGATCGCGGCCGCCTCGACGGAGCGCGAGCGCCCGGTCGACGAGCTCTACGCGCTCGTGCGCCGGGCCGCGCCCTACGCCGAGCTCGGCCGGGGCGCCTTCGATGGCGTCCTCGACATGCTCGCGGGCCGCTATCCCGCCGACGAGTTCTCGGGCCTGCGGCCCCGGATCGTGTGGGACCGCCGGCGCGGCGTGGTGCGCGCGCGCGAGGGCACGCAGCAGGTGGTGGTGGCGAACGCCGGAACCATCCCCGACCGCGGGCTCTACGGCGTCTTCCTGGCCGACGGCGTGGGCGCGGGCCGGCGCGTGGGCGAGCTCGACGAGGAGATGGTGTTCGAGAGCCGCGAGGGTGACGTGTTCGTGCTCGGCGCCTCGAGCTGGCGCATCGTCGGGATCACGCACGACCGCGTGCTGGTGCAGCCCGCCCCCGGGGAGCCGGGGGAGATGCCGTTCTGGAAGGCCGACCGTGGCTCCAGGCCGGTCGAGCTCGGGCGCGCGATCGGCCGCCTGACGCGCGAGCTCGCCTCGCTGCCCCGCGAGGCGGCGCTCGAGCGGCTGCGCCGCGAGCACGACTTCGACGCGCGCGCGGCGCGCAACCTGGTGCAGTACCTGGACGACCAGCGTGCGGCCACGGGCAGCCTGCCCGACGACCGCACGCTGGTGCTCGAGCGGACTCGGGACGAGATGGGCGACTGGCGGCTGTGCCTGCTCTCGCCCTGGGGCGGACGTGTCCACGCGCCGTGGACGATCGCGCTCGCGGCTTGGCTACGAGAGCGCGGCGAGCTGGAGCTTGAGTCGGTCTGGACCGACGACGGGATCGTGCTCCGCCTGCCCGAGCGCGAGCGCCCACCCGAAGCCGCGGAGCTGCTCCCCGCGCCCGAGGCGATCGAGGACCTCGTGGTCAGGGAGCTGCCAGCCACGAGCCTGTTCGCCGCGCACTTTCGCGAGGCGGCCGCCCGCGCGCTGCTCCTGCCGCGGCGCCGGCCCGGCCAGCGGACGCCGCTTTGGATGCAGCGGAAGCGCGCGCACGCGCTGCTGCAGGTGGCCGCGCGCTACCCCTCGTTCCCGATCGTGCTCGAGGCAGCGCGCGAGTGCCTGAACGACGTCTTCGACCTTCAGGCCCTGGTCGAGCTGGCGCGGAGGGTGGAGCGGCGCGAGATCCGCCTCGTCACGGTGGATACCCAGGCTCCCTCGCCATTCGCGTCGTCGCTGCTCTTCGGCTACGTCGCGAACTACCTCTACGACGGCGACGCGCCCCTCGCCGAGCGGCGCGCGCAGGCCCTCACGGTTGACGTCGCGCAGCTCCGCGAGCTCGTGGGCGGGGCGGAGCTGCGCGGTCTCGTCGACGGCCGGGCGCTCGCCGAGCTCGAGCTCGCGCTTTCGGGCCTGGGCGAGGGACGTGGCGCGACGAGCCCCGACCGTCTCCACGACCTGCTGCTGCGCCTCGGGGACCTGTCCCTCGCGGAGATCGTGGCGCGTGTTCGGCCTGCGTCCAATGAGCCTCCGGCGCCAGTCGCGCAGGCGTGGCTCGCAGAGCTGGTCCGGGAGGCCCGTGCGATCGTCGTCGAGGTGGCGGGCGAAGAGCGCTACGCCGCCGCCGAGGACGCGGGACGCTTTCGCGACGCGCTCGCAACGACGCTGCCGCCGGGGTTGCCGGTCGCGCTGCTGGAGTCGCAGCCGCGCGCGCTCCTCGACCTGGTCGCGCGCTACGCACGAACGCACGGGCCCTTCCACGCGATCGAGCCGGCGCGGCGCCTCGGAGCCGCGGAGGCGGCGGTAGAAGACGCGCTCGCGGCGCTGGCGCGCGACGGCCGTGTGCTGCAAGGGGAGTTTCGCCCGGGCGGCCACGGCCTCGAGTGGTGCTCCGCCGACGTTCTCGCGACCTTGCGCCGCCGGTCGCTCGCGGCGCTCCGGAAGGAGGTCGAGCCGGTAGCGCCTGAAGCGTTCGCGCGGCTCTTGCCGCTGTGGCACGGCATCGGTCCCGAGGGCCAGGCGCGCCGTGGGCCGGACGCGCTGCTCGATGTCGTCGAGCAGCTCCAGGGCGCGGCGCTGCCGGCGTCGATCCTCGAACGAGACGTGCTCCGCGCCCGCATCCCCGGCTACCGCCCCGAAGACCTCGACACGCTGCTGGCCGCGGGCGAGGTCGTCTGGGTCGGTCTCGGCCCGCTCGGCGAGCAGGACGGCCGCCTCGCGCTCTTCCTCTCCGACTCTCTGCCCGCGCTTCTCCCACCGCGGCCGGAGCCGCCGCGAGGTGAGCTCTACGAGCGCATCCTCGAGCACCTCGCACAGCGGGGCGCGTCCTTCTTCGGCGAGATCCACGCTGCGGCGGGTGGCGGACTCGCCGAACCCGTCGTCGCCGCTCTCTGGGATCTCGCCTGGGCCGGAGAGGTCACGAACGACACACCCGCGGCTCTCCGTGCCTTCCTCGCGGCACGCGCGGCCCGTTCAGACCGCCGCTCGCGCCTCTCGGGCTTCCGCTCGCGCCGCCAGGTGCCGGCCGCCGCGGTAGGCCGTTGGAGCTTGCTCGCGCGGCCACAGCGCGCCCCGACCGCGACCGAGCGCCTGAAAGCGCTCGCCGAGCAGTTGCTGAAGCGCCATGGCGTGTTGACGCGAAGCGCGGTCGCGTTCGAGGCGGTGCCCGGCGGCTTCCCGGCAGTGTACCCGGTGCTACGGGCGCTCGAGGAGGCGGGCCGCATCCGCCGCGGCTACTTCGTGGCGGGTCTCGGCGGACTGCAGTTCGCCGAGCCGGGCGCCCTCGAGCGTTTGCGGGCCGCGCGCGATCCAGATCCCGAGGCACCGCAAGCCGTGGTCCTGGCCGCGGCCGATCCCGCGAACCCCTACGGTGCGGCGTTGCCCTGGCCGAGGCTCGCCGAAACGCGAGCGGACGCCGGAGCTCTCCCGCCCCCGCCCTTACCCCGCTTCGCGCGCGCGGCCGGGACGCACCTGGTCCTGGTGGACGGGGCGCTCGCGTCGATCGTCAGCCATCGTGCCCGGCAGGTCGTGCCGCTCTTGCCGGTGGACGAGCCGGCCCGCGCGCGCGTCGGGGCCGCCACAGCCTGCGCTCTCGCGCGCTGGTGCGAGACGACCGGTCGCAGCGCTCTCGGCTGGGCTGTGGGCGAGGGACCCGCCCTCGGGAACGGCCCGCTCGCCCCTTTCCTGACCGCGGCCGGCTTCGTGCGTTTCGGCCCCGGTTTTCGTCTGGCGTTGGTGCCGCAATCCGGGCCGCACGAGGAAGGCGAGGCATGACGCCCTCGCGGGTACCGCGACCTACATACCCGGCGAGCTGGGTATCCGCCACGAAGACACCGTCGCCGTCACCGAATCCGGCTGCGAGAACCTCGTCCCCAGGTGGTCGGGCACGCCCGAGGAGCCGGCGGTGGTGTGAGAGCACGTGGGCGCACTCGCCCTAGCCTGAGGAAGGTTCACCTCTAGGTCGTTCGTGGGAACCAACGCGCAGCAAGCGTGCCGGCCAAGGTCTTCAATCGGGCAACCAGACGAAGTCAGAGCGGGACCTCTGAGGCGGCTTCTTCCATCGACACTTCTTGCAGTCGTATTCGCCACCGGTGGTAACGTCCACCGAACCCTCGATTCGTGTGGGGGTCAGGAGGCGAATGGTCAGCACGCTACGTTCCTGCTCGCAGCGTGGCATGTCCCACCCACACTGGAACCAGATAGACATCAGTCGAGCGGCCCGGCGACACCCGGCAGACGCTCCACACACCCCGCTGACCCCTGCGAGTGAGGCGGCGGCGCGCCGGCGGACGAGCCTCCACCGGTGACCCGGCCGGGGCAGGAAGAAGAGCGCCTCCGCCGGGCCGAGGCGCTCCAGCGTGGCGCCGGCCCGTTCGACGCCCTGAACGAAGCAGACGTTGTCGAGCGCGTCGTCGGTCGTTGCCGAATCCGTGATGAAGGTGATGCTCAGCACTCCCTGGACCGGCCATCCGGTCCGCGGGTCCAGTACGTGTGAGTACGTGATTGGTCCTTCTCAAAGAAGCGTGCATAGCCGCCGGAGACCGAGAGCGCCCGGTCGCGCAGCCGCACGGACAGGGTGGTCTTCCCCGGATGGGCCCGGTCGCTGACCGGCATCCTCCTGCACCTGTGGACGGTGGGAAAGGCGTTCTCGGCCGAGGGCTGGATCGCCGCTGGCCTCGCTCTCGTCTTCTTCGGCTTCGCCCAGCTCGTGTGGTTCGTGAAGACGTTCGAGCAGACGCACAGGCTGCTGAGCCCCTTCCACCTCTCGTGCCTCGCCTACCTGGCCCTCTTTGTCCACTACCAGGTCCGCAAGCGCCTTCGATCTGCTCCAGGGCTCGCGGGATCGTCTGTGCGGTGCGCTGGGAGGGAGGAGCTGGAGGCGTCCGGACGTGGTCGACGACCATCTGCATCGGGCTCGCGCTTTCGAAGACGCGCCGACCGGTGAGCAGCCAATAGGCGACGCAGCCCAGCGCGTAGATGTCGGCCCGACCGTCGATCGGCTCGGTGCCGAGCGCCACTTCCGGCGGCATGAACCCGGGAGTGCCGGCGAAGGCCCCCTCCATCGTGAGCGCCTCCGCACCCCTGGCCGGCGAGCCACCCTGCAGCTTCACCAGGCCGAAATCGAGCACCTTGACGAAGTCGACGTCGAGGCGGCACAGGAAGAGGTTGGCGGGCTTGACGTCGCGATGGACGAGGCCGGCGGCGTGGGCCTCGGCCAGGGAGTGGCAGGCCTGGCGCAGCAGGTGGACGGTGCGCTCGGGAGGAACGGCGATCCCGGGCCGCGCGTCGCTTTCGTTGCTCGCGTGGCGAAGCAGCTCCTTGACCGCCTCGGCTCCGGCGCGGGCGAGTTCACCGAGCAGCTCCCGCCGGCGGCGGAACGGCGAGGAAACCGTTGACGGGCGCCTCCAGGAGAGGCTACGTTTGGCGCCAACATTCTCTTTCGAGCCCGCAGCGGCTGGACCCGGGCCCCACGATCCGGCCATCGGATGGGGTGCGGACCCGAGGCTCTGCGTCGAGACGCGATGCGGCGAGGTAGGGCCATGGGCGAGAACGACCCGACGGATTCGGCGCGACTCGAGCGTCGGCTCTGGGCGTTCCGGGTCGCGATCCTTCCCTGGCTGGCGCTCGTGCTGTTCCCCCTGTTCCTCGATCGGGAGTGTCTCCCCCCGGGAATCCTCTACCTCCTGATGCTCTTCGCCGCCGGCGCGCTCCACCTGGGGGCGATGCTCGTGTGCAGGCGGCGGGCCGGATTGGCCGCCGTGGCCCTCTGGGGAACTTTGCTGTTTGCGGCCACGGTCATCACCATCCCGCAAGCCATGGCCGATCCCGTCTGCACCGGCTCTCTCCCCGTGGTCTGGGCGGGGCTGCTGGCCCTCTCCCAGCTCACGATCGTCGTCGCGGGCGGCCGAGCGTGGCTCCTGGCACGGTCGGATGGACCGACCCGCTACCTGGCGCCCTTCGCGGTGGCGTCCGCGCCCTTCTTGATCCGCGGCGGCACTTGTCAAGTATTTTGTGTCTGACGCCCATCACGGCTCCACCTCAAGTCGCGACTCGAAGATGGCATTGAGCTGGTCGAGTGCGGCATCGACCGAGACGGCTACGCGGCGCCAGGTACCGGTCTCGAGATGGGTGACGGCCATCCCGAGCTTGAGCTTGAGCGCATCCTCCGACTGGAAGTATCCGCCGCTGTTGCGCCGCATGATCT
>Ga0247727_10007165_pt1 | contig 21428 bp, 13 predicted proteins | sample WisWelCaveWW1625_FD_202498 | JGI IMG/M metagenome (GOLD analysis project Ga0247727, IMG submission 202498) | Biofilm microbial communities from Wishing Well Cave, Virginia, United States - WW16-25 | ecosystem: Environmental > Aquatic > Deep subsurface > Groundwater > Cave microbial mat | place... | reverse complement strand
TCTCTGGCGCTTTGTACATTTTTAATCGCGTGAATGGCCAGACCGAGTTCCTTATACTCCTCACTGGCAAGAAACCAATCAGCCAGTTTTTTATTTCCTCCTATGGCTTCGCCCCAACCCAACAATATCTTAGGTGGATATTTAAGGGGCTTTAGTTTAAACACCCCGTAATGTTTCGATTGCTTTTTTCTCAACATCAGTAGGTCATTATTCCAAGGTTCCGTATCCGAACAATTTTTCCATTGCAAACGGTACATTCATATCCGTAGTCGGACCAGAGGTCTGAAAGCGTCCTTCGCATTTTGAAATAAACGAGTTTGCCTTTCGTCTGGTCTTGCATTTCTACTTCTTCGTTGCTTTCAGTTACGGAAATCAACTCAAGCCGATATCCTGCGATGGAATCGTTCTCTGTCATCAGCTGAATTTCTTCCCGGTCTTTTGCCAAGGTGTCCATCGTTTCATCTATAATGTAACATTCCTCAGAAAGAAACAAATTCGCCTCAGTCGGTTCGTTTTTCGACCAGGCAGTCGTGAACCCATTTACTGTTTCTAGTGGTGTGAGCCCTTTTTCTCCACCGCCGAACCAAATGGATGCCACAATAATCGCCGTCGTTATTCCTGCGAAATCGGCCATCAACCCAGCCGAGAGCGCATATCTCGTTTTCCGGATCCCCACGGACCCGAAATATACGGCAAGAATATAAAAGGTCGTGTCGGTGGATCCCTGAATGGTCGACGTGAGTTTACCGACAAAACTATCTACCCCGTGCGTACTAAACGATTCCAGCATCATACCTCTGGCTCCTGTGCCGCTCAATGGCTTCATCAGTGCCGTTGGAAGTCCGTGCACCCATTCGACGCTCGACATAAACAATCCAAAAAACCAGCCGAATCCCGATATCAGATATTCCATCGCACCGGAAGCACGGAACACGCCAATGGAGACAAGAATAGCCACCAGAAACGGAACAATTTTGATTGCGATGTCGAATCCTTCCTTCGCTCCATCGACAAATGAATCGTAAACATTCACCTTGCGGATGAGGGCCATCACAATAAATCCACAAATGATACCGTACAGAATAATGTTGCTGAGTATCGACGATTGTATCGCTAACTCCTCCGGCGGTAGTCCAGAGAAGTACCAGATGATTCCTGCAATGACAGCGGTCATTCCGCTGAGGTAAGCAAGAATCACAGGATTGAACAAATTGATTCGTTGCCAGATGGCCACAGCGATAAGGCCGACCAACGTAGAAAAGAATGTTGCGATGAGAATGGGAAGGAAAACATCGGCTGGATTTTCGGCACCGTAAATATTGCGGTAGTTCATTACGGCAACGGGAATAATTGTAAGGCCGGAGGTATTCAGTACGAGAAACATAATCATCGCATTGCTGGCCTTGTCTTTTTCCGGATTAATTTCCTGCAGTTCCTTCATCGCCTTCAAACCAACAGGGGTCGCAGCGTTGTCCAGGCCCAGCATATTGGCCGAAAAATTCATCAGCATCGATCCACGCGCCGGGTGACTGGCAGGAACTTCGGGAAACAGTCGCGAGAAAAACGGACCAACAAGTTTTGATAAGAGTTGTACGGCGCCGCCTTGTTCACCAATTCGCATTATTCCGAGCCAAAGACACAAAATTCCCGTCAGGCCAAGGGCCACTTCGAACGAAGTACCAGCGCTCTCGAAGGTGCTGTTGACGATTGCTGAAAAAACTTCTGCATCGCCGTTAATCGTTTTGATGAGCGCCACAATCAGCGCAATCAAAAAAAATCCTATCCAAAGATAATTCAGTACCATTCCGGTATAATTGATGTGAAGGTAAGGATTCGATCCTGAAAAAAAATCCGCCCACATCCAAGTTATTAAACAGGGACTGTGGGCGAACCTACCATCACGAAATGAAATTTTGCATCAGGTACTGCGTTCGACGTATCCCATCGAAAACTCAATCAGCTTGATGATTTCTTCCGCTTTAAGCGAAGAATCGTGTTTATAAATGAGCAATCCCTTTTTGTTGCTCTCGATGTGATAACCTCTGTTTGCTTCCAAATAGCGAATAAGGGGTTCATTGAAATAGGCCGTTATCGCCTCTTTGTCTTCTCCTTTCAATAAATAGTAATCAGAAAATTCTGGAAATTTTTCAAAATCAATATCGGTGAGGACAACTTTAGAGGAAAGTGTGTCGAACAAACTCTCCTTCTCAAGCGTAAATTGAGGGATGATCCCAAGGCGGAGATTGATGTGCATCGCGGTCATCGCAATATCTTTCGCACGGATGCCCTCCTCGTGAATCTCCACGTCGGCGATCGTACATTTTGTCCCTAGAAGTTCTTTTGTAAGTACGTTATATTCCCGGCTTACACGTTTACCGAGGAACGAAGGAAATCTTTGCCATTTCTTTGTATCCAAACTGTCTTTTGCGTAGGTCCATTCGTGTTTTGTCGCGAAATCAGTGAGTTCTTTTTCACGCTCCGAAACGACCACTTCAATTTTCGCAGCCTTGGTATTTCTCTCCGCAGTGGGATGTGTGGAAACAGGATTAAGATGCGAATCGTTCTCCCACTTCAATTCCAGTCCTCTTTCGTGCAATTCCGATTCTACTTCGTGCAGGTGATGTATGGTTGAGTGATCAATGAGTTGGACATTTTGCATATCGAGGACTAATTTTTTACAATCGCCTACTTTCTTAATCTGCGCTTTTAAACTGAGGTAGTTCGCAAATGTTAGGGAGCCATTCAAATGCAATGTAGTTTGATCCTTCATCACGGCTTCGGTCGCCAAAATTTTGAAGAGGTTGCCAATTTTTACGCCCTTTAATAATGTGAAAAGAAGGCTCAGAAAAATTCCCGCTGCGATGCCTATTAATATATCGGTGACCAGAACCATCACCAGTGTTGAAATAAATACGATGAATTCAGATTTTCCGGTCATCCACGAGTGAATAAATTCCTTTGGAGATGCAAGCCTGAAGCCGGTAAAGATGAGCATCGCTGCGAGAGCTGAAAGTGGAATGTGGTTAATGACCGGCGCACCCACCAATACAAAAAGCAACAAAAATCCTCCGTGAAAAAAGTTGGCCCATTGAGTTTTTGCGCCATTGGTTATGTTTGCCGAGCTTCGGACAATTTCAGAAATCATCGGCAAGCCTCCAATAGCAGAGGAAGCTGTCGAACCAATTCCCATAGCCGATACATCCCGGTTCAGATTGCTTTTTCTCTTGTATGGATCGAGCGAATCCACGGCCAAGGCACTGAGCATAGATTCAATAGTTGTGACAAGAGTGATGGCCATTACCGCCAACCAAAAGCCAGAGGTCAGTACTTTACTGAAATCGGGAAATACTATTCCTTCGGCAGGATTTGTGGGTAAATGCACCAGGAGATTGTGACCAACATCAAAGGCTTCGCCCATTACGAGCACCTGATGGTCGTGCTCAAAGTCGAGCAAAAACTCCAACGGTATGGCAACGGCAATTACCCATATTGGTGTTGGAATCAGTTTGAAAATTTTGAGCTTGATTTTTGGAACGAAAATCAATATCAGCAAAGACACCACGGTAATTACAATCACATACGGATTTCCGTGTCGGATTGCGTGAGGAAGTTCCTGAACATATTCGTAAAATTCGTGACCTTGCGAAGGCACAGCGACACCGACAAAAAGTTGTTTAACAATGATGATTACACCTATCGCAGCGAGCATCCCGTGTACGGCTGATGCCGGAAAAAAGTCGCCAAGTTTGCCAACTTTCAACAGTCCGAAAATTGTGATAAATACGCCGGAAATAAGGATCGCGGCCAACGCGTATTTATAACCTGCTTCATTATTTCCCTCACCGAGCATTTCAACCGCGGCCATATTAACAACAATGAGTCCGGCGGCAGGACCCGTAATGGTCATATACGATCCGTTAATTCTGGAGACCAGTAAGCCGCCAACGATAGCTGCGAATAGTCCGGCAATCGGAGGAAAGCCCGATGCAAGGGCAATTCCCAGACACAGGGGTAACGCAATCAATGAGACATTGAACCCCGACCTTAAGTCGTCCTTCCAATGCTCTTTCAAGCCTGCGAATCCGGTCTTTGGTATTTTTATTTTTCTCATAATTTCATTTTCTCAATACGTGCAATTACTCAATTCAAATGAAGTCGAATCCGATTTGAACAGTCTAAATCTATCCCGATTTAATGGCGGTTTCGTGGTAGTTTTTGATATGCGGTCCAAGAAACAACCTCGCGTAAATCCGAACCACTGAAATACCACCTAGGACAAAACCGACGGATGCAAAAAGAGCGAGGAAAAACTGATCCTCGTGAATATGACTGAACAATAAATCCTCCCCGATAAAACTTAACGTGATGGGGAAACCCATTAGGCCCATGCAGGACAGAAGGAAGACCAGAGACAACCTCGGGTACTCGAATACGTGACCATAATTCTGGCTGAGATCGACAAATTTTGGCTCGAGTTTTTCGAGACGACGAAGGCAGATGAAACCCACAAAACCTGCGACGGAAATGCCCGAGAGGTACATCAGCGACTGATCAAGACTATAATATTCATTGAAACTAACCGCCAATGCGATCCAGTAGTGATTGAACAAAATGAGAAGCCAGGCCAGACTTGGACTTTTTCGCTCTGAGAAGGATTTCAGAATAAGGAGCATTCCGATGAACGAGAACAAATAGGGAAAATACAAATGCAGCAAATCCGGAATTTCGTCGGAAATAAAATACCAGGAAGCACCGAGCAGATAAAGTGGGATCATTACAAAAAGCAACACTTTGTAGTTAATGAATTTCAGTTGTTTCCCTGCTCTTTTTAAAGGTTTAAACACGAATTTATTTACCGTTGTGTCGAGATTCCATTCTTTGATGCTCAAAAAATAAAAAGCAATGTCAAATTTTCGGAGCAGCGCTTTTCGCGTACCGGTTTCAGGCCGGAAGTTGTAAAACTGTTCACGGATCAGGTAGGTGACAACCGACGGCGAAATGAGGAGTTGATAGGTCCTCAGGAAGGCATTTCCGGCAAAATGAAAAAGTGCCAGTTTTTCAAGTCCCAATGCAACCTCGATAAAAATGATGCCAATTTGCGCAATGGAATCGTATGCAATCTGCGTTTTTATGGTCGATTGCACACGGCTGATGCTTCCGGCAACAAGTGCCGTTGCGAGGCCCAATAGACCGATAAGAATTCGTACACCCCACTGATGCTCCCAGAAAGGAAAGGTGCGTAAGAGGAGGAAAACACCGAAATGAACAGAAAGCGAACCGTAGAATATTGCGCTCGAAGGAGTAGGGCCTTCCATTGCCCGTGGCAACCAGGATGAAAAAGGTAGTTGGGCCGATTTGGCAGCGGCCGCGAGCAAAATCATCATTGAGATGAAAATCCCAATCCCCGAATGACCGGTAAGATGTTCATCCACGAAACCATAATCGGATAATTTGACGAATGCGATGTTCTCGTGCCAGAGATGATGGCTTGCCCACATCGCCAGTAAAATACCGATGTCACTGATACGGTATACTGAAAATACTTTAATGGAATTGCGTACGGGAAGATATCTGTCGCGATAAAACGAAATTAGGAGAAAAGAAGACAATCCAATGATTTCCCAACCGATGAATAGGGTTTCAAAGTTCCCAGCCAGAACCGTGATCATATACCCAAGGTAGAAAAAGTGAATGGTGTTGAAGAATCTTTTGTAGCCCTCTTCCCGATGAAGATACAACTTGCTGTATGCGGTAATCAGAAAGGTGATCAATGTTCCAACGAGTAGATAAACGGCCGTTATTTCATCGAACAAAAAGTCGATCAGAAATTCATAATCATTGTTTTTGTAAAGGCTGATTTCTTCTATGTTTACTGTTGGTGTGCCTTTGAAAATCCAAACCACCGAAAAGATCACGAATAAAATCAGGTTTGAAACCGTTGTTCCGAAGGCCATACCGGAGAGCAATTTTTCGTTGCGACCAGGAATCAGCAAGCTCAATAAAAATCCCATGGATGGAATGAGTAGCAGGAGTTGTATGCCGAGATCAAAGAGATTCATAGCTATTTCAGAATGACAGGGTCGATATTGCTTCGGTTAATTTTGATGATTTCCGATACATCATTAACTTCTTGAAGTTTTCGGTGAATCGGAGTATAGGGTTCAAATTTTCCGTGCACGAGTCGCATAAATTTTCCTGTATCCGGATTGATGGAGATCAGATGAATCCAGCTGTTGAGGAACCATTCGTACGTAGATGGACTTTTTTCCAGGGTTTCGACAATTGTTTCAGGAAAATGTTCAACTACAACGAGTAGCCGGACAGGGTCGTGAATTTCAATCATCTGAAGAGGCAGGCCAGCACGCAGATCTCCATCAGCTCCGTTCGCTACACCGATAAGTCCAATGACATTGTGCGGCAGTTTGGAGCCTGAACCCAATCGTTGATTATCGACGCGCGAAAAAAAGTACTCCAGATTGATTCCGCCACAAACCGGTGCAATCGCTCTTAGTATGGGCAGTAGATAATTGCCTTCCGGATCAATACTGTAGTCATAAGAATTCAGGAAGGATCTTCGATCAAGAAAGAGGTTTTTTGTGATGTTGCGTCTTCCGATAATGCAAAGCGAATTGGTTGCGTGGTTGTATTCCGGCCGGGGTTCAAAGAGCGAAACGGAGCGTAGTTTAATTTTTTTGTGAACGTTCTTCAAGGTGCCTTGATGATCCATCATCACAAATCGTCTGGCCCTCTCTTTGGCATTTTCTTCCAGTGCATTCAGAAAAGTCGGTTTGTTTTGTTCGTGGAAAATCCGGTTTTCGTTGTTCAATACCTGCTCATCAAAATATTCAATTTCGTCGCGCGTGGTGTCCTGAAGCGCACCGACAAATTGAGTGCTCTGTGGAATTTCTATTCCTTTTGCAGTGAGCAGGAGTCGCACACGTGGATCATTTGCCATATGTGCCGCAACTCTGGCATTCACTGATCCCGGCCGACCCGAACAGGCTCCGCAATCATAGCCGGCGTAATATGTATTGTTGACGCTGCTGGCACCGTGACCAACAATGTACACGATGGGTGAAAAATTCCGAACCAGTCCGATGCCTTTGAGCAAGCCTTCAACGCGATCGGCCATCTCTCTCACGGTAAAGCCGACCTGCAGACCATCGACCAGTGGAGAGTCTGGAACATTTTCGACCGAAAGCGACGCCTTTTTGTCCATATGGTGGAAAGAAAAACTGGCGGCGGAACTCAAGGTTGGCCGAAAAATAATAAATAACAGTCTGAATGCGTCGAGCATTCCGAGCGTCTGTGAAATAAGCCAGCCGCCGAGTAATCCGTGACCTCTTTTTGAAAAGTGAAGGTCTTTCTTACGCTTCAACGTTTTTTGTTCTTCACGTATCAGATATTTCGGCGATACTGGGGCAGGGCAGGACTTTGTATAAAATTTACCGCCCTCCGGTTGAAAATAAAATTCAATATTAAAGAACCCTGCCGTCCCGAAAGTGGCGCAGTTCGGATCTATTTTTTCGAGATATCTCCGCAGAGAACACTCGCGGTCGTCAATACAAAATACAGCCTGGAAGGTATTTGGAATCACAGCGATCGGAGGTTCCTTTGACGATGTTTGTTCAATGCCCGTAAGCACGTTATCGTAAAATGTCCACTCCATTGCCTCGTGCCAAACCAAGAGCGCCAAATGGAGCTTATTTTCCGGAACAAAACTAAAAAGCTGGCCTTCGTGGTAGTCCATTACGGAGTACGCCGCGGGTTTCCAGGTCTGACCGAAGTGTGCATCGAGCGTCTCAATTTCAAGAAACAGTTCCAGGATAATAAACTCCCGAAGCGAGACGACCCTACTGTCGAATAGTGTCTCAGGATTCGATTCCAGTACAGACACCATTCCACTCCAACCGGGATGTTCGAACTGCTGATCAAATAAATATTCATCAAATAGCGATTTGTCCCCTACCAGAAGGTCCAGCAGTGAATCGATGTTCGTTTTTTCATCGAAAAGCAAGTTGTGTACGCGTTCGCTCTTAAACATTCGTACGACACTTTGTTCTTCGACAAGCCTTATGGAGTGGAGAAATCCTTTGTCTGAAACTGGAAAGCGAGTGATCGAAATGCCCTGATCGACATAACTTGAAATGATCCGGAAAAGGATAGGTTGAGCCTTTTTTGAAAAATCGTAGCGCAGAAAATTCTTCCATTTGTCGCGAAACTCACCAATTCTTGGTGTGTTCTCAGGCCTGAACTTTTTTTCCGTGAGATCTTCGTACAACAACCCAATTGTGTTGCGGTTGGCCCATTTGTTCCAACTAATGCGCAGCGCCTCCGAGCTGATTTTTCCTTGCATATGGAGCGCGCGGTACTCATCGATCTGTAAATACGGTTTGTAACCAAAAATTGCAGATGATGTAAGTAGCCCGCTGTGAAAATCTTTGTCCTGAAAAGCGTGCAATGTATTGTGATGAATGAAATCTTTTAATGGCGATTGAGAAGGCAAAAAGTGCTTCAGGTGATGAAGTACCTCCTTCTCGTTAAATGTGCCGGTATGGTGAATTGCTTTCATTTCTTTCTGTATTAACCTCCGCATCCGCCTCAGGCGGGGTAGGAGGCCTTTTTCCTCACATTATTTGTCCGACTCCTGTTTTCTCAAATCAAGATTGTACGTTATTCCCAACTGCATCGAGTGATTTCGTTCCATCTTGATGCCGTCGCTTTTTACGACCATCTGATTCAAATAACCCAACTGAACATTGCACGCTCGACTGACTTGCCAGCCAAGCGCCGCGTAGAGCCTGTTCTGATCAAGAATATTTTGCTTAATTCCTTTTCCAAAACCCAGAAAAGGTTCATCGTACACGGCAAGGAAAACTGCGTTCTTCACCATTTCCTTTTTGTTCAGTGGTACGCTGGCCATAAAGCGATATCTGAAACGTTGACGGAATACGTATCCGCTGTGTTCGTAATCTCCAGAGCTGTTCAGCACTCTTTGCTCAAGAAATCTGTTTTCCCAACGGTAGCGGTGATGAAAATAAAACCGGCCGATCTTATTCTTAAGAATTAGCTGATGCCAGATTCGGTGTTCGTTGAATTCGTAAGCGATGGGTTGATCACCGTAAGGAAACGTGACAATCCAACCATATCCAGGTGTAACAATGGCGTTGTCGTTCAAATGAATGTCCAGACCAAAGCGCAGCAGTGATTGCTGCCAGTTTTTTGCAAAATCACTACGTCTCCACTGGTATTCGGTATGAATTCCAAACTTCTCTGATATCCGGTGATTTCCAAATAACATCCACCAGGAGTGAGATTGGGTGTCAATGATTTTTTGAGCAGCCACGTTATGCCGCGAGAAGCCCAATACAAAAATTCCCAGAAGATAAAGCCCTTTCTTTCCCCCGGCGAGGCGGAATGAGGGCCTTCTGAAAATTTTCGAATGAATCATACGAACCAAGAACATAAACTACTTGTGCAAAAAACTTAGAGAAACTGCCATTTTTTTTGAATTGCCTGGATAGGCGATGTAGGGAAGATGGCAACCGCGACACAGTGAATGTGTATGGTGCTGGAAATAGTAAACGAATAACGGAGTTAGGGGCGTACTAAAAACATTCCAGAACTAAAATCACTGCGATTTGGTCAGAGATCCGTTTTCAGTTGCCGATAGATGAGATAAAGTCGGAATTTGGTCTCGCTGATATGCGTAGACCGAATCGGATGAAAAAAATAAAAACTCTCCGTCGAATAAATTTCGTGACGGTGAAAGCATAGGTCGGCCTCCCGATCGAAAAACGATTTTTTGTGCTTGAGTTCCGAAGACTTTTCTAATTCACGATTTTCTTCCTCGTTCTCTTCCTCCAGTAGAATTGCAAATTCGTCTACACTGGAAAGACCGAATAAATCAGTGGCGTTGGCAGTCAGCGAAAGTGACTGGATGAGCAGGACTATTACGAAAGGAAATCGTTTCAACATACGTACAGTACCGAAGTCAAAGGTAGAATATTTTTGATGCTACAACAGCTTTTATGATCTTTTATATGTTTGGAATCAGCGAAGCGCATCAACATATCTTGCAGGTTATCAAAGAATAAGAGATCCGGCCCCCTGTCGGATGATCTGTATTTCGTCTCCCGACAAATCAACTACGGTCGACGCGATGTTGTTACCGACGCCACCGTTTATGACCACATCTACGATTCGTTCGTATTTGCCTGCTATGATCTCAGGATCGGTGGAATATTCAAGAATTTCGTCGTCGTCGTGCACGGATGTTGTCACCAGGGGATGACCTAAGGCGAAGACCAATTCGGTTGCGATTTTGTTTTCCGGAATTCGTATTCCAATCGTTTTGCGATTCGAGTCGAACAATTTTGGAATCTGAGGGGAGGCATTCACGATGAACGTAAAAGGCCCGGGAAGATTTTTGTTCAAAATCTTATACACCGGTCGACTGATATGTCGCGTGTACTCCGACAATTGTGACAGGTCGAAAAAAACAATCGAGAAGTTGGCCTTTTTTAGCTTCAGATCTTTCAGTCGGGCAAGTTTTTCGATCGCTTTCTTATTTCGGATGCTGCAGCCAAAACTATAAACGGTGTCGGTCGGGTAAACAATGATCCCTCCGTTGTTTAGAATGTCTGCTACTTTCTGAATTTTCCGGGAATCCGGACTCGATGGAAAAATTTCAAGGATCAATGTTTGGCTTTGTCGGCGAATCTACTCATTTGTTCCGTCCCGTTTTTTTATACCGGTGACTTTGCCTGTCTTTTTATCAAATCCATACGGGCAGTGTTTACAACCGCTCAGGCAACAGTATCCGCGTTTCAGATGATAACTTTCTTTGAAGATGATATACCCGTCTTCGGAATAATAGAAATCTTCCGGATCGGGTTTTGACGTCTCTTCTCCGCTGCTCAATGTTTAACGAACTTCAGAGTTGTTAAGCCGGCTTCGGTCGTGAGGCGCAGCAGATAAATACCTGGGCTCAACGAAGAAATATCGATGCTGCAGCAGGATTCTTCTGGTTCCAACACCAGACGGCCATCCTGAGAATGGATTTGAATGGCGGAGACCTGAACCTGTGTCTTCACTTCGAGAAAGTGCGAAGCGGGATTTGGATAGATAACAATGTCGTTGTCATTCTCACCAATGCCGGTTTGAGGTCCGATGTACACACAGTAGTCTTCAAATTCACCCCAGTAGAGATCCGTGTGGCACACCTCTGGTTCACTCAAGGCGCTCATTCCGATCCGCATTTTCGTGATGCCGATTTCAGCGCCTGCCGGAATATTCACGCTTACAGTGATTGGCCCGCTCGCATTTGTGTTTACAATGATTTCACCGGCTTCAAAACTGCCGCTTTGGTCGAAATCAACCCACACGTTGTAATTCTCTGTGAAAGGAAAGCCGGCGTAACCCGGGATAATTTTCATCGGGTAAGAGTCACCTGGAGTCAACGCCGTAATGATGTCTTCATCGACATACCAGCCGCCATTTGACCCAGTCTGGTTGGAATAGGTATTGATATGGATTGAGTCGATCCACTCCTGGCTGTCGTTGCCACCGGAAATCGGACAGTAATCCGACTCAGTACAAACGCCACAACCCTTGGTGACAAAAAATACGAAATTGCTCCAACCGTGCGTGCTGTCGGCACAGAGTGTGTAAATCTGAAATTCATACGCGGTGCAAGGTTCAAGGTCCTCAACAACGACAGGAGATGTAACATCTGTCAGATTCGTCCACGGGCTTGTTCCGGCTTTTCTAAATCGGAAATCATACTGGGTTGCGTATAGGATATCCGGCCAGGAAATCGTCAGCGAATCATCCACGGCGGCGGCCAGCTCCAGATTCGGGTTGTAGCAACAGCCGTCGGTTTCGAAATCGAGCGGGTAGGAGAGAATACTGCTGTCGGTACCGCAAATGGCTTGCAGATAAACGGAATAATTAGTACAGGGCTTTAACGTGTCAATCGAAATCGTAGTCAGAGACCCCATCGGAATTTCAATCAAGGGTCCATCATTTTCCTGGATGTAAAAAATGTAGTCCCCGGAAAACCCGTTCCATCCGATTTCTGCTGTGGTATCCGTCAGATTGTTAAGGTGAATGTAGTATGGTGCGATGCAGGCATTCGTATCACAATCATCCAATATTGCATTAATGGTACTGTTGATATTGAGTCGTCCTCCGGATGCCACATCGGTTGAGAGCGAAGCGAGAAGATCGACGTAATCGAGAATATAATCTTTCATCACCAACGCAGCCAGCGAGGGATTGAATTTTGTGTAATTGATGAAATCGGCACACGGAGTTGCATACGCCAAAGCGACCGCTCCGGCAACGCAAGGTGATGCAAAGGAAGTGCCGGAAGTAGTGGTATACACGTTCGTTGGAACCGGAAGTTTGACACCAGAGCCCGGTGCGGCGAGGTCGACGTTTATCGGTCCATATCCAGACATTGCGCGAATGTCGTTGCTGTTGGTCATCGTCACCGCAATGAGATATTCGCTTGGACACGTGGTAGGCATATCACCCACCAGATCCACGTTGTTGTCGTCGTTCGTGGTTGCAGCGACGCTGAGAATTCCGTATGCTCCGAGGGTGTCGTACATCGCACACCACAAAGGAAAATCATCGTGGTCGGCGTTGTCGATGCCCCAGGAAGAATTGGTTGCGACGACAAAGGCGCCTTGGGCACCAAAACTTTCATCGTACATTTTCCGCATCACCAGAGGATAGTTGTACGCTGCAATGACACTGCCTTCGTCGGCGGCAACCTGTCCTTTTACGATCATCAGTTTGACATCCCAGTTCACCCCACTTACCCCAATGCCGTTGTTTCCTTTTGCACCAATCATTCCGGAAACACGTGTTCCGTGACTGCCTGATCCTACATCATCGTTTAGCGTGGCGACGTTCCAGCCGTCCAGATCGTCGATGTATCCGTTCCCATCGTTGTCCACTCCGTCATTTGTTTCGAGGCCGTTGTGCCAAATGTTGTCGACGAGGTCAATGTGTGTTATATCCACCCCGCCGCCTTCCACAACGCAGACCACAATTTCATCGGAATGCGTCGTTAAGCCCCCGGTCGTAATGTCCCACGCATCTGTCGCATCGATATCGGCATCAACTGTTCCACCGGTCGATCCGTCATTTTTAAGATGCCATTCGTCCAGAAACATAACGTCGTCCGGAATGGTTTCCCTCATTGTGACAAAGTGATTTTTTTGTGCCGCGAGAACTTCAGGAGAAGTATAAAGTTCCTGTAGTATGAGATTTAGATCGCAGTCATCGCAGCCAAAGACAAGGCGGTACATTCCTGCAATTTCTGACAAACAGTCAAAGCGGATCACAGAAACCCCGCTGTTTTGTTCAAATAACCGACAAAAGTCACCTACACGAGCCGATGGCTTGAACTGAACCAAAAGTTCGTTTTGAACACAGGAGGGTGCCTGCGCATTTAATCCACAGATTATCAGCAAACTATATATCAACAACAGACTCCTCAATCGCATTTGCGCAAAATTAGGCATTTCTCACTAGTCATAACGGATGATTTGCCGAAAAGGCTTGGTCGAAAGCACCGGTCTGTGAGATTAAAAATTAGACCGGAAGCCGATATGAATTCGTGAACTGCCAAAATCGACCGCATTGTGGTTAAGAATTCCGTTTGCCACAACAATTTCGAGACGGGAATTTTTACTGACCAAACCCAAGCCCAAACCAACGCTGTTGGTGAAATTTTTGCCAATCTTGGCGTCGGCGATGGAGTAGTCGTAAATCAGCGAAAAGGACAAGACGTTAACCGGTCGCCACTCAAATTCGGAATTGACGATCCAGACATTGTTGCCAAAAAGTTCCAATTCATAAAAACCGCGAACAGATCGCAAACCGCCATAATAAATCAGTTCATTGTCTGACATTGAAATTTCGGATCTCAGACCTTGAAATTCCAGCTTGTTGCGCAGAAAAAAGATTCGGTTGAATTGAAGCGTATGACCATAAGAGAGTGCATACTTGTTGTTTTCGATTTTTTGTTTGTTGTCGCTGATGGTGTCGGATCGATATTTATAAATCCCCGCTGTAAATCCAAATTCCGGACGGTAAAAAGTTTCGAGCACCGGCAAGACGGGTTTCACGTGCAGACGCAGTCCAACCGTGTTTTTTTTATAGTCACGGACTCCTGGTGGAATTGTTTTTGCGATGGTTGCAGATCCTTCAATCTGGTCAAAAATAGAAACCGTGAATACCGGATTGAGATACATTGCCTCGAACCAAATATCAGATTTGATAAACGTGGTGTCTTGTTTTCGGAGATTTAGTTTCGATGAAACACCCAAGGGTAAACCAAATATCCAGGGATAGACGAGCCTGGAATTCAGATTTTGCGTGTGATCCGGATTCGACTTCCAGTTTACCTCAAAAATTTCGCAGCGATTGAGGGTGTTCTTCAGTGACAAGTCGATATTCCCATTGAATACTAGTTTTCGGCTGTCTGGATCCTGATTAAATCCAATGAATCCGTCAGCATTGTTTGATTTTTTTCTGGATACAAAAAGAAAAATTTCGGCGGTTCCTTTTCGGAACAAAACCTGGGGGGGCTGTTTTAGTTCGAAAAAGTCCGAGTTGTCTATAAGTCTTTTAATCTCCCTCAGTTTTGCCTCGCTGTAGTCAGTCCCGACTTTTAGGTTGATGAGGTTTAACAATGTTTTCTTGTGAATTTTATCTTCACTTCGCAGTGTAATTTTATCAAAAAGAACGTAGTCAGATGAGTCAATGCGGTAGGTGAAGCCAAGTGTATCACCGCGTTCTGTTTCGTTCTCAATGCGAATCGACGCAAACGGATATCCGTTGTTCGACAGTACCTCGATCTGTTTTTGAAGCGACCGGGAAAGATCGATAAATCCTTTTTCGTAAACGGGTTTAGCTTTTGGGCAATTGGTACAAATTTCTTCGATGTACCGGAAGCGGTGTTCCGACTGAAAGTAAAGGTGTGTACCATTTTTCTTCACAACAGAGTCTGTCAGGTGGACACCAGAATAACCTCTTAAGCGAAAAAGATCCAAAGCCGCTTGTTTTTTACCCGCAGATTCGGTCTGAAAATTTGATTTTTCTTTGACGGTCAAGCCCTCGAGGTGATAGTACACCGGTTCGCTTGGCTGGGAAGCGCCAAAGAGCGGCATCAGGAGCAAAACGAGAATCGAGCTTGTTTTCAGCACATTTGTTTAACGCAGGATTGGCAAGTAAATTCTACGTGTCAATTTTCTTTCACGGAGGTCGCTTTACGTGTAGCGGCCTCCGTTCGCCCCGGGTACACTTCAAGTGCTTTTTCGAGACAGACCACCGAGCGCTTCAGGTCGCTCACGTTGAGCACATACGCGATGCGCGCTTCATTTTTACCCAATCCAGGACTTGCATAAAATCCACTTGCCGGTGCCATCATCACGGTTTCGCCGTTGTAATCGAAACTTTCGAGCAACCACTGACAGAACTTTTCGGTGCTGTCGACCGGAAAGCGGGCTACGCAATAAAAGGCACCCAAGGGTTTCGGACAAAATACACCGGGAATGGAATTCAAGCCGTCGACCATCACATTGCGCCGGAGAACATATTCGTCAATCACGTTTTTAAAGTAGGATGGTGGAGTCTGCAGTGCAGCTTCCGCAGCAATTTGTCCGAGCGTCGGAGGAGAGAGTCGTGCCTGAGCGAACTTCAACACGGTCGAAACGATTTCTTTGTTGCGGCTGATCAGTGTCCCTACTCGTGCTCCACACATCGAATAACGTTTTGATACGGAATCGATGAGAATTACATTTTGTTCAATCCCGGAAAGATTCATTACGGAAAATGGTTTGTTGCCATCGTAACAGAATTCGCGGTACACCTCGTCGGCAAAAAGAAACAAATCGTGTTTCTTCACAATATCGCGCAACCGGTTCAGTTCAGCCTCAGAATACAAATAGCCGGTTGGATTCCCGGGGTTGCAGATAATGATTCCGCGCGTTTTGGGGGTCACCTTTTTTTCAAATTCTTCCACCGGAGGCAAGGCAAATCCGTCTTCAATACGAGATGTAACAGGAACGACTTTAATTCCGGCAGTGACGGCAAATCCGTTGTAGTTGGCGTAAAATGGCTCAGGAATGATGACTTCGTCGCCGGGATTGAAGCAGGTCATAAATCCAAAAATAAGGGCTTCTGAACCGCCGTTCGTGATGATCATCTCCTCGTGAGAGACATCAATTCCAACCGAACCGTAGTACGTTGCGAGCGCTTTCCGGTAACTCTCGTATCCAGCTGAATGACTATACTCGATGACCTTTCGGCTCAGATTTTTCATCGAATCCAGAGCCACTTCCGGTGTATGAATGTCCGGCTGGCCAATGTTCAGATAGTAGACTTTTTTACCCTTCGCTTTCGCCTTTTCGGCAAATGGTACGAGTTTACGGATCGGCGATTCCGGCATTTGCACTCCTTTGTCGGACAGTTTGGGCATTGTCGATGGTTTTGAAGTATAAAATTAGGTGAATATTTTTTATTTCAACCGTGGGAATTTGAACTCGTAATGGAATCCATTCTTTGTGTTGAGATGAAGCTCCCCATCGAGTTGTTCTGTCAAGGAAAGGATCAAGTCCATTCCTAACGAGCCTTCTTTCAGGTTTTCCAATGTCAAATCAGCGCCCAACCCATCGTCCGAAATGTTCAGCCAGGTCGTGGATTCATCTGAGACCATCCGAATGGAGATGTTTCCACTTTCCCGTTCAAAAAAGGCGTATTTCATCGAGTTGGACAAAATCTCATTGATGATAAGCCCTAGCGGAATTAATGAGTCGATGCGGTACTCTCGCTGCTCCACATCAAAACGATACTTGACTTTGAGGTTGTTTTCGTACGATTCCGAAACGTGAATACTCAGCTCCTCGATGTAATTTCGAACACTCAAACTGGAAAGATTTTCGCTCTTATAGAGTTTTTCGTGGATCAGGGCCATCGAGCGAACCCGGTTTTCAGTCTCCATCAGCTTTTCGTGAAAATTTCCCTCGGTCATAAAATTCGATTGGAGACGAATGAGGCTGTTGATGATCTGCAGGTTGTTTTTCACGCGGTGGTGTAATTCCTTAAGCAAAATTTCTTTTTCCTCTTTGGATATCAGCGTTCGTCTCAACTCTTCGTTACGTTCTGTGAGAATCTGCTGATGGCGGTGGGTTTGCGCGAGTCTGCGCCGCGACGAAACGAACAGATAAATAATCATTATTAGCAACATCGCTAAAATCGCCACAGTAAAAAAGTACCTGCGTTGATTGGACTCTAGTTCGATCTGGTTTTTTTCATTCAAAGCTTGCTGAAGTTCATTTTCCAACACAAGTTGCTCCGTGCGTATGCTGTCCGAAAAAAAATCATACCGGATCAATTCGTCCTGGATGAGGGAGGCGTCGTTTGGACCGCTGATGGAATCTCTTAAACGAAAATACTCGATAAAAAGGTCACCTGCTTTTCGGTATTGTCCCGAATAATAGTAACATTCCGCAAGCGACCGTGACACATTGACTTCATTTTCATAAACGAGCCCTTCGGTCATTTTGCGAGTTAATTCATAATAGCGGGTTGCCTCCTGCCATTTACCCTGGGCTTCATAAATCGATCCGAACGTTTCGTAATCATTCGCAAGTTGTACCGGATTGTCGTATTGCGATTTGATGGCCAGAGACACTTCGATGTAGTGCATCGCACTGTCGTAATTCCCGATGTCCTTGTGCAGGTTTGCCAGGTTGTGATACACGTAGGAAAGTGGTATTCCTCCGCCTTGTTCCATCCGAAGTTGCATCGTGCGGTGCATAAAGTAGAAGGCCGAGTCGATGTTGTTTTCATTCTTGTACACGTTTCCAAGATTGTTGTAACAGGAGGCAACGTTTGCCTGTGAATCCGTTTTAAGAAAAATATCAAGGGCCTTGAAATACTTGGCCTTGGCCATATCATTCCGCCCGAGACTTTTAAGTACGTTGCCGATATTCAGGTCCACCGTTCCGATTCCGGCCGAATCGCCGAGGAGATAATAATATTCGTTGGCCGAATTAAAGGCACGGATAGCAGAAGAGTACTCCGTCATATGCTTGTACGCAACGCCAAGTGAATTGTAGGTTTCCGCCAGTCCGGCAGTATCCTGGCCAGTTCGACGGTATTTAAGTGCCTGCAGGTAAAATTTTACCGCCTCGTCATTCTGGTCCTTGTAATAGTGTGCCCGGCCCGTGTGGTGCAAAGCGTCTCCTTTCAACCGTGCGTTGTTCGACTTATCCGAAATGCGCGTAGCAACATCCAGGTAGTAGAAGGAGCTGTCGTACTGATGGCTCATATACGCATTTTTGCCTTGGTCGATATACCAATAAGCAAGGTCCTTTCGCTGTTCGGTGGAGTTATAGATTTCGCGGAAATCTTGCGAAGTCGCCAAACGTATGCTGTCCTGAGCGGAGAGCAGTTCCGGCAATAAGAGAATGGAAATCAGGACTAGCGTACGCAAACGGAGATGCAAATTGAGAACCAAATATACCACGTTTGCGGCTGGAAATAACGTCGAGGACCAATCCGATCCGGTCAAAGGTTGAATTGACTGTAAATGAAATCAATTGAACGCCGCCAGATTTCCTCTGTTTATCTTTTCACTCTGTTTACCTTTGCCGGATGTCGGAAGAAAAAGGCTCACTGAACTATCGGTTGATCCGAAAACTATTCAGTTACGTTTCACCGTACCGCACCGTCTTTATCATCTCCTTTCTGACGATGATCCTGCTGGCTGTGCTGGGGCCCATAAAGCCCTTTATGATCCTCGAGATGATTGGCGCTTACGTTTCAGATACCGGTCAGCTCTCAGAAAATGGCCAGTATATCCAGAATTTTGTGAATTTATTTGGCCCCGCGAATACCGTGGAAGGTCAAATTTGGGCCTGGACCGTTCTATTAATTGTCCTACTGTTGCTCGAGACAGTCATTCAATTTGTATCCAGCTATTTTTCGAGCCTACTTGGACAGCTTATCATTCGCGATATCCGAATAAATCTTTACCGTCATATTACCTCCTTCCGTCTGAAGTATTTCGATACCACTCCGAACGGGGTAGTGGTCACACGGATGGTCTCAGATATTGAAGCCATCGCTGAGGTTTTTTCGACAGGATTCATTACAATGCTTGGTGAATTACTGAAGATTTTGCTCGTTGTTGTCGCGATGTTCATTGTGAACTGGGAATTTGCCTTGATGGCCCTCATTCCAATTCCATTGCTGGTCATCGGTACGCGTATATTTGCCCGTGCTACGAAAAATGCTTTTCAGAAAGAGCGTCTACAAGTTTCTCGGCTTAACACCTTTGTACAGGAGCACATTTCTGGAATGTCCATCGTTCAGTTGTTCAACCGGCAAAAGGCCGAATCGGAAAAGTTCAACGAAATAAATGCGGAGCACCGACAGGCACATTTCGATTCCGTCTGGGCCTATTCTGTGTTTTTCCCTGTGGTTGAATTACTTTCTTCCTTGTCGATTGCCTTATTGATTATGTGGGGTCTCATAGGGTTGGATGTGATTCACGGAGATGACGCCTCACGGACCGTTGCAGAAATTCTCGCGTTTATCTTGTGGATCCATATGTTGTACCGGCCAATCCGGATTTTAGCTGACAAGTTCAATATTTTTCAGCGGGGCATCGTTCGGGCGGAGCGTGTATTTGCATTGCTTGACGCCGAACACCACGTGGATGATGCGGGCACACGATCCGATGTGGAGTTTAATGCTCCAATAACCTTTGAAAAGGTGTGGTTCGCATACAAGGAAAAAGAATGGGTGCTAAAGGGGATCGACTTCACGGTGCCGGCCGGGTCGTCTGTAGCTATTGTCGGTACTACAGGCGCAGGCAAGTCGACGATGATCAATCTCCTTACACGCTTCTATGAAATTGGCGACGGCGACATCCGAATTGGTGAGGTGTCCATCAAGGATATCCGTTTGTCCGTACTCCGTAAAAATGTTGCGGTGGTTTTGCAAGATGTATTTCTTTTTTCCGACACCATTCTCAACAACATTACGCTTGGCAATCCATCGATTTCGAGAGATCAGGTTATATCCGCGGCAAAGCGGGTAGGGGCGCACGACTTTATTGTAAAATTGCCAGGCGAATATGATTTCAACGTCCGCGAACGTGGCGGAATTTTATCTGTCGGTCAGCGTCAATTGATTTCGTTTATCCGTGCATATGTTTACGATCCCAAAATTCTGATTCTAGACGAGGCCACAGCCAGCGTCGATACCGAATCGGAAGAATTGATCCAGAACGCCACACGCGAACTTCAAAAGGGTCGTACATCGATTGTTATCGCACATCGGCTTTCGACAATTGTCAATTCGGACAAAATTCTTGTCATCGATGCAGGACAGATCATCGAAAGTGGTTCGCACCAGCAGCTGATTGCCCTCGATGGAAAATACAAGAAACTCTACGAGCTAAACTTTACTTGATTCGTGCAGTATATTGCTCAGGAAGGTGTTCAAGAGTACTCCCAGCAGTACGAGTGAAATTCCAAGGCTTGCATACAATCCCAGCGTTTCATCAAAAATGAAGAATCCGATAAGCGCTGCGTAGATTGCGCCAATGTACTTAACGGGTGTAATTCGCCCGGCATTGTCCGAGTTAAAGGCCTTCGTCATCGAGACCTGTGCAATTTGAGTCAATATTCCCATCAACAGCAACAGCAGCCATTCGACTCCCTGTGGCGTAATAAAGCCGTTGAAAAGGCTTATGATAATCATTAACGGGGTTGAGATAAGTGGAAAATACATCACCACTGTAATTGGTTGGTCGGTGTCTTTGCATTTGATAATGGAGTTGTATGCAAGTCCCGATCCGATCGCAGAACACACGCCGACCAGTAGCCAAAACGGATCAAAAGGGACGTGTTCTGTTCCCGAAAATCCGATGACGAATACTCCAGAAAGTGAAAGGGCAAAAAAGATCCATTGAATGGGTTTGACAATTTCCTTGTTCATAAAAATTGCAAATATGACCGTGAAAACAGGGGAGAGGTATTGGACCGCAGTTGCAATGGCCATCGGCAAATGTTGTAGCGTGTAAAAGAACAGCTCAAGGCTGATTACACCAAAAAATCCACGTGCCAGCAACCATTTTTTGTTATTTCCAAAAAACGGCAGCTTCAATCTGCGAATGATGAAAATGCAAATGGAAAGCGAAATGACCGATCGGAACAACACGAGTTCGTGAACGGGATAATTTTGAATGGTGTCGAATTGGTTGCCTTTGTCTCCAAGAATTTTCACGCATAGGTTAACGAGTGAAAAACTCAGCGTCGAGAGCAACATATAGGATATACCTCGGTACATTCGTGTGAAGGTATCTCATTCCCTGATCTCGGAATACAGAACTCCGG
>Ga0247727_10007164_pt1 | contig 21428 bp, 20 predicted proteins | sample WisWelCaveWW1625_FD_202498 | JGI IMG/M metagenome (GOLD analysis project Ga0247727, IMG submission 202498) | Biofilm microbial communities from Wishing Well Cave, Virginia, United States - WW16-25 | ecosystem: Environmental > Aquatic > Deep subsurface > Groundwater > Cave microbial mat | place... | reverse complement strand
TGCGATAGTATTCTCCTAGTTTTTCTTGCTGCAATCGTACCCATGCTAACATGATCTTCCGTATTAGCTGAGGTGGGAATAGAGTCCACGGATGCTGGGTGAGCAAGTACTTTGTTCTCAGACACGAGTGAGGCGGCGGTGTATTGGGTTATCATGTACCCAGAGTTTGCTCCAAAAGGATTGTCTATGAGGCATGGCGGCAAACCACGATTATGGTTCCCGTCGAGCAACATCTGTATTCGTCTTTCGGAAATGCTACCAAGTTCTGCAATTGCAATCCCCAAGAAATCCATGAGGAATGCTATCGGTTCACCATGAAAATGACCAACCTCGTAATGCAGTCGTTCGTTCCATTTGTCAAACGGTTCTGTGCTCTTGAGATCCTCGTTGATGAAGCATATTGGATCATCTGAGACAGAGTTGAGATGGTCGTGCAATGTCTGGACTTCGTATTGCAAAAGGTCTCTCACTGCTCCGTGAACTTGCGGCATACATCTTACTGAATATGTGTCATGCACATTACTACTACGATTTACCAAAGCGCTATTTTGTATCATCCTTCTAACATTCTGTGCAGTTATCCTAGAACCATTATGTCGATAGACAGTAAAGACAATCTCATCAAATGCCCGTGTAGCACCAACGATGTTCTCTAATGTCATTGCGCCAAGAGTGTCAGCCCAGTTCAGAAGATTAACTGCATCCCAGTAATTGAAAACCGCAATTGCGGTCATTACAGCGGTAGCATTTGTTAAAGCAAGGCCTTCTTTGTAGTCAAGTTCAAAAGGGTAGGTTATGTGTTCTAATTCGGCTGCGTATTCTTTCTTAGCCAATTGAAGATTCTTAAAGTCTTGTCCTTGGTATTTGATTGGTCCTTCACCAAGAAGGGCAATAGACAGATGTGCTAACGGGGCTAAGTCTCCGCTTGCACCGACAGAGCCCTGCTCTGGAATCAAGGGAATTATCTGCTTGTTAATGAAAGCGACTAACCGTTCCACCAATTCATATCGCACACCGCAATTGCCTGTGGCGAGAGCACTGGCACGGATGAGCATTACCGCCCTTGCTATGTCTGGGTCGAGTGGATTACCAACACCTACGGCGTGACTGAATACGATATTTCTCTGAAGTGCCTTGGCAGTTTCCTTATCCTCACATCTAACACCTTTTAGTTCACCAAAACCAGTGGTTACGCCATAGATGTTTTTACGTCGTAAATTGATTTCATACTTTTCGAGTTCCTTTTTGAATTCCTCTTTGGATTTCCCTTGCTCCGTTGGGGGTTTTTTAGTTTTGTTTTCTTTCAAAGCATCTTCTATGGCTTTCGTAACGCTTGACCATACCTTATCCAGCCTCTCACGGACGGAAGTGTGGAGTTTGACCGGTTTATTGTAGCGGGCAACTGCTATTACTTTTTCAATTGTGAGCTCTTCGCCGCCTCCAATTAAAACTTCTGTTATCTTAGTCGGATCTTCCATTAGATAATTCCCTCATCTCTGATGTAATGTGTTGGACAGTTTTGTAACCACGATCAATGCATCTCCATTTTCTCTTTGAAAATTCCAAGCGTGTAAGAGTTTCTCATATTCATCTGCACCGTCTATTTGGATTGAATAATCACCTAAACGTCCCTCTTTGTAAACTTGACGACAGATACCTGTATCTCTCTCCAAATGTTTTACATCTCGCACTTCAGCAATATAGCGGCTGAGGTAGTCCATAATCAGTTTCCCTTCGCCTTCCGCATACGTGATTTGAAACGGAAATAAAACCCCTAATTTAGCATATCGCTTGATAACCAATGGATTCTGCGTCCTTCCACCAATCCAGCCAAATTTGCGAGTGCTAAAGAAACTACACGCAAGCTTCCAAGCTTGGGATGATAATTTTTTCCCCTGTGCCTCTTTCTTCAGGCAAATACCGTCTTCCCATAACAAATAAGTACCTTGCAGAGGGTGGTCTGGCACTGAATAAAAGGCGTAGCCACATATCTCTTGATTGAGATTGACCAGTAAGCCCAGTATCTTAGAGCGAGTGAAGGCCTTTTTTATGCTTTCTATGCTCCAACCTTTCTGCAATGCAAATCCATCGAGAAAGACCTGATGAATACTCGTTGCAATATCATCCTCTGGGCTAATACCATTTAGGATTTGAAATTGCCAGTTATACATAGAAGTACTCAGAGTGATTTGAAAACTCAATTAAACTTCGCACAGACCAGTACTCCGCAGTTGAGCTACTGTCGAAGGGCGAATTCATTTCTTCCTTGCTTTGATGACAAGTGTATTCCAGTCGCTATAATTTCCTCTGACATCTTTCATCTGACGGAAAATCATTCCGTCGAACCACTCTTCCACTAAGAATTTATTTGCTTTGAAATCCTGTATCATCTGCTCACGCTTAGGATATTTGTTCCAGAAGGAGACTTTTTCGCCGTTTAGGGGATCAGTAAAAATGACTATACCGTTTCTCTTTAAAACACGAGCCATCTCTTTTATGGCAATCGATGGATCGGATACTCTATCGATCAGATAGGTGTTAATCAGTACGTCAAAGACTTCGTCTTGAAAAGGCAAACGCAGTGCTGAGCCTTGTGCGAGGATCACGTTATTAACATATTTTGGGCTTAGCGTAACTTTGCCAATGCCTGTAAACGTTACATCTTGTGTAAAAGGCTTCTTGCCTCTCAGCATTTTTCGTGCGTATGAGAGCATACGCTTCGACAAATCAGTGCCGACAAAAAGAGAGTTTGGATATAGAGGTGCGCAATCATAGAGTGTTCTTCCAACGCCGCAACCGAGGTCAAGTATTGTATACTCTCCGGACCTATTAGTAAGCTCCGCAAGAAGAAGGGCATTCACAGTTCGATAGAGACTTTCAGATGCGCCAGTATGAAGAGTCTGGAAGCCATAGCCGTACATACAAAGATATTTATCAGGGTCGCCATTTTTCTTTTCATACTTGTCTTTTTTCTTCTTTGCAAAGCAGGGGATGTCCATATTCAGAATTTTGCTACTCTGCTGTGCAGGCTTGAGCAAAGCAATGAAATTCTCCCTAAATTTCTGATGACTTTTCATGGTATGAATGGAGTTTATGGAAAGAAAATTAATGCCGAGGTGGGGCCAGAGTGTTTTGAGGTGGGTAGAAGGAAAAGCCGACTATGCGTTATGTGATAGGAGTTCATGTATTCTCTCTACTAGTTTTTCTCTTGGTATGGTCATTTGTGCTTTGCGTGATTCACGAAGCCATTCGTCTCGATCTTTTCTTATACCTGTTTTCTTCTTGTCCTGTATTTGTGCACCGAGTCGAAGATCCTTTATAGTCACCTCATCTTTTGAAAACTCATTTTCTCCAATGATGGCAGCAATGGGAATCATTTGCTCGTTAGCGTATTTCAACTGCTTAGCAAGGCTTTGCTCTTCTCCCAAGTAAAGTTCAGTATTAATGTCGGCAAGTCTCAATTCTCGTGTGATCTTCTGGTACTCAACAATTTTTGACTTGTCCATGACAGTTACAATAACTTGTGCAGTGGATGGTAACATTTTCACTAGCCTTAGTTTTTGCATTGCCGCAAACAAGCGATCGACACCAATCGAAGCGCCAGTGGCAGGAATTTTCTTTCCGAGGAATCTCTCGACAAGACCGTCATACCTTCCTCCGCCGAAAACGGAACCAAACGCGGGGACGTCGAGAAGAGAAGCTTCAAAAACTGGTCCAGTGTAGTATTCAAGTCCTCGTGCAATATTCAAATCGATAAACACAATGTCATCTGGAATCTGTAATGCATTGAGATATGTACAGATTTCGGAAAGTTCTCCTATCGCCTCGTCACCAGATGCAGTTCCTTGAAAAAGTTTTCTCAGATCATTGAGTACGTCCTTGTGACTGCCTTTGGGGAGTGCAATGAATTCTTTGATTTTTCTGACCTGAGTCTTTTCAAGACCTAAGCCAGCAATCTTGTCACCTGAAGTATCAATTCGACCGACAGTGAGTTCTTCCTCAACTGCTTCGATACCAATCTTCTCGATTTTATCTAGAACTCGGAAGACTTGATAACCGGATTCAGCGGGTATGTTGGCATATTCCAGCAAAGCGTTTAGAATCTTGCGGTCACTAAATTTTACTTGGAATCTTTCAATACCCAGAGCTCTCATTGTGTCGTACATGCCACAAATAACCTCTGCGTCGGCGACCATCGAGGCGCAACCAACGGTATCAAGATCGAATTGGTAAAATTCTCTGAACCTTCCGGGATCAGGCTTATCAGCCCGCCATACGGGACCAACTTGGTATCTTCGAAAAGGGGTAGGGAGTTCAGGGTATTGGGCAACAACTCTTGCGAGTGGCACTGTTAGGTCGAACCTAAGGGCAATGTCTTCACGCTCAGGGTTCTGGAGCTTGAAAATTTGTTTTGTGCTTTCTTCCCCATAGCCAACGAGAGTAGCCAAGTATTCAAGCGCCGGGGTTTCCAATGGTACAAAACCATATCGCTCGTACACTTGCTTGATAGTGTTGAGCATGTTTTGTCTGGCACTGACTTGTGCGGGCAAATAGTCACGAAATCCTTTGAGGAGCTTGGGCTCTACTGTTCTTTTTTCTTGGTTCATGCAGTTTGTTGATTCACTTTGGGTTTGGTACTGGCGACGGGGTTCGAACCCGTGACCTCTTGATCCACAGTCAAGCACTCTAGCCAACTGAGCTACGCCAGCATTTTAGACAATTATAAGTGTTTTTAAGGCAAAAACCAAATACGTAATACTGTCCGTTTGAAAACCCCCACCGTCATCAATTAATTACTCGACAGCGGGCAAAATTACACATAACGTTTAGTTTTCACTCCTTGTTTTGATGGATGTCGCCCCCCGCAACGTGACAAGCAGCATCCAGTCAACAACACAAAAAGTTTCAATCCTTGTTTTGCTGAAAGTCGCCCCCCCGCTACGTTATAATATACGTGATAATATGAAAAAAGTCAAGTTTAATCCTTGTTTTGATCCTTGTTTTGATGGATGTCGCGTTAATTATATCGACGCCAAAAGAGGCGGGTAATTCACCACAACGTTTTCTCAATCAGAAAAGCTTTGCTCCCTTGCCGAAATTCCTTATTGACAATCTCCCCAAACTTTGTTACTTTTTAAAGCCAGCAAATTTGTAAATCGCGATTAGACCCCGGAGCCCCGACTTTCCTTGCAATAGCTTTTAAAGGAAAATCGGGAACACTGGGGTCTTATTACTTGGAACTGTATCTGCAATTTTTTTCGTATGATTCCTCATGCCTGATGCACGCAATAAAATCCTGTGGGTGGACGATGAAATCGAGTTGTTGCGTCCACATATTTTATTTCTGGAAGAAAAAGGCTATACTGTCCGCCCCTCGGCAAATGCGGATGACGCGATTTCATTGGTGCGGCAAGAAGCGTTTGATCTCGTCCTGCTCGATGAAATGATGCCCGGCAAAGACGGCCTTACGGCGCTCGTGGAAATTAAAGAAATCAATCCCTCGCTGCCGGTGGTGATGGTGACAAAGAATGAAGAGGAACGATTGATGGAAGAGGCGATCGGCAGCCGCATCGACGATTATCTCACCAAGCCGGTCAATCCCAGCCAGATTCTTTCGACCTGCAAGAAAATCCTCGACGCCCGCAAAATCACCGGCGCCCGCGTTTCGCGCGATTACATTGCGGAGTTCAATCAGATCGCGCGCGAGCTGCTCGAGCCGTTGGCCTGGAAAAATTGGATCAATCTTTATTTGCGGCTCTGCGAGTGGGAAATCGAGCTGGATCGCCATCCCGATCTCAGCTTGCGGCAAATGCTCGCCGAGCAAAAACGCGAGTGCAATGCCGAATTTGGCAAATTTATCGAGAAGAATTATAAAAATTGGGTTATACGCAACGGCGCGGCGCAATCGGAAAGGCCGTGGCTCTCGCCGGATTTGGTGCGGCAATTCGTTGTGCCGCTGCTTCAGCAAAATCGTCGCGTCGTATTTTTGCTTATTGACAATCTGCGCCTCGATCAATGGCTCACCATCGAGCCGCTGTTGCGCGAACGTTTTAACATGGCGAAAGAATATTATTTTTCCATTTTGCCGACCGCCACGCCGTACGCGCGCAATGCGATTTTTGCCGGAAAATTTCCTCTGGATATCAGCCAGCAACATCCGGAGTTGTGGGAAACCGACAAAGACGACGAGACGAGCCTCAATCGCCACGAACGCCAGCTTCTCGAAGCGCAATTGGGCGAGGTCAACGTTCGCCTGAAGCCGGAGCCGAAATACATCAAGATTCTGGATGTCAACGAAGCGAAAAATGTCGAGAAGCAAATCGGCTCGCTGGCGGATCTGCCGCTGCTGGCGCTGGTGATCAATTTCGTCGATATTCTGGCGCACAGCCGCAGCGATTCCGAAGTGCTGCGCGAAATCACCCCGGACGAGTCGGCGTATCGCTCGCTCACCAAATCGTGGTTTGAGCATTCGCCGCTTTATCGCATGTTGTCCGAGTTGGCGGCGCGCGGCAACACCGTGATCTTGACCTCGGATCATGGCAGCATTCGCGGCTTGCGCGGCGCCAAGGTGATTGGCGACCGCGAGACCTCGACGAATTTGCGGTATAAATACGGCCGCAGCTTGAAAGTCGACAGCAAGCACGCCATCATCGTCAAGGAGCCGAAAGAGTACCGGCTGCCTTCCACCGGCGTCAACACCAACTATCTTTTCGCGAAAGAAGATTTTTATTTCGTCTATCCGACGAACTATCATTATTATTTGAACCATTATCGCGACAGCCTGCAGCACGGCGGCGTATCGCTGGAAGAGATGATCTTGCCGGTGGTGCGGCTGGAGCCCAGATAATTTTCGTAGTTGCGCCCACGGGCGTAGCCTTCAGGCGCCGAGCGTGTTAATCGGCTTAAAATTTTTATTAAACAGATCCAATTTTTAATGGCGAAAACCAGTGCCTGAAGGCACAACTACAAAAATTATGATAATCTCCAACGAGTTGTACCAAGCTTTCGAGGGCAAAGCCGCATCGACGCTTTTTTCACATTCTATTGACGAAACACATCATTTGGCAGCGCAGCTTGCGGAGCAGGTTAAACAAGGCGAGGTGATCGCCTTGTTCGGCGATTTGGGCAGCGGCAAAACCACGTTGGTGCAGGGATTTTGCAAAGCCGGCGGCGTGACCGCGCCGATCACCAGCCCGACCTTTACGCTCATGCACATTTATCGCGGCGCGCCATGGCCGATCTATCATTTCGATTTTTACCGCTTGCACAGCGCGGCGGAAGCGCAAGCGTTGGGTTGCGAGGAATATTTTGACGGCGACGGCGTTTCATTGGTTGAATGGCCGGAACGCGCGCTGCCGTTATTGCCGGCGCGGCATCTGCAAATCCATCTGCGCATTCCCGACTTCGCCGCGTCGCCGGAGTTGCGCGAAATTAAAATTCACCGCGCGGAGGCCGTCGCGTGATTCTCGGCATTGAAACCGCAACTTCCATTTGCAGCGCCGGCATTGCCGAAGGCGATAAAATTATTGCCGAGCTGCGTTTTAATATTAAAAATATTCATGCCGAAGTCCTCGCGGAAAGCCTCGCGCAATTGTTGAAGCTGTCGGGGGTTGATCTGAAAAATATCAGCGCCTTTGCCGTTTCCATCGGTCCGGGTTCTTTTACCGGCTTGCGCATCGGCTTGGCGACGGCGAAAGGTTTGGCGTTTGCGAGCGATAAGCCGTTGGTGGCGGTAAGCACCTTGCAGGCGCAGGCGGCCGCAAGTGGCAAGTGGCAAGGCGCAAGTGTGGTGTCCGTCATTAAAGCGCGTCAGGATGAAGTTTATACGGCGCGGTTTCACAACGAGTGGCCGGCGCCGATTCTGCAAGGTGAGGAAGTTTTGCTCGGCGTTGACGAGTTTGCAAAATGGCTCCGGACGCCGGCCGTGCTTTGCGGCAGCGGCGTGCGGATGTTGCAGGCGCGCGGAGTTTTGGAGAATAGATCCGAGATGGTTGTGATGCCGGAATCGGCGGCGATGTTGAGCGGCGGTTTGGTGGCGCGGCTCGGCGCGATCAAGTTGGCCGGCGGCGAAGCCGGCGATCTTTCAAATCTGGAACCGCGCTATTTGCAAGATTTTGAAATCGGGCCGAGAAAAGCGTAATTCGATCATGGAAACTCAGCCTTTCACGGCGTGGGGCGCGCAGCTTCGTCCAATGCAAGCGCCGGACGTTGAGCAGGTGCTGGCGATTGAGCGGCGCAATTTTCGAGAACCGTGGACCAGACGCGCGTTCCTCGCTGAGATCGAGGCGGCGCCCGTTTCGCAGCCGTTGGTGGTTGAGTATCACGTGCAAATCATCGGCTACGTCGTCCCGTGGTTTGTCGCCGATGAAATGCAGATCGCCAACCTTGCTGTTCACGAAGATTTCCGTCGCCGGGATTTGGCCAGACAAATCATGGCGCATCTCTGCGAGTTGGCGCAACAACGACGGTGTCAAGTCGTCCATCTCGAAGTCAGGCGCTCGAATACGGCGGCGCGCCAACTTTATGAGAGCCTGGGTTTTCAGGCAACCGCCGCGCGGCGTGAATATTACGGCCCCGATGAAGACGCCTTGTTAATGAGCAAAAAAATAAATTGCAATTCGGTTGAGTCTATTGAGAGGAGTGAGAATGGCCTGGTTTAAACGGGAGCGCAGCGGATTGCTGCCGCAAAAGAAAAAAGACATGCCGGACCTATGGATGAAATGCGACAAATGCGGAGAGATTCTTTACAAGCCGGATTTGGAAAAGAACTGCCAGGTTTGCATGAAATGCGGCCATCACTTTCGGATCGGCGCGCACGATTATCTCAAATTTTTTCTGGATGAGGTTAGCTTTCAAGAAACGCACACGAACATCGTACCGGTCGATGCGCTCAAATTTCGCGCGCATAAAAAATACGCCGATCAATTGAAAGACGCGACGAAAAAGAGCGGAAATTCCGATGCCATCATCACCGGCGCCGGCAAACTCTGCGGACGGCCGGTGGTCCTGGCGGTGATGGATTTCAGCTTCATCGGCGGCAGCATGGGGTCGGTGGTCGGCGAAAAAATCGCGCTGGCCACGGATGAGGCGTTGCACCAGCGCTGTCCGCTCATCATCATCAGCGCCTCCGGCGGGGCGCGCATGATGGAAGGCGTGCTTTCCTTGATGCAAATGGCCAAAACTTCGGCGCGGTTGGCGCGGCTCGCCGACGCCGGCCTGCCTTTTATCTCGATACTCACCCATCCGACCACCGGCGGCGTCACCGCCAGCTATGCGATGCTGGGCGACGTGAACATCGCCGAACCGGAGGCGCTGATCGGTTTCGCCGGCCCGCGGGTGATCAAGCAAACCATCGGCGAAGATTTGCCGGAAGGTTTTCAAACCGCCGAGTTTTTGCTCAAGCACGGCTTTATCGATGCGATTTTTTCACGAACGGAAATGCGGCGGCAACTGATCAATCTTCTCGATATTTTTATGCCTGCCGCGTCGACGAATGCAAAAGCCGTTGCGACGGGCGGCCATCAGAGCGATCCGTTAAAACCGCGCGTTTTTAACCAGCCCAGTCCAAATCGCCTCTCATGAGCAAATCGCCAAAGGAACGTTCCAGGCCGCATATTTTACTGACCAACGATGACGGTATTTTTGCGCCGGGGCTTTACGCGCTTTATGAAAGTTTGAGCGCCATCGCTGAAGTCTCGGTCGTCGCTCCGGATAGCGAAAAAAGCGCCGTCGGCCATGCGATTACCATCACCGATCCGTTGCGCGTCATGCCGTTTGAAAAGTTCGGCAAATTTTTCGGACACGCGGTGAACGGCACGCCGGCGGATTGCGTCAAGCTCGCCTATTTTGCGCTGCTCGAGCGCAAGCCGGACCTGGTGGTTTCCGGCATCAACTACGGCTCGAACACCGGCATCAATATCATTTACTCCGGCACCGTTTCCGCGGCCACCGAAGGCACGATTCTCGGCATTCCCTCCTTCGCGATTTCGCTCACCACTTTTAAAGATGCGGATTTCACTTACGCCGCCAAATTTGCGGCGAAGCTGGTTCCGCTGGTGCTGAAAAACAGCTTGCCGAAAGGAACGTTTTTGAACGTCAACGTGCCGAACGTGCCGGAGGCGCAGATTCGCGGCGTCGCGGTCACGCGCATGGGCATGGCGATTTACGACGACAAATACGACAAACGCGTCGATCCGCGCAATCGCATTTATTACTGGCTGACCGGTTCCAAGCTGGAATTTGAGGAAGGCGAGGAAGTCGATGACGGCGCGATTGAAAAAAACATGGTTTCCATCACGCCGATTCATTATGACCTAACGAATCATCGGATTTTGGATGAATTGAAAAGGTGGGAAATCGAAAAGTAAGGCGCAAAGTTTAAAACGTAAAATGGCGGGATTAAATTTTCTCAATCGTCTTTGCTTCCAGCCAACCCACCTTGCCGTCGGCGAGTTTGATGCGCTGCCAGTCGCCGCTGTTTTCTTGCAGCCGCACTTTGACGCCTTCGTGTAAGATGAACATTTCGGTGGCGTCGCCGGCGGGGGAGCTGCGCACGACGACGCGCGGCGCGAGCACGATGGCTTCTCGCACGGTTGCCTGCTCGTAAGCCAAAATCGCAAAAACCAGCGCAAAAATTAGCCAGACGGCGCCCGCGCCCCAAACCAGCCGCCGCCCCCAGCTCTGCCAAAATTCCCGCCGCGCCAGCATCCAGATGATCGCGCCGGCAAATGACAACACCCAAAAAATCGCCATGAAAGTCGCCGCGATTTCAAACGTAAAAAAATGAATCGCCTTGTCCAGCCCAATCACCGCCAGCGAACGCGGCATGGCGGTAATGCGGTCGGAAACGGTCAAATTTGCCAGATCAAGATTGAAATCGATGTCTTCGTTGTCACGATTCAGGCGCTGCGCGCGTTCGTAGTTTAAAATCGCCTTGCCATAGTGCTTTTGTTTGTAGTAGGCATTGCCGAGGTTGTAATAAACCTGCCAATTCGCTTTTTCTGCCGCAAGAATTTTTTCATAAGCAGCGACAGCTTGTTGATAATCGCCGGCTTCGTAAAACTTATTTGCCTGATTAAACAAACTCACCGCCTCATCGGCAAAAGCAAAGCCGGCAACCCCGACGGGCGCAACCAGCAGCCAGCACCCAGCAACCAGACCTTTCATAATGCCCTTTCCATCGCCTCGAGCGCGCGGCGCGCTTGCTCATAAAATTCCTGCATCGCCTTGCCCCGATTTTCCTTTTTTATTTTTTTACTAAGGTGGTCGGGGCTTTGCGCCGGCGCGAAGCGCTGAAAATCACAGGCGTGCAGACAATCGAGGTATTCGTGAATCACCTCCGCTTTGACTTGCTTTTCATTCAAAATCCGCTCCACTTCATCCGTGATCAAACCGGCTTCCGCGATGTTCAGTTTGTTGCCGAGAAATCCCATCAGCGCGCGCTGCACTTCGGCATAAAACTCTTTTTCTTCATTCTTTTGCAAAAGTTTTTTGGCAGAGGCCAATTGCTTTTGCGCCATGCCGCCGGCTCTCCGGCTGCGCGCATAAGCGATGTTCGTGCTCAGTTTTTCCTGATGGCGTTGATAAACGAATGCCGCGAGCAGCGCCGCAAGCGGCAGCGCCAGGATGGTCAAGAACAACGGCTGCGCATAAAACACCGCGTTGATTTTTTTAAACGGCAGCGCCGCCGTCGAAATGAATCGAATGTCCTGGCCGAGCAAACGCACGTCTTCTTTTGAAGCGCCGCCGCCCGCGACGGAGGCAAAATCGCCCGCGCCTTTTTCAACCGTCACCAGAATCGGCGCGGTGCTGGCCGTCTTGTAAGTTTTGGCGCGCGGATCGAAATAACTCAACGTGATGGCTTTCATCTCATGGCTGCCCTGAAAACGCGGCACAACGACGTACTCCCACGTTTTGCTGCCGGAAATCTGATCGTTCTCGTAGCTGAGATTTGTCGCCACTTTCGGATCGTAAACTTCAAAATCCGCCGGCAGTTCAATCTGCGGGTTCGGCAGAACTTTGATATTGCCGGCGCCGCTGGCGCGAACTTTCAACGTGAGCGCTTCGTTGGCTTTGACTTGCGTGCGGTCGACGCTGGCCGCCAGGGAAAAATTGCCGACCGCGCCGGAAAAATTGGCCGGTTTGCCTTCTTCCGGGAGCGGCAAAACTTCGATCTCAACCGGCCGCGAAGAAATCCGTTGGCGCGCCGAGCGCGAAAAAAACGGATCGTCAAAAAATTGATCGAATATATCACGCGACCGGCGGCGCGGCGCCTGCACTTCACATTCGAGCACCAACGGTTCGAGCTTTTTTTTGCCAACCGATTGCGGGAACAGCGCCGTTTTCTTGATTTCGGCAACACGATAGGTTAACCCCTCGATCTCTTCGTTATACATTCGCGGCTGCTGCGGCATCGGAAAATCCTCCGTCCAAAAGCCCGAATAGTTGGGAAGCGAAGCAACGCCGTAGCTCCTGATGTCCAGCCGCGTAAAAATTCGATATCGAACCACCACCGGCTCGTTTTGATAAACGCGGCGGCGATCGACATTGGCTTCCAGAAAAAGGCTTCCCTCCAAATCCGGCGGGGCCGGCTGGCCTCGTCCGGCGCTGCCGGGCGGCGTTTGCGGCGAGGGGGAGGTTGCGCCCGCCATGATCTCGATCTCGATCGGCTGGCTGCGATAAATTTGTCCCTTGGATTCGACTTCAACCGCGCCGATGGTGAATTTGCCCGCCGTCCGCGCAAAAAAAGTGTAATGATAAGTCACCGATTGCGAAAAACGTCCGTTGACCATTTGAATGCTGGTGGACGTGCTGGTGCCGGCCAATGCCGCAAAGGCGTTCATATCCGGGAGCCTGGGCTCGCTGCCGCCGCCGGAGATTTCGACGGTGAGGGCAAAATCTTCATTCAAGCCGATGCGCGCTTGATCAACCGAGGCGGTGACGGAAACGTTTTGAGCCGGCAGCGGCGCGGAAATGATCAGCATCACAACCACAGCCGCAAGGGATTTTATAAAACACCGTGTCATAGTTTTGAAAATCAAGTTGATTTTTACAGGCTCTTCAGAGACAAAAGGCTCAATCACGCGACGCGCCTGAAGGCTGCGCCCGTGGGCGCTACTACGAAATTTTACCAATCTTTATCAACCCGCGCGCGTCCTTGTGCTTTCATCTGGCGCTGCTTTTGCGCTTCTTTCTCCTGATTCTTCAAAGCTTCGAGCAGGCGCGCCGCATCTTCCTTGCTCAATTGTTCTTTATCTTTTTTCTGCTGTCCGGTTTGCTGTTGCCGTTCCTGTTGCTTTTCATCCTGCTGCGGCTGATCTCGTTGATTCTGCTGCTGATCTTGCTGATTCTGTTGATCCGAATTTGCTTGCTGTTGTCCCGCGCTTTCGCGGGATTGATCCTGCGGCTGCTTTTGTGCATTCTCTTTTATTTTTGCCCGAACGTATTCGAGATTATATTTTGCATCCTGATCGTTGGGATTCAGCTTGAGCGCTTGCTGATAAGCCAGAAGACTTTCCGGCCATTTGTTCAAGCGAAACAGCGTATTTCCGCGATTGTAGTAAGCTTGCGCCTGCAGTTGCACATCGTCGCTTTTTTGCAGCGCCTTGTCATAAGCTTGCAGCGCCTCTTCATACTTGCGTTTTTTGTAATGGGCGTCGCCGATATTGAAGTGAACGATCGGCGATTCCGGATTGGAAACTTCGGCGTCGCGATATTTATCGTTGGCCTCGTCGAATTTGCCCTCGGCGTAATATTTATTCCCCTCGGACACCTGGCGACGGCCGGCGCCCTGAGCAAAGGATTTCGCAACTGTAATGCTGATCAGCATCAAGGCCGCCAGAAAAATTGAAAAACGCTTTCTGTTTAATTTTTTTTGCATAAAATTTACTTTGACATCTCCGCGACAAAACGACGCCTGGATGGCACTTTTACTTTTCGCCTTTCCGGCAGCAGCATCTCCGCCGCCAGAAAAATCAAGGCAATTCCCAGCACGTACTGAAAGCGCTCTTCATATTGCGAAAATTTCAGCGAAGCGAGCTTTTTCTTGTCCATGCCGGAGATCGCTTCGTAAATGCGATCCAGCTCGGCCTCGCCGGGCGAAGCGCGGTAATATTTGCCGCCGGTTTGCAGCGCGATTTTCTCCAACGCCAGTTCGTCCAATTTTGTGACCACCACCTCGCCGCCGCGATTTTTTTTGAACCCGACTTGCATGCCGCGTTCGTCGATCACCGGAATCGGCACGCCCTGCGGCGAACCGATGCCAACCGTGTAAATGACGACGCCTTCGCGTTCCGCCGTTTCGGCCATTTTCATGACGTCATCGCCGCCGGTATCTTCGCCATCGGTGATCAACACCATCACTTTATGCTTGCGTTCGGCGGCCTCAAAGCTTTGCATGGCCGACTCGATGGCCGCGACCAAATTCGTTCCCGGCGTCGGAATCAGGCCCGGCTCCAGCACCTCGAGAAAAATTTTCGCCGCGCCGTAGTCGAGCGTCAACGGGCATTGCACGAACGCCTCGCCGGCAAAGGCGATGATGCCGATGCGGTCGCCTTCCAATTTTTCCATCAGCGACGCCACTTCGTGCCGGGCTTTCGCAATGCGGCTCGGCTTGATATCCTGCGCGTTCATGGATTCCGACACGTCGATGGCGACCATGATGTCCACGCCTTCGCGCTTGACTTCTTCCAGCTTCGTGCCAAGCTGCGGCCGCGCCAACGCCAGAATCATCAACAGCGTTGCCGCCAGCAGCAAGACAATTTTCCAAATCTGCCGCTTGCGGCTCAGTGTTGGCGTTAACTGCTGCAACAACAGCAAACTGCCGAAGCGCTGCATCGCCTGCCGTTTCCAGCGAAAAACGAAGTAGAAAAAAACGAGCAGAAGCGGAAGCAGCACTAAAAGATAGAACGCTAAATTATTTGCAAAACGAATCATACTCAAGGAATTTTTCTGAACTTCGTATTTGACAGAACGATCTCGACAAAAAGAAGTCCCATCGCCGCCGCCAGCCAGCCGACGAACAGCTCGCGATAGCGGGTGAATTGCTTGACCTCGATTTTCGTCTTTTCGAGTTTGTCGATTTCGGCAAAAATTTTTTCCAGGCTTTGGCGGTCGGTGGCGCGAAAATATTGGCCGTCGGTGAGATCGGCAATTTTCGTCAGCGTCTCTTCGTCGATGTCGACGGGCATGCGCACGTAGCGTTTGCCGAAGAAAGGATCTTGCACCGGATACAACGCTTCACCGCGCGTGCCGACGCCGATGGTGTAAATGCGCACGCTGAAGGTTTGGGCGACGCGCGCCGCGGTGATGGGGTCGATCTCACCCGCGTTGTTGCGGCCGTCGGTCAGCAAAATGATCACCTTGCTCTTGGCTTTGCTGTTGCGCAAGCGATCGACGGCGGTGGCGATCCCCAGGCCGATTGCCGTGCCGTCTTCCTTGATCATCCCAACTTCGACTTTCTTGAGAAAATTGATCAAAACGCCGTAGTCGAGCGTGAGCGGGCATTGCGTAAAGCTGCGCGCCGAAAAAACCACCGTGCCGATGCGGTCGCTGCGGCGGCCGGAGATAAATTGTTCGGCCACCAATTTCGCCGCTTCAACGCGATTCCTGGGCTTGAAATCTTCCGCCAGCATGCTGCCGGAAATATCGAGCGACAGCACGATGTCGATTCCCTCGGTGGTGACTTCTTCCTCCGTGTGCCCGCTTTGCGGCCTGGCTAACGCAAGAATGATCAACGCCAGCGCCAAAAGCCGCAAGCCGAAGAGAAGATGCTTGGAAAAATAATTGGACCGCTTCGGCAGATTTTTCAACAAATCCAAATTTGAGTACCGAATGGCGCCGCCGAGGCGCTGATGACGTCTCCAATGGCGCCAGCCCAACAGCGGCAAAAGCAGCAGCAAAAACAAAAATTGCGGATCAGCAAAATTCGGCATTTCAGGTTAACTCCGTCGCTTTCGCCGCACTTTCGGCGCTCGCCGCTGAAGCCGCCGTGATTTGTCCGTTCGCCGGTTCAAGCATCACCAGCTTCGTTGTTTCCACAAACGATTCGGCGAGTTGATGGGCGCGAGGATGCTCATCCGGCGCCGGTTCGTATTTGGCAAATTTCACCAGATCGCTGATTTCCAACAACTCCCGCAGGATTTCTTGAACGCCGTTCTCGAGCGCAATTGTTTTTAAATTTTGCATGAGTTCGCCGCTTGTCAATTCGAGCGCCGCCACGAAATAACGCCCTTCAATATAACGTCGAATGATTTCCGAGAGTTCGCTATAATACGCTTTGATTTTGCCGGTTGTCAACAAATCGCGCTCGCGCAATTTCCGCAACGCCTCCAAAGCCGTTTCGTGCGCCGGCCGCGCCGGTTCTTTCTTTTCCGGCAACAGGCCCTTGCCCTGCCGCTTCCGCCAATAATAAAATCCGATGCCGGCGAGCAGCAAAATAGCGGCGGCAATCGCCGCGATGCGGAGAATCAACTTCCAATCGCGCGGCAGCTCCCACGGCGCTTTGATGTCGCGAATGTCGCCGTCCTGGCTGGGCCGCATCGAAGCTACGTGAATGTCCAGCTTCTCGGTTTGCAAATCATGCCAAATCGAATCCGGCGGCGTTTGATACGAAATCGTCAACGGCGGAATTTCGAAACGGCCGGTGTCAAACGTTGAAATGGTGTAAGCAATTTCTTCGACGAGGCGGCCTTTGGCTTTACGCGGATCGGACTTGTCATAGTCGCGAATTTCAAACGCGCCGAGGTTTGCGCCCAAAGCCGGCCAATGCACTTTCACATTCTCATCGTGCGTGAGCCGGACCGTATAACGCACGGTATCGCCGATTGTGATCGTGCTTTTGTCGATTCGCGACTCGACGGAAACCGGAGACTCCTGGGCAAAAAGGTGAATCGCAAAAAGCAAAAAACAAACAGAGCTTCCCATAACAAGCCTTAAGCCGGGACCAAAAAGAAAAGCGCACGCAAAGTCGCAGAGACGCAAAGGACACGCAGAGAATTTTTTCTTGGCGAAATCTTTGCGTCTTGGCGTCTTTGCGTGAAAGTTTTTGCTTTTTTTCATTGCACCTTGTCGTCGTAAATCCGCACCGCTTCCGCGCGCATCAGGCGGTCGATCAGCTCGGTGTATTTTTGCTGTTGTTTCTCGCGGATGTAATCCTGCAACACTTGCGATTTGGCCTCGGCAAAAGAAAGTTGCTGCGGAGTTTTGCCGGTGGAATCGGATTTGGTGTATCGGCTCTGATTCGCGCGATAATAAAGGTCCAAATCGCTGTCATGATAATCAATTTTGCCGGCAATCTCTTCTTCCAGCAGTTTCTGCACCATCAAACTTTTTTGGGCCTGGAAAGCGGCTTCGACGACTTCGGCGTTCTTTTCCAAGCCTTTGCGCTTGGCAGTGTCGTAAAGCAATTCGGTGGCAACGTATTGCCGCAAAAATTCGAGGTGCTTGCTTTTATCTTTGATCTGCGCCTGCACATAAGGCGGCAGGCGTTTCATTTCATAATCCAAATCGCCGGTGGTGATCTCGCGCATGCCGATTTTGGCGATCACCTCGCCCGGGCGCTTCTTTGCCACCTGGCTGGTGTCGAGAAACGTGCTTTCTTCCAAAGCCTGCTGCGCATCGGCGGAACGCTGCAAGCGCTCGAGACATTCGACGATGCGCTTGCCGGTTTCCTTCACCAGCTCGCTCTTGGGATAAAGCTCTTGCACGCGCAGATAATAGGCCAGCGCCGATTCGTAATCATGCACCCGGTCGAAATAAATATTTGCGATGGTGTAACTGATGCTGGCCTGCTGGCGCTCGTCGAGCGGATAATCGTGCAAATAGCGTTCATATTCGGCAATCGCTTGCTTGTAAAGCTCGCGATTGTAAAGCACATTGGCAAACTCGCGCACGCGATCCGCCGGCAGGCTTTGCGGCGACTTATTGCATGAGGTCAACAAGACGAAAAAAAAACAAAATAGAATTTTTCCAAACATAGCATCTCACCGGAATCTCTTCGCCCGCATCCTAAAAAACTTGACCAGCGGGTCGATATACGGTTGATCCGTGCGAATGTCAACTGGATCGACGTTCATCGCCCGCAAGGTTTTTTCGCGCAGCAAACCGCGGCGGGCCGCTTCTTGTGCGAATTTCTTGCGGTTGGCCGCATTCGTCGTATCCAACAAATAAATCTCGCCGGTTTCCGCGTCCTCCAATTCAACCAAACCGACGTTCGGAATTTCGGTTTCGCGCGGGTCGGTGATCGGAACCGCCACGAGATCGTGGCGCTTGCTCGCGATGCGCAGGGCTTTTTCGTAACCTTCGGAAAGAAAATCGGAAACGAGAAACACTACCGCGCGTCGCGTGACGACGCGGTTCAAATACTCCAGCGCCGAAGCGATGTCCGTGCCGCGGCCTTCGGGCTTATGATAAAGAATTTCGCGCAAGACGCGGTAAACGTGCTTGCGGCCTTTCTTGGGCGGAACGAATTTTTCAATTTGATCCGTGAAAATAATCAGGCCGACCTTGTCGTTATTTTTGATCGCCGAAAACGCCAGCAACGCGCAGATTTCCGCCGCAATATCGCCCTTCATTTGTTCATGCGTGCCAAACTCGCCGGAGGAGCTGGCATCGACGAGCAGCATGACCGTCAGTTCGCGTTCTTCATCAAAAACTTTGATGTATGGATGGCCCGTGCGCGCCGTAACGTTCCAATCGATATTGCGAATGTCGTCGCCGTATGTGTATTCCCGCACCTCGGCGAACTCCATGCCGCGACCTTTAAAGACCGAATGATACTCGCCGCTGAACACATCGTTGACCAGCGCGCGGGTCTGGATTTCGAGACGGCGAACTTTTTTGAGAATTTCCTTAGGAATCACGATGCGGTATTATCACGGATGAGTATTCGGATTTTCCACAAGCAAACCTTCGGCTTGGGCGGCGGCGTTTAATTTATTGTCACTTGCAACAAAGACCAATGGCGAGGCATTGGTCAAATCGCGCTCTGCTTTTAATTCCAAAGCCGTCGCAAGCTGCACAGAATCGTAACCACGAAGTCCGTGCTTTTCAGCCAAAGTCATGGCGCTATCAACAGTTTGATCAGAAACGGTGATAACGACAAAATGAGTTCTGAACTCACTCTTAAAAGTCGCCAGGGCTTTCATGACATCTTGTGCTGTGATCGATCCGGTTCGCCCACTTTTACAAATAGCTGCCACCACCTCAGCGCCACTCATTAGCGTGGTCAAAATTTCATTTTGCGCTCCGATGCCGGTGATCGAAACCACCCAAGCCGAACCTCTTTCGCTGACATATCGTTTCACTATGCCGCTGCTGTCCAAATAGTAGGCTGACATTAACGCGGCTCCCGATCTTCAATAATGATTTCAGAAACGGGCTTGCCTCTTACCGGCACTGGTTTAAAATTCCGTGGTTTCTTGAGATTGCTGGGTGGAAATGATACAATCATCCCCTTCGCGCGCAAACGCTCGATAAATTCGCGTTCACGAGATTTTTCCAACTCTTTCACAGCGTACTCTAAAAACCGTTCGATGCTTAATCCGCGGGCTTGAGCTTGTGAATCAAGGCGTTTATACGTCTCCCGCGAAACTTTGATGGTTTTTTCGGCTGCCATGATTTTCTCCTTTGGTTATTGCGTATCCAGCCGATTGTTTTTGATTGACCAAACTCGCGTGAAAGCATTAAATGCAATCACGGCACTTCAATCCGGCTCAACACTTGGCCGACGACGTACTCCGAAGTTTTTTCTTCGGCTTCGGCTTCGTAGGTGATGATGATGCGGTGGCGCAAAACATCGAGTCCGATGGCGCGAACGTCTTCCGGCGTCACGTAGCCGCGGCCGCGCAGAAAAGCATGGGCTTTCGCCGCTTGCGCCAAAAAGATGCTGGCGCGCGGGCTGGCGCCATAAGAAATCAGATCTTCCAGCTCCTCGAGTCCCGCCTTGGCGGGATCGCGCGTCGCAAAAACGATATCGATAATGTAACGTTCGACTTTTTCATCCATGTAAACTTCGGAAACAACGCTGCGGGCTTTGACGATGTCGGCAGGCGTCACCACCGGCTTGACGCTGTCGAGATTGCCGCGCGTCATCCGGCGCATGATTTCAAGCTCTTCGTCTTTGTTGGGATAGCCGATGGAGAGCTTGAGCATGAAACGATCGATCTGCGCTTCGGGCAGGGGATACGTTCCTTCCTGTTCGATGGGATTTTGCGTCGCCAGCACCAGAAACGGATCATCGAGCTTGAACGTATTTTCGCCAATGGTGACTTGCCGCTCCATCATCGCTTCGAGCAGCGCCGACTGCACTTTCGCCGGCGAGCGGTTGATTTCATCGGCCAAAATCAAATTCGCAAAGATCGGCCCCTTTTTCGTGGTGAATTGGCCGTTGCGCTGGTCGTAAATCAGCGTGCCGATCAAATCCGCCGGCAGCAAATCCGGCGTAAATTGAATGCGCTGGAATTTCGTTTGAACGGCCGCCGAAAGCGTTTTGACCGCCAAAGTTTTCGCCAGACCCGGCACACCTTCCAGCAAAACGTGGCCATTGCTGAGCAAGCCGACCAGCAGCCGCTCGATCATATATTTTTGTCCGACGATGACTTTTGAAACTTCGCGGTTGAGCTTTTCAACAAACGCGCTTTCGCGTCTTATTTTTTCATTGATCGCTTGAATGTCAACGTGCATCATTTCTCCTTACAGGCGTAGCCGATTATTCAAATTCAGTTGCAAGAAATTTTCGGTGAGCGCATAGACCCGCGCCAAGCGCGCCGGCTCACCCGCTTCTCCTGAAAATTTGAACAGATCACAAGTCTGTAACACTTCTTCGATGTGCGTCGTTTGCTCGTCCGACGCCAACCCGGCAGCGGCCGTCGCTTGGCGAAACGCCTCCACGGCTTCTTGCGTCGAGATGCCCTGGTTGGGAATCGAAAAGCGTTGATTAAGATAACGACGCAACAAGCGTGACAGCGTTGCAAACGCTTCTTTTAACTCCGTCGTATTGATATCAATTGTATATTTGAGTTCTTCAAGAAATTTTTGTTCAAGCGGCTTTTCAGCCGTCGCCATGAGCCGCGCCGCTTCTTTCTTTTTGGCGCGCCCCTCCAATTGAAAAACCAACACCACGAGCGCCGCGCAAAACAGCAGCCCGACGGTCAAGGCGAGTCCGAGCGGCGCTTCATCCGGCTCGGGCAACGGATCAGTCACTTTGATGCTCACCCGGCTCGTATACAAGCTGTGATTTTCACCCGTGCCCTTGTCGAGATAACTGACGCGAATGCCTTCGACGTAGCCCATGCCCAGGCCTTCCGGTCTGAGCGAATACTCAAAGGTCTTGGTCGAAGCCGGCTGGCTGTTTTCAACGCCAACCCAGTTGGAAGAAGATGAGCCGGCGATTGTAAAATTGGAAAGCGGCGGCGGCTCGGGCGGGTCAA
>Ga0247727_10007163_pt1 | contig 21428 bp, 15 predicted proteins | sample WisWelCaveWW1625_FD_202498 | JGI IMG/M metagenome (GOLD analysis project Ga0247727, IMG submission 202498) | Biofilm microbial communities from Wishing Well Cave, Virginia, United States - WW16-25 | ecosystem: Environmental > Aquatic > Deep subsurface > Groundwater > Cave microbial mat | place... | reverse complement strand
GCTACCCAGTGGAAAGCATCATGCCCTTGTTTTGCAAATTGATACCCCCGGCGTACCAATGTGCGTGCTCTGGAATAATCCTGATGGGCGGATTCTGCCAAATAGCGTTTATGGCAAGTTGGTGGGTATAAATGTCCTGCAAAATCCATAAAAATAAGACAATTGTAACGATAAGGTCTGTCGCCCCTGCGTTATAATGGGGACATGCCCGGACGAGAAGACGTATTCCAAAAAGCAATGAACGAGGGACATTCCTCCGCGTGGGATCAGGAATGGAATAAAGCCGCGTCGGCATATCGCAAAGCCTTGCAGGAAATTCCCGACCACCCCAAAGCCTTGAACAGCCTGGGGCTTGCCTTATTTCAACTGGGAGAATATGACGAGGCTCAGCAAATCTACAAGCGCGTCGCGCAGATCGCGCCCAAAGATCCCGTGCCCATGGAAAAACTCGCGCAACTGCTCGAGCGCACCGGTCATTTAAAAGAAGCCATTGATTCGGCCGCCAAAGCCGCCGAACTTTTCCTCAACCAGCGCGACGTGGATAAAGCCGTCGAGAACTGGGTGCGCGTCACCACGCTCGACCCTGAAAACGTGTTCGCCCACTCACGCCTCGCGCTAGCGCATGAACGCCTCGGTCACAAGCAACAGGCGGTCATCGAATATATCGCGGTTGCCAGCCTCGTCCAGCGCACCGGCAACGCGGAAAAAACAACCGAACTGATCAACAAGGCGTTACTGCTCGCGCCCGAAAGCGAGGAAGCAAAACAGGCGGAGACTCTTTTGCGCTCGGGACAACTCCTCCCCAAGCCGCTGAGACCCAAAGGCGGGACGGGTCCTATCGCGATGGCGCAGGTCAAACAACTGGACCAGCCCAAGAGACAATCCGATGCAGGGCTGGACCCGATTGCTGAAGCGCGCCAAAAAGCGTTAACCCGTTTGGCGGAGATTCTCTTCGAATACTCCACCGATGACGGCGCGGCAGTCCAACAACGGCGCGGCTTGCAAGCCATCATGCGCGGCACGGGGCAACTCTCCATGCAACAATCCGAGCAGACGAAAGTCGTCCTGCATCTCGGTCAGGCAATAGACGCCCAAACAAAGAACAACGATTCACAAGCGGCGGAGGAACTCGATCACGCGCTCGAAGCGGGGTTCAATCATCCCGCCTTGTATTTTGATCTGGGCTTGCTCCGCTCAAAAGGAGACAGACTCGAGTCTGCCATCCGCCATCTGGGACACGCCATTAAACACGACGATTTCGGGCTTGGGGCGAGACTCCTGCTTGGGCAGATGAACCAAAAACTCGGTCGGCTCGGACCCGCCTCCATCGAATATCTCGAAGCGTTGAAATTGGCAGATGCGATGGTCCTCCCCGCTGAACAGGCAGACGAGATCAGGCAGATGTACGAACCGCTCATCGAAGCACAAGCCTCACAAACCGATGAAGTCGCGCTCAAACGGTTGTGCGACAACGTCAACGACATGCTCATGCGCAAGAACTGGCGCGATCACCTGCACAAAGCGCGCGAGCAAATGCAAAAAACACAAGAGAGTGATATGCCCATGCCGCTGGCGGATGTCATTATGCAGGCGCAATCCAGCCAGGTGCTCGAAGCGATCAACCACGTTCATCAACTGGCGCGCGCCGGGCAGTTGCGTTCCGCCATGGAAGAGGCGTTCCACGGAATCACGCAAGCCCCAACCTATCTGCCTCTACACACCTTGATGGGTGATCTGCTCGTGCGTGAGAATCACACAGAGGCAGCGATTGCAAAATATATGGTCGTCGCGCAGGCATACAGTGTGCGCGGCGAAGCGGCTCAATCCGCCAAGATGCTTCGGCGCGTAGTACAACTCGCGCCGATGGACATGGGCGCACGCACAAAACTCATAGACCAACTCGTCTCACGCGGGCAGGTGGACGATGCCATCCGCGAATACATCGAACTCGCCGATATTTATTACCGCCTCGCCGAACTCGATATGGCGCGTAAGACCTACACCACCGCGTTGCGCGTGGTCCAGCAAGCCAATGCAGACCGCACGTGGAACGTCCACATCCTCCAGCGCATGGCAGATATTGACATGCAGAGACTGGACTGGAAACAGGCGATGCGCGTGTACGAACAGATTCGCACGTTACGCCCCGACGATGAAGGCGTGCGGAAAAGTCTGGTCGAGCTCAGCCTGAGGATGGGCCAATTCGCCCAGGCGAATGCAGAACTCGAAAGTTACCTCTCCTATTTGCAGACCAGTAATCGCGGCGGGCAGGGCGTACCATTTATCGAGGAATTGCTCACTGAACGACCCGATGATCCCATCCTGCGGCGCGCCCTTGCGCAAGCCTATCAACAGGCGGGCCGTCTCGCAGACGCCGTCGCGCAATTGGATGCAGTCGCCGAGTCCCTGCTCAACAGCAATAAGAAGGAAGAAGCGCTGGTCGTCGTCAATCAAATCCTTTTGATGAACCCGCCGAATGCGGATCAATATCGCCAACTGTTGGCGCAATTGCAATCACCATAGCAGGACGTCCATCCCGTCACTTGAGTGGCGGGATTTTTTTCGCCTCCCTCCCAGCCGACAGTTGATTCAACTTAATCACTCACCTACGCAGGAAAAAAACTCCAAAGGAGTGGAACGATTAAAGATTTCGGAATATTTTTATCAATCCCGAAGGGATGTCATGGGTTTTGCGTGAAATCATGTCATCCCTTCGGGATTATTTCCCGGGTCGGCTTCAAAACTAGAATCATCCCATCCCTTCGGGATTGCATACTGCGTAAGGTGAGTTAATCAGCCTTTCACACCCTGATGCTATAATCCCATTTTGTAGCGCAAGATGGCATCTTGCGCTACAAAACCTTTATCCATCGGGAGGGCAGCCATGCCCCAAACGCAAAACAACGCCGTGCTGAAATGGCTTTTTATTTTCACGTTCATCGTGGCGTTTCTTGTTGTCTTTGGGGGATTCGTACGTCTCACTCGTTCCGGTCTATCCATCGTGGAGTGGAATCCCATCAGCGGAAGCATTCCCCCTCTTGGTGAATCAGCCTGGCAGGAGGAGTTTGAAAAATATCAGCAGACTCCTGAGTTTAAAAAAATAAATTTCAACATGACGTTGGAAGAATATCAATACATTTTCTACATCGAATGGATCCATCGCTTCATCGCACGCTTCGCCGGTCTCGCGTATGCCATTCCAGTTTTCTACTTTCTGTTCACAAAGCGGATTCCGTTCAAAGAATTTGGCATTTACTTTCTAATGGGAATGCTCTTCATTTCTCAGGCATTCGCAGGCTGGGTCATGGTCGCCAGCGGACTCGTTGACCGCCCCTCCGTGAGCCACTTCAGCCTGACGATCCATTTGCTCCTCGCGCTGGCGTTATTCGGCTTGAGTCTTTGGACCGCGCTTGGGCACAAATATGGCTTTCCCGATAAAAACAAAAAAACAAAATGGTCAACGTCATCCAAACTTGCTTTGACCTCCTTCGTGTTATTGCTGATTCAAATCACCTACGGCGGATTCACCGCGGGACTCAGAGCCGGTCACGTTTCAGATACCTGGCCTCTCATGTTCGGCAAATTAATTCCACCAAATCTGTTCACTTCATGGATCAACATTTTTGAAACCCCGCAGACGATCGTCTTCATCCATCGCTGGTTTGCATTTGCCGTGTTGACCGCAGTCACCGCGTTTTATTTCGCGGCGCGCAAAGAAAGCGAACCGGTTGAAATTCGGAACGGATTGAACTGGCTGCTTGGACTCGTCGTTTTTCAAATCATCCTAGGGATATTGACTGTATTATTTCATGTGCAGATCGCAATCGCGCTCGCGCATCAGGCTGGCGCGCTGGCATTGTTTGCGCTGTTGATCTTTTTCATTCACCGCCTACAACGAAAGGATTCCTAACTTTTATTTGTCTTATTCCATAAGGCAAACCCAATTGTCCCAAAAGCCAACCCCGTCACCGACGCGCCCCATGAAAAGAAATTCAAGAAGAAGGTGGACTCCAACACGTGGATGACCATCAAGAAGGGCAGGATCACGCCCAGGAATAACAGGATCACGCCGAGGCTTAGTAAGAGGCGGGGGTAGTTCATTGGGGCTGATACAACCAGCAAGCCACAAAATGATTCGGCTCGGGTTCAAAATCCAGCGGTTCTTTTTCGTCGCATAAACCCGCGATGGCTTTTGCACAACGCGGATGAAAACGACATCCTTTAGGCGGGTTCACCAAACTCGGCGGCTCACCCGGCGGCACTTCTTTATAGGTATCTGCATTCCGCGCATCGGGATCGGATGTGGCGGCGAGCAGCGCGTGCGTGTATGGGTGCAGAGGGTTTTCGAGCAGGCGGCGCGTGTCCGCTTTTTCGATCAGGTTGCCCGCATACATCACAAAAATACGCGCCGAAAAATATTTCACGGTTGAAAGATCGTGTGTAATATAAATCACCGAAAGCCCATGCGACTCCTGCAAGGCGCGCATGAGTTTCAAAATTTCGACTCGCACCGAGGCATCGAGCATCGAAACAGGCTCGTCGGCAACGATCAACTTCGGGTTGCGCAACATCGCGCGCGCGATCACGATGCGTTGTTGTTGCCCGCCGCTCAGCATGTGCGGGAACTTTTGCAGATAATCCTCCACCGGGTGAAGTTTCACTTCGGTCATCACGGTGCGAATACGCTCCAATCGTTCGTCTGCGTTTTTCATGCCGCTGATGATGAGCGGCTCCTCAAGAATTTTTTGCACGGTCATAAACGGCGGCAACGCGCCGTACGGGTCTTGTTGCACGTAACCAATCTTGAAACGATATTTTTGCAAGCCGTCGCCCTTCAACTCGGATAAATTCTCGTTGTCAAAAATGACTTCTCCGCTCGTGGGGATGTTCAAACCGAGGATGGTTTTCATCAAACTGGACTTGCCGCATCCGCTCTCACCGACGACTGCCACCGTTTCCCCTTCTGCCAGATCAAAGCTGACGCCGTCCACCGCCTGGACGTAGCCCGCGTGACCGAATCCGAATCGGCGCAATTCATACCAGACACGCAAATCTTTAATGGATAGCAACGGTTGAGGCTGGTTGACATTTTGTGTGCTCATAAGTACCTCTCGCAGGTCTGTGATCATTCTTCGATGCTCCTATTATTTCGTCATTGCGAGGAGCGTTCGTTGCGACGAAGCAATCTCCATGCCGAGTCGGGGATTGCTTCGTCGTCGCTTCGCTCCTTCTCGCAATGACATGCTATGCGTGCAACCAGCACTTCACCTTGCGTCCATTCCTGCCGAACATCGGCGGTTCTTCATCGCACTTACCAAAACGATATGGGCATCGCGCCGCAAAGCGGCATCCCTTTGGCGGGTTCATGAGGCTCGGCGGCTGACCGGTGATGAACATCGGGTCTGAGTCGCTTCGGAGGCGCGGCACACTTGCCATTAACATTTGCGAATACGGGTGCAGGGGCGCGGGGAAGAAGTCCCGCGCATGACCCACTTCGACGATCTGCCCAGCGTACATAATGGCAACTTCGTCTGCCAGTTCGCTGGAGGTGGCGATGTCGTGTGTGATCAAAATAAAAGATGTGCCAAGTTCATGTTTGATGCGCTTGAGTACGTTCATAATGTTGGCTTGCGTGAGCAGGTCGAGGGCGGAGGTCGGCTCATCGAGGACGATCAGGTTCGGGCTGGTCACGAGCGCCATCGCCAGCGCGACGCGCTGGCGCATCCCGCCGCTTAACTCAAACGGATAGCGGTCTGCAAAATCGAACGGCACGCCCACGTGCTGGAACATCTTGCGGACGAGTCCGAGCGCTTCCGCTTTGTTCAATCCCAGATGCGTAATGGCTGGTTCGGCAACCTGGTCTCCCACTTTGATGACCGGGTTCAACGAGTTCATTGCGGCTTGCGGCACAAGAGACATTCCCACCCAGCGCACATTCCTGCGGAATTCTTCATCCTCGAACGCCATCACATCCGTCCCTTGCAGGAACACCTGACCTTCATATTTTTCCACATTGCGCGGCAGGAGTCTCAACATGGCTTTGGCGAGCGAACTTTTTCCACAACCCGATTCGCCCAAAATTACCACTGCACGGTTGGAGTCCAATTCGAAGTTAACGCCATCCACTGCCTGCACCGCGCCGCCGCGGGTTTTGAAATGCAGAACCAGTTTTTCGATATGAAGAAGCTTTTGTGAGGTTGTGTTCATACATCTCTCAATCTTGGGTTGAAGATACGGTCCAAAGCAAAACCGAGCATGGCAAAGCCAAGCCCAGTGAACATGAGCAATATCGTGGGTTCCAAAATCCAGTAATAGTAGCCGCGATAGAGGGCGCCATTGCGGCTGGCATCATCAATCATTTTGCCCCACGTCGGCAGGACTGGGTCGCCCAAGCCAAGCACCGCGAGACCCGCCTCCAAAAACACAAAGGAAGGGACGGATAGGACCAGCCCCGGAATCAACAACGGGATCATACGCGGGATCAGGTAGGTAAAAACAATCCTGAAGTTACTGGCGCCATACGCGCGCGCCGCTTCGATATACATCGATTCTTTCAACTGCACAAATATCGAACGATAGCCTTTAATGGCGCCGGTAAATATACTGAGGGCAATGGTCGCGCCTAGAATAGTCCAGATACTGCGTGAGTAAAATGTGCCGATCATAATCAGGATGGACAGAAACGGCAGGACGAGGTTGATCTCCGTAATGCGCTGGATCAACTCGTCAATCCAGCCGCCATACCATGCCCCCAGCGCGGAAATAATCATCGTTAGCATGGCGGTGCCAAGCGACGCGATCAAGCCGAATGCCAGGGCAACCGGCGCGCCCCACAAAAGCGGAACCACAAGATCGCGGCGGGCATGATCGGTACCTGCCAATCCGTACACCTGCCCATGCAGAACGAGTTCCACGTTGATATCCGAGCCGGATTCGAATGTTGTGCCGGTAACCAATAGCTGGTACACGCCCTTCGCCGGGATGTTTTCATCCGGCAATGAAAACAGGACGGGGATTACATCGTCTGACTTAAGCTTGGTCTTCAACTTTTCATCCTGCGAGAAGCGATACGTGAAATCCTGGCTGATTGCGAAGTTGGCGATTCGGATCGTTCTGCCGTCAGGCGTCAACCATTCCAGGGATATGAACGGCTGTTTTTCATCAAACGTGGACGTAATATACAGGATCATTTCCTGCGGGTAAAAGTCATACGCGAAATCAAACGCGTAGTTCATCGTATAGGTGGCTGTGTTATCAGCCCCGGGGTCAACCGCTTTTTCCATTGTCCCATCGGACGTACTCACAGCAAATGATTCGGAGTACTTTTTACTCGAAAAAAGATTGACCCAGGCTGGTGCGGCAAATTTTGGATTTTTATACCAAACGTCCTCTCCGCCGCGCCACAAGTTGATCGCCTCGTTATAGGGAATCTTGATCATCGCGTATACCGCCGTAAACACCAACAGGAAAACAACCAGGCTTCCTATCACCGCGGAGGGATAATATAAGATGTTTTGAAACGAGCTTTTCAAGGTGTTCATTGTTAATGACTGCCGATCTTGACTCTCGGATCCACCAACGCGTAAATGAAATCCAACAGGAACACCGTTAACGCCAGCAGGTAGGCATAGATAATCGTGGAGCCAACAATGATTGGGATGTCATATAAGCCCACCGCCTGGTACAGAGTCCGCCCCAGACCGGGCCAGAGAAAAACAGTTTCAGTGATGGTTGCGCCCGTCCATAGCGTAATAATGAGAAGCGCAAAATTCGTGATGATATTGGGCAAAGTTGGGCGCAGAATATAATGCCGCTCAACATCACGAGTGGGGAGTCCTTTGGCTTTTGCCATCTCAACATAATCCTCACTGGAATAGATAAGGAAGAACGTGCGATAGTTGTAGATGCTGAGGAAGAACGAACTCAATATCAATGATAAAGCGGGCAGGGTCAGGTGTTTGAGCAAACTAAGGGAATAGTCGAAGGTATTGGATGGAGGCGGAGAATCCACCATCCCTCCAAAGGGAAGCACTTTGAGGATGGCTGCAAAGATCAAGATCATGAAGATGCCGTAAAACCATGGCGGGACGGCTGATGTGGGAGAAAGTGCGACAACTGCCTTATCCCAAAAGTTGCCATAACGGCGGGAAAGGTTAAGGGCAAGGATGATGCTGGAAAAGAAAAGGAATAACTGGGAGATGCCCATCAGGAGCAGGGTGGCAGGCAGACGTTCCAGAATAATGAGGCGCACCTGCTTGGAACCGGCATCACTGGTCATATTGATCGCGCGTCCCAACTGGAGGGTCAACGCGCTGGAAAGAAAGCGTGCATTCCGGATTGCAATGGGCACATCAAGTCCTACACGCTTCTCTTCTGACGCAATCCTGTCCTTTATTAATTGCTCTCGAACATCGGGATCCATTTGCTGCATCGAGGGATTGGCAATGATGGACTGCGTGACCCGGTCTCGGATTTCTCCCTTCATGATCTGATCCACATACCCGCCCATGTTGGCGATCATAATGGTCAGATAGATGCCGATCACAACAGTAACAATCAAGGTTAATAACCGTACCGCAACATATCGTGAGACGCGCATGAATGTGCTCTCGCGCCTTGGATTTTTCACAACTGCATTTTCTGCCGATGTGTGGGTAACTACTGCCATGGCTTCCTCACAATCTTGGAGTCTCACCTTACGCAGGCAGACACATTCTGGCATGTCACCCTCCCGAAGGACACACCGTACTTGCGCTCGGTGCAAGTGTCGGGACGATGTGAGCGACAGCGAAGGGTCTCTGAGACAATCTTAGCGATTCTTCGCTTCGCTCAGAATGACATTGTGTAAGGTGAGTGGGTTTAAAGAAAAGGTTAGAGCAGGGGTAAGGGAATGCCTTACCCCTGCCAAATCAATCTTGCTTACGGGCTATGGAACTGCTACAAAGTCGAACGAGGTGAATGACGGAATCGCAACCGGTATAGGCACCACTGCAACTTCGAGCCTTGCCGAACCGGTCAGCAGTTTCGAGGTCACGTCGGAAGTGAGAGTTACCTGATATTGGCCATCATCAACTGGTATGGCGTCACCAACCGCCACAACAGCGCCGGTTGCATCGTACAGGATATATTTCACGCGTGCGATGTCAACCAGGAGATACGGAGTATCTTTGAAAGTTACAGTTACGTCAAAGATCGCTTCGTCCCCAGCCTTCACTTGTCCGGGCCCATCGAGGAGAGTCGTCGCCCGCTTCGGCTCGCTGAATGCCGCCCAGCGATCGGCAAGATCGGGAAAGTCTGTAAAGTTTTTCAAAACAGCGGACTTCTCCGTTGTAAACACCTGATCCAGGTAGTAGGGACCCGTCCCAGTCCAGAAATGACCATGGTCCTCATACCACTTTTTGAAGTTGACATAGCGCAGGTCAGCCTCTTCCTTGGTAATATACTGTCCTAGCGTGGGTTCGTAAGGAATATGGGATTCGCTTGCCGCTTGATCCAGATATTTTGCAAGGATCTCGAGGCTCGGTCCGCCAACCCAACTAGTGTTTTCAATTTGGGTAAGATCTGCTTTATCCTGGGTATAGGCAAGTTCGCCAGCCGCCTCTGCAAGATTCGAGATCGCCAGGATCTGCCAACTGTTCTCACCCGTTAGACCGAACGGCGATTGTGGCCACAGAGGCACGACGTTCAGTTCGGCATCTGAGAGGTAAGTATCAGTATAGGATTCAATGGTCAGCGGGTCGGTGGAAGTGATCCGATAACCTTTGAAAGACACCAATCCCGCGTCGATGCTCAAGGCAAGCGATTCATCATAGATCGGGCTTTCGGGTTTGGCAGGGTCAAAGCCCTGGATCATGTTCATCACAAAATCGCCAACCGAGATGGGACTGCCATCATGCCATGTGACTGTCTCGAATAGGTCAGCGGGATAGACTACAACACTCTTGACATTGGCGGTAAGCCCATCCGGGAACTTCTCCGCCGCGGTGATGAACCTCTGCTCTTTCGCGTCCCAATCAACCCATGCGTCTTCAGGGACGTCAACTTGCGGCGCCGTGTTCACAGTCAACCATTCCAGGTTCTGATTGATTGGCAAGCCTTCTTTATAGGTCAATTCAGCGCTCTCAATCCTTTGCGGATACGCCAGCCCGGTATATGGGTCAGCCATTAAACCGCCGCCGCCGTTGATATTGGAAGTGCCCATGGTAGTGGCGCGCATCACTGCCGCATCCCATATCCAGTTGCTTCCGCCGACGGTATTCCATGGCTGGGTGAAGAGATCGTTCGTGCCAACCTTCATCGTGCCGCCCTCCTGGTCAACAAAGCGGAGGTTATATGGACCAGCGTTAGTGGATTCGGGACCAGTGGCAAGGTCGTAAGTAACCTGAACTTTATCGTTGTACGGTGCATATACTTGCTGATCGATCACCCACACAAAGAGAGAATCTTCCAAAGAAAGTTCAAGCGCCCTCGCCATCATCGTATCGCGCTCTTCTTTGGAGGAGTAATTTCCCTGCGCCAGGTCGTCGCCGAGTTTTTGGAATTCAGGATCCGACACATTCGAGATATACGGCTCACCGGCTTGAATACTGGTATTCAAATAACTCTGCTGAATGTTGCCGCTTTCATCTCGCAACGAACCGAGACCGGAAACGCCATATCCGGCGGTATACATGTGCCACTGCCCATCCGCCGCGGCAGTCCCCAGCCAGATCGGGAAGGCTTCTGAGGAGGTTTTATACTGGCGGTCCACCGTAAAGCCAACGCTTTCCAGTTGGTTGGAGACATAATCGCCAATCGGCTTGCGTGTGCCGTCTCCATCGGAACGGATCATGAAGGCAAGCGTAACCGGCGCGCCGTTAAATTGCCACTTCCCGTCCGCGCCAAGTTCCGCGCCCATGCCGGGCATTTCAGCGTCAATGATTTCCTTCGCCCTCTCGACGTTATAGGTATATTTGCTTTCCAATGCGCGGGCGGTCTCGATCAAGTTGGTATATTCCACCAGTTGGGTGGTGACGGGAAGGAGTTTCGGCAGGGAACCGCCTGCAAAGATTTCCTGATTAACATAGCTGCGGTCAATCAGCCAGTTCAATGCCTCGCGGATCTTGCGGTTCGAGAAAGGATTCAAAACATTCGTATCGGTGAACACGGCAGGGTTCAGGCTAACGCCGTAATAACCGCCGAGAGATTGGGTGGATGGCAAGCCCGCTTCCTTGATGGCAGGGAAGGCATCCGAAGCAAGATTGAACGAAAAGAAGTCAATCGTGCCGGCTTGAAGTTGTGAAATGGCGGAATCACCGTCAACCACTGAAACATCAATTTCATCCAGCCAGCCGCCGCGGCGTTCTGTCTGCGGCATGGCAGGTTCTTCGGTCGGCGCGGCGGTTGCAATAGGGGCTTCCGTCTCAGCCGCCGGCGCTTCCGTGGCGACTTCAGTTGCCTGGGGCGCGCAAGCCGCGAGCGCCATGCTCAACGCCACGAGCAAACTGAGAATAGTATAGTAACTTTTGGTTTTCATGCTCTTCTCTCCTTGAGATCATAGTTTGATATTGAAAAGCAAAATCATTATTCGTTCTTCTGTGACCGAACCACCTCCTTTAGTAATGTAGAGCGAGGCGGAAACCAGGTTGCGTAGTCCCAGCATCCGCCTCACGATCCAATGAATTGCTTTCTGTGAGGAGAATTCATGAAAGCAAAGCAGATTAGGTAGGCTAATCTTTTCCCATCATACGTACTACAGACAAATCGAGCATCCGTCCTGGAATGTGTTTATCATCCGCCAGGCGTATGGTTTGCCTTGCGTCACAATGGGTGTGAGAGACACCCCCACGACGCCGCCGGTGAAGCGCAAAAACCCCTCTACCGAGGGGTGTTTGAACCGGTGATTTCCAGAATAAAATGAACGTCATGTACGATACCTTAAGATAGGTCTATAATGATCGAGATGGATGGCATGAAGATACGCAAAATAATTCTGGGTGTTGGGATTCTCCTCCTCACAGCGATGACTTCGTGCGGAGGCGGAGTCGCGCCTCTCGCCGCGCCCGAGGCTGATTCAGTTGCGAACAGCCGTCCCCCCGCCCCGAACCGCGCGTCTGCGTCCGAGCCCTCCCTTCCTGAGATCTGCAACTGCGTCCTGCGTTTCGATAACCTCAGCATCGAGCAGGGGCTTTCCCAAAGTTCTGTGCGTGTCATCTTCCAGGATAGCCGTGGCTTCCTCTGGTTCGGCACCGAAGACGGACTCAACCGTTACGACGGCTACAACTTCAAAGTGTACAAGCACGAGCCCAGCAACCCGAACAGTATCAGCGACGGGTGGGTTACCGCGATCGCCGAAGACATGAATGGATACTTATGGATTGGCACGCGGCTTGGCGGATTGAATCGCTACGATCCTTTCAGCGGCGAGTTCACCCAGTATCAGCATATTGATGGGGACGAAACGGGTCCCGCTGATAACCACATCAGCGCCTTGCTGGTGGACGAAGTGAATCAGTCGTTGTGGGTCGGGACATTAAACGGGCTGGATCGCTTCGATTTGAAGGCAGAAAGTTTCTTTCACTATCCCTATGTCATTCCTCAGCCAGGCGCCGATAATGGCAATGTGGATAACCCGGATGCAGAATCCAACACTACGGCGATTCCGATTGAGCCTGGCTTTTCGATCAAGTCAGACAAAATAAGCAGTAAAAACATCAGCACGATCTTTCAGGATTCCCTCAGCCGCTTATGGATCGGCACGCTGGACGGCGGGTTGAATGGCTTTGATCCAAAGACGGGCGAATTCACGTTTTACCAATATATCGAGAGCGACCCAACCATCATCAGCAGTAATCGCGTGACTGCCATTGCGGAGGCTTCCAATGGTGATTTATGGATTGGCACACAAAGAGGCTTGAACCTGTTCGATACAGAATCAGGCGGGTTCCAGTCCTTCCTGAACAACAAGGACGACCCCAACAGTATCGCGGATAATTCGATCAACATTTTGAAGACTGACAGTTCAGGAAACTTGTGGATCGGAACGTCAAACGGGCTGGACCGTTTGAGCAAAGAGGGCGCTCAATTCATTCATTATTACAACGACCCCACCTATGCCAGAAGTTTAAGCAATAATTTCATCATGTCCATCTTTGAAGACCGCGGCGGCGTGCTTTGGTTCGGCACGTATGGCGGCGGCGTGAACAAGTATGACCGCGCGCGCGATAAATTTGCCTATTATCGCCATGACCCTGAAAACCTGAACAGCCTGAGCGGGAATTTTGTCTTCCCCATCCATGTGGATGACAATGGTTTCGCATGGATAGGAACTTCTGGAGACGGGTTGAACCGTTTCAACTGGCGCACAGGTGAAAACACGCGTTTCTTCAATAACCCGGATGACCCGAACAGCATTGGGTCAAACAGGCTGAATTCCATATATGAGGACAGCGAAGGCTTTCTTTGGGTTGGCACAAGCAACAGCCTCGATCAATTCGACCCGGCTCAAAATACCTTCATACATTATCGTCATGATCCCGCCAACCCTGATAGCATCAGCGCGAACTTCGTTTACACCATTTACGAGGACAGCAATCAACAACTATGGGTTGGTACATTTACCGGATTGGACCGCTTCGATAAAAAGACTGGGGTTTTCACACACTATCGCGCCGACCCGAATGACCCAGGCACACTCAGTGGAAACAAGCCTCTCGCCATCCATGAAGATCGTGATGGTAACTTATGGGTCGGAACCTCCGAAAGCGGACTGAATCGCCTGGATCCGCAAACCAATCGATTCACACATTATCGCTATGATCCAAGAGACGAGACAAGCCTGAGCAACGACTCGATCCTTTCGATTTATCAGGACACAAAAGGACGACTGTGGATCGGGACGGCGGGCGGCGGATTGAATCTATATCACCCTGAAACTGATACATTTACCTATTACCTGGAAAAAGACGGACTCCCCAACGGTTTTGTATACGGCATCCTGGAGGGCGATCACGGTTATTTATGGTTAAGCACCAACTTTGGCATTTCACGATTCGACCCCGATACAGAAACCTTCCGCAACTTCGATGCAGGCGACGGCTTGCAAAGCAATGAATTCAATTCCAGCGCGTATGCAAAAGGCATGGATGGCGAATTTTATTTTGGCGGCATCAACGGGCTGACCGTTTTCCATCCATTAAATATTACGGATAATTCCTACGCGCCAGAGATAGCGCTTACATCATTGACCGAAGAAGATCAACCGATCACGATCAATTCGAGCGTTGAAACCATACGGGAAATAACTCTGACATGGCCCCAAAACTCGCTTGAGTTTGAATTTGCCGCGTTGAGTTACAACCAGCCAAACAAGAATCAATACGCGTACACTCTCGAAGGCTTCGACACGAACTGGCATTTCATCGGCAGAAAACGGGACGGACGCTACACCAACCTTCCGGGCGGCGAATATACGCTGCTATTGAAAGCCGCCAATAGCGACGGCGTTTGGAACGAAACACCAACTCGCATTTCCGTTACCGTGATCCCGCCCTTCTGGCAGACGACCTTGTTCCGCGTTGTGCTTGGAGTAACTGCTCTGGTTATAGTGGCAGGCGGATTCAGATTGCGGACTAAATCCATTCAGGACCGTAACCGCGAACTCGAAAGACTCGTCCAGGAACGAACCTATGCGCTCGAAAAACGTAACTTGGAAATGGAAGCGCTGTATCAGGCAGACGAGAAAATCCTGCGCAATGTGAGCATGAACCAGGTATTTCAAACGCTGGTAAACGTGGCTGTGGATATGCTCCACGCAGACCGTAGCGTGGTCTTTGCCTGGGACGACAAACAAACGCAGGTGATGCCGCGCGTCAGTCATGGGTTTTCCCCCAAGTCACTCAAGGCATTGGAATTTGCCGAGGGCGAAGGTATTGTTGGGCAGATGCTGGCAACAGGCAAGGCAGTGATGGTTGCCGATCTCAAACCTGAAGACCTGCGCCCGGATGTGCGCGCCGCGATCATTGAGGAAGGCATCAAATCTTTCGTACACTTACCCATCGTTGTGGATCACAGGGTCGTGGCTGTGTTCAATGTTGGTTTCACACGACCAGACGTAATCGGTGAAGACACGGTGCGGCTGTTCTCAGCGCTCACCCATCGCGCTTCACTTTCCGTGGCAAACATGGAACTTTTCGAGCAGACAAAGGACCTGGCCGTAATGGAGGAAAGAAACCGCCTCGCGCGTGACCTGCACGATAGCGCCAAACAAAAGGCATTCGCGGCGCTCGCACAACTTGGTACCGTTCGCGGCATATTGAATGGAAATGGAAGTTCCGCGTCCATACACCTGAACGAAGCGGAGAATCTCGTCAGCGACGTGATTCAGGAATTAACTTTCCTCGTTCAGGAAATTTACCCGATCGCGCTCCAGGAAAAGGGTCTGAGCGCCGCCTTGCGCGATTACATTTACGAGTGGGAAAACCGCAACGACACAAAGGTTCAACTTGTTTCACGGGATGACCGACGCTTGCATTTTGAAGCGGAGCAAGCCCTCTATCGAGTCACCCAGGAAGCGCTGGCAAACGTGGCGCGTCACAGCAAGGCGCGCCGAGTGGATATGTCACTGGTGTACAATAACGACTCTGTGCAATTGTCCCTTTCGGACGATGGCTGCGGATTCGATGTCGGTTCAAAATCTTATGGCATGGGCTTGCGATCCATCCGCGAACGTGTAAGTAGCATTCGCGGCACGGTGCAGATCCAGAGCGCGCCCGGGCATGGCACAAGGATTCTTGTCCAGGTGCCAATCAAAGGCGTAGAAGGAGGCGGTAATGGCAAACAATAATCATCACAATCGCATCAGCATCCTCATCGTGGACGATCATGAGGTGGTGCGGAATGGGATCCGGGCTTATATCGAAACGGTGAAAGAGTTTCAGGTCATCGGTGAAGCCGCTTCGGGCGAAGCCGCCCTCAAGTTGGTTTCGGACCATATTCCCGATATTGTTCTGCTCGATCTGATCATGCCCGGCATGGACGGCGTTGAGACCACGCGGCGAATTAAACAGATCAGCCCGCGCACGCAGGTCGTTGTGCTGACATCCTATCATGAGGATGTGCACATCTTCCCCGCGTTGAAGGCGGGAGCGATTTCATATATTTTGAAAGATATGAAAATGGAAAAACTGGTGGAGGCATTGCATCGCGCCGCGCAAAAGGAAGTGACGTTGCATCCGCTGGTGGCGGCGCGTGTTCTGCAAAATATTCGCAGTGAGAACAGTGAAGAGCAACCGTTGTTTACCGAACTAACCGAACGCGAATTGGATGTACTGCGATTGATCGCAAACGGGATGACGAACAGTCAGATCGCGGAAAAATTGGTGATCAGTGAAAATACGGTGAAGGGGCACGTAAGCAACATCCTGAGCAAACTGCATCTCGCAGACCGCACCCAGGTGGCTGTGTACGCCTGGCAAAGGGGGTTGGTACGAAGGTAAGGAATATCAATGTCATTGCGAGAAGGGCTGGTGGTCGAGTAGGGCGGAGTGATCCTCTCGCCCGTATCGAGACCTAGCCCGACGAAGCAATCTCCACCACGATGAGGGAGATTGCTTCGCCCCTATCGGGCTCGCAATGACGGGTTAGACTCTCCAATACTCTCCCCCGCCGCCTTCGCGCTGCATCAATCCAAAGCCAACCAGTTCACGCCGCAAGGTTGCCGTATCTTCGTGATAGCGCAATAATATTTCGTTGACGCGCTTCTCGCTGTATTTTTTCCCCACATCAAACGATTTCACAACATACCGCAGGATGGCTTCGAGTTTTTTGCGTTGCGATGGCAGGGTCTTCAAACTTCCGTCGCGGCGAGAAAAATCCTTAATGACTTTGTTATCGTAGGCATCGGCGTCCACTTCCGCCGCCACAATGGAGAGTTCAGACTGCGAGAACATCCTGCGCGATTTTTCCTCCAACACCTTTTGGTCCAATTGATATACGCTGTAATAACTTTCGGCGCGCGATGTCACCAATTCCGCTTCTGCCAGGCGCGAAAGATGATGCGACACCGTGGACGGTTTGAGTTTCAACAACGCGGCAAGTTCCTCCACGCTGTACGATTTTTCTGCGAGTAAGCCAACAATTTTAAGTCGGTTCGCATCCGCCAACGCTTTGAAAAAGGTGATGAGGTCTTCGCTTGAGTTTGTCATATTTTTTGGATTGTCGCCCTGAGCGACAGCGAAGGGTCTCTACGACAATGGACGAGATTCTTCGCTCCGCTCAGAATGACATCATTTAACGAACTCTCCAATACTTCGTTCCATCGCTCTCACGCGCCAGAAAACCATGATCAATGAACGCGCGGCGCAGCGAAGCCGTGTCCACATGAAAACGGCGGAGGATGGTATTCACTTCCTTTTCAGTGTAAGTCGCATCGAAGGCAAAAGCATCCAGCACGTAATTCAAAATGACGAGTAGTTTCTTTCCCTCTTGAGGAAGTTGTTTGATCGTTCCATCCGCGTTGAGATAAGCCTTCAAGGTCTTGCGGACGTCTTCTTGCTTTTCCTCTTTCGCTTCATACATGGGACGCTTGCCCTCAAATTGACTACGCGCCAATGACTCAATTGCCTTCTCGTTCAAATCGTAAACTCCATCCGCTTCATGGACGACACCCGAGGCTGTTAACTGTTCCAAATGCCGGCTCACCTCTGACGCGTGAACTCCCAGCGCGCTGGCGATCTCCACGGCGCGCTTCGACCCCTGACTCAACAGACCGACGATCCGCAATCGGTCGGCAGACGCCAGGGCTTTGACAAAGGGTAAAATTTCGGGTTGTATGTTTATGATTCATTCACCTTACGTCATTGCGAGCCCCAACAGGACGAAGCAATCCCCTATTCAAAGAGGAGATTGCTTCGGGCGCTTCGCACCCTCGCAATGACGGTATAAAATCTAATTCGATAGTTATCGAATTAGATTTTAGCGGGATTCAGCGGCTTGTCAAGTGTGAGGAGGAGAATTTGTCAGACCAATTTGAAACCTGCTTATTTGGAATCAGTAGGGCAATTGCATACCAATCCGCGCACACCAAATACAGACATGGCTGAATGTTATTAGGCAAATATGGCGTCGCCTGAATGTTCCACACCACTATATACGGCCTCTGCCTAACACCGACCGCCAAATGTGTTTCAAATGCGATTGCCCTATTGGAATCAGGGATCGGCTGGGGATGATGCGGAGTCATCAGGTATAATTCGCCCGGTTGAGTCGGTCCTAATCCCATTTTTTGGAGGTGTCTGGTGGATCTCTCGAAACATGCTTTTTTTGAGGGAAAGATAGTCCCGCTTGAAGACGCGAAAGTGAGTATCGCTACACATGCTTTTTTATATGGCACATCCGTCTTTGGCGGAATGCGGGCATACTGGAACGAAGAGAAGAAACGTCTCTTCGTTTTTCGTCCCTATGACCATTACCGGCGGTTGTTGCAATCGGCGCGCATGATGGCGATGCAGACCAGTTATGATGAAGAGAGCCTTATTCAGATCACGCTCGATCTGCTTCGCACCGATGACTGGAAGCAGGATATATACTTCCGCCCAACGTTTTACAAAGCCGACCTGGGCATTGGTGTGCGCCTGCATGACCTGCGCGATGAGTTTAGTATTTTCGTGACGGCATACGAAAAATACGTCCCCAACGATACCAACGCGCATGTGACGATTTCATCGTGGCGGCGAATTGACGATAACGTCATCCCCGCGCGCGGAAAAGTGGCGGGCGCGTATGCCAACTCGTCGCTGATCAAAACGGACGCGGTGCGTTCGGGCTTTGATGAGGCGCTGGTGCTCGACCAGAACGGTCATGTTTCAGAGGGTTCAGCCATGAATGTGTTCATGGTGCGCGATGGAGTTCTGGTCACCCCGCCTGTGACGGATAACATCCTTGAGGGTATCACGCGCAAATCGGTCATCGAACTGGCTCGCAGGGAATTGGGCATCGAGGTCATGGAACGATCCATTGACCGGACGGAAGTTTTCATCGCGGAGGAAATGTTCTTCACTGGAACCGCCGCACAGATCACCGGCATCACAAAAGTGGATCACCGCCCCGTTGGCAGAGGCGAGATGGGTCCGGTGGCGACAAAACTTCGCGACCTGCTCGAAAACACGGTTCGCGCAAAGAATCCAAAGTACGAACATTGGAACGTGGCAGTGTAAATAAAGAATGGCGACCGGTTGGTCGCCATTCTTTATTGTTTATTTCTCCACCGTACATCACATAAATTTATGTCTTTGCGAGCCGCCGCTCTTGCTTTTTGGCGGCGAAGCAATCCCCAAGACGATAAGGAGATTGCTTCAGGCGAATAACAAGAGCGCCTTCGCAACGACATTTCTACGGTAATGAATTACTTGTTTTTCTTGAACCGCACCAGCACAAGATTCTTTGTGCACTCTGAAGATGTTTTTACCGAAATCTTATCCGAGAGTGGAATTCCACTCAAATCAACCAGTTGAACATACAACGTAGTGGATGCAACGGGGGCATTCCCAAGAACGAACTCAAAACCAGATTGACCATATTCCTTGTTGATGCCGCTCACCGTCTGCTGTTCGATGGTTTTTCCATCCAGCGAACCGCGCAGGACGACCACCTGCCCAACAATGGGGCTGTTGTTTGCATCCACAACCGTGCCGCCGATGCCCGCCCATCCGCAAGCCAATTCCGGATGAATGAGAGTGCTTTCCACTTGAGATGTGGTTGCGCCGAATGGAGCCTTTGGCGTGCTGGTCGGTCTCGGTGTTTTTGTCGGTGGAACGAGCGAAAATGGCGTATTCGTAAAGAAAGGCGTAAATGTGGGGCGCGGCGTGTTGCTGGGAGTTACCTCGATGGTTGGGCTGGCTGTCCATGTGGCTTGCAATTGCAGGGGTGTGATCGTCGCGGTGGGAAGTTGAAAACCTCCTCCCCCCACCCCAGGCGGCAGGAAATTGAGACTGGACGCGGGGTTGATGTAGATCAATGCAAAATACGCGCCTATGAAACACGTAAGGATCAACACCAGGATGGACAGCATATCAAACATTTGCATCCCGCCCCCGCTCCGCGGTCTGGAATTTTTCCCGTCGAAATTGAAATCATCGCTCATTGAAATTTCTCCATGTCTGGTGCATCGCACCAAACAGATAGTATCTTTTCATTCATCAGAAGTATCTTTCGGTCAGAGTTAACTTTTGTAAGAAAGGTGCGACGCACCCTCATTATGGCGCAAGGACAATCGTTGCCAGCAAACGTTGTTCTTCGATCCATTTCTTCAATGCCAGTTCCTGCAAAGCCAAAGTTGCATCGGGCGAAAGCGGGCGGCTCGGGTCGCGCGCAAGGATTCTCAGGATGTGAAATCCAACATCTGTTGTGATCACTTCGCTGTGCTCACCCACCGCCAGACCAAACGCGGCATCCTCAATTTTTACATCGAGCAGGTAGCCTCGCGGCACCCATCCCAGGTCGCCGCGTGTCAGCGGGTCGGCATCGAATGCCAGTGCATTGAAATCGGCTCCGCCATTCAATTGTGTGAGAAAACTCTGAGCCGTATCTCGATTATAGAGCAGAATTTGCTGGATATGCACCTGCTCGGCGGTACTGGCGACTGCTGAAATGATTTTGTCACGCATCCACGCGGATTCTGCCGCACGCTTCAACGCGGACCGAAAAGCCTGCTCGCTGTATCCCTGACTCGTTTGCCACGCGGACAACGCCTCCGCCCCGCCGACTTGCACGGCGAGGGCATTGATGCGCGCCTGCAACACGTTTTCATCGAGGGCGAATCCGTTTGCACGCGCGGCTTGGGCGAGGAGCATTTGCGCAACAACATCTTCTATCACTGCGCTGGTTGCAGTTGGAGAATCAACTGTATTCCCCAAAGCGGTTTGCGCGGCAGTGTAACGCGCCACTTCCGCGTCGAAGTCAACGACGGTGATGCCTTCACCGTTCACAGTAAGAGCCAGGGGTTCAGGTGTGGCGGTGGGAGGCTCAGGCGTGGACGAGGCTGTTGGGGTCGAAACAATTTCAGGCGTGGAAAATGAAGCGCACGCGGAGAGTCCGAGTGCGAGAGTCAAACCTATCCAAATAATTTTTTTGCTGTGAAGAATCATCGTCCCCGATTATAAATTAAAAACGTACCCCTCTCCCGTTTTGGGAGAGGGGTGAGGGCAGGTTTAGTAATCCATCCCACCCATGCCGCCAGGAGGCATGGCAGGAGCCTTTTCCTTTTCGGGCATGTCTGTGATGAGCACGTCTGTGGTGAGGATCATCGCTGCGATGGATGCGGCATTCTCGAGTGCGCCGCGCACAACCTTCACAGGGTCAATCACGCCTGCTTTGATCATATCCACGTACTCACTGGTCAGTACGTTGAAGCCGATGTTCTTGTTCTTCTTCTCGGCGGCAGTACGGCCGAC
>Ga0247727_10007162_pt1 | contig 21431 bp, 33 predicted proteins | sample WisWelCaveWW1625_FD_202498 | JGI IMG/M metagenome (GOLD analysis project Ga0247727, IMG submission 202498) | Biofilm microbial communities from Wishing Well Cave, Virginia, United States - WW16-25 | ecosystem: Environmental > Aquatic > Deep subsurface > Groundwater > Cave microbial mat | place... | reverse complement strand
TCGCCGTGACGGTCGAGCTCATCCAGCCGGTCGCCATGGAGAAAGAGCAGCGCTTCGCGATTCGCGAGGGCGGCAAGACCGTCGGGGCCGGGGTCATCACGGAGATTATCAAATAACTATGGCGCAGGCCCCGCGCATTCGCATCAAGCTCAAAGCGTACGACCACCGGGTCCTCGACCTTTCGACGACCGAGATCATCGAAACGGCGCAGCGGACCGGGGCCAAGATCGCCGGGCCGATCCCGCTTCCATCGAAGCGGGAGCTGTACACGGTGCTGCGGGGCCCGTTCATCGACAAGAAGTCGCGGGAGCAGTTCCAGATCATCACGCACAAACGGCTGATCGACATCCTGGAGCCGACCTCGAAGACGATCGACGCGCTGCGGAAGCTCAACTTGCCGTCCGGCGTCTACGTAGAAGTGAAATAAGGACCCTCGATGCTTGGCATTCTCGGGAAGAAGCTCGGCATGACGCACGTGTATGACGATTACGGCCGCCGGAAATCGGTGACGGCGATTCAGGCCGGGCCGTGCACGGTGGTCGGCCTGCGTGAGCCCAAGCAGCACAAGTACCGGGCGATCCAGCTGGGGTTCGAGCCGATGGATGAGAAGAAAGTGACCAAGCCCCGGCTCGGACAGTTCAAGAAGGCGGGGACCGCGGCGTTTCGCTATGTCCGCGAGTTCCGCCTGGCCGATGACGAGCAGGTGAAGCATGGTGACAACGGGGAGGAGCTGAAAGTCGGGCAGCAGCTGACGCTCGGCATCTTCCAACCGTTCGAGCTGGTGGATGTGACCGGCACCTCGGTCGGCAAAGGGTTCCAGGGCGGGATGAAGCGGTGGCACTGGCGCGGCGGCGGGAAATCGCACGGCTCCACGTCGCACCGCAGGCCAGGCTCGATCGGGTCGACGACGACGCCGGGCCGCGTCTGGAAAGGCCACCACCTGCCGGGCCACATGGGGATGGACCGCGTGACGGTGCAGAACCTGCGGATCGCGAGGCTTGACGCGGAGCACCACCTGCTCCTCGTTGAAGGATCGGTGCCGGGATCGGAGCACGGCCTCGTCTTCATCAGCAAGTCGATGAAGCGGACCGGGGTGATCAAGAAGCCGCAGGAGTTCACCGAGATCATCGAGGATGACGAGAACCTGAGCAAGACCGCCAAGGCGGCCTCCAAGAAGCTCAAGACCCCGTCAGCCCCAGCGAAAGCCTAAGCCATGGATCTCAGCATCTTCAACGTGCAGGGCAAATCGGTCGGCCAGCTGGCGTTGGATCCCACCGTGTGGGACGGCCGGGTGAACACCCGCGTCCTCTCGCAGGCGGTCGCGATGTACCGCACGAACCTCCGGGCCGGGACCGCATCGACCAAGACCCGCGGGAACGTGTCCGGAGGGGGCAAGAAGCCGTTCAAGCAGAAGCACACCGGGCGCGCGCGCGCCGGCTCGACCCGCTCGCCGCTCTGGCGGCATGGCGGCTCGGTCTTCGGGCCGCGTCCGCGCGATATGAGCTTCCGCTTGCCGCAGGCCATCCGCCGGGTCGCCCTGCTGGAAAGCCTGAAGGGCAAGCTCCGTGATGATGAATTGGTGGTGCTCGAGGATCTGACGGCGGAGGCGCCGAAGACCAAGCCGTTCGCCGGCCTCGCGGGCACGTTCAAGGTGTCCGGCCGCTCGGTGATCGTCCTGGACAGCGCAAGCGAGGCTCTGGTCAAGTCGCTGCGCAACCTGCGCTCGTTTGAGCTGAAGCGCGCCGCCAACCTGAACGCGTTCGACGTGCTGAACTCGCACAAGGTGCTCGTGACGCGCTCCGCGTTCACGCGGATCGAGAACCGCATTAAGGACACCGATGCGTCCAGCAACTGACATCGTCCGGCGCGTGCTGCAGAGCGAAAAGGGCGCCCGGATCGCCACGCACGATCAATACCTCGTGGATGTGGCGCCGGACGCCAACAAGATCGAGATCCGCGGGGCGGTCGAAGCGCTCTATAACGTGAAGGTCCTCGCGGTGAACACGCTGAAGACGCACGGCAAGTGGCGGCGGTTGTCGGCGCGCCGCGGACGCCGGTCGGACCGGAAGAAAGCCATTGTCACGCTGGCCAAAGGCCAGAAGATCGAGGTGAAGACGTAGGCCATGGGGATCAAGACGCATCGTCCAACGACGCCGACGCGGCGCTACCAGACCACCTATGACTTCAAGGAGGTCACCGCCACCAAGCCGTACAAGCCGTTGACCTCGCCGGCGCGCAGGACCGGCGGGCGCAACGCCCGCGGCCGTATCACGAGCCGGTTCATGGGCGGCGGGCATAAGCAGCTCTTCCGGCATGTCGACTTCTACCGGCGGGACAAGGCGGGGATCGAGGCGAAGGTGCTGACCATCGAGTACGACCCGAATCGGAGTGCCCGCATCTCGCTCGTGCAGTACGCCGACGGCGAGAAGCGCTACATCATTTGGCCGCTCGGCCTGTCGGTCGGCGACACGATCGTCGGGGGCGAAGAGGCGGAGATCAAGCTGGGCAACAGCATGGCGTTGCGCCGGATTCCGCCGGGGCAGATGATCCACAACATCGAGATTCAGAAGAACCGGGGCGCGCAGATCGTCCGGTCCGGCGGCTCCTTCGCGATGATCCAGGCGAAGGAGGGCCCACTCGCGCATGTCCGGATGCCTTCCGGGGAAGTCCGGCTGATCGACCAGGAGTGCTGGGCGACGATCGGCCAGGTGGGGAACGTCGACAGAAAATCCATCGTGATCGGCAAAGCCGGCCGCTCGCGCTGGCTGGGACGCATGCCGCACGTTCGCGGCATCGCCATGAACCCCGTCGACCACCCGCACGGCGGCGGCGAGGGCAAGTCCGGGCAGGGGAACCCGCACCCGGTCTCTCCGTGGGGCTGGCACACGAAGGGTCGCAAGACGCGCAAGCCCAAGAAGTATTCCAACCGCTTCATCGTGAAGCGCAGAGCGTAAAGCCGCGCGCCCAGTGCGCGCGGCATTCCGCGGCTGCCTTGACGGCAGCCGCTACAGGAGGCAGTGATGGGACGTTCCACGAAGAAAGGCCCGTTCGTTGATGAGCCGCTCGCGCGTAAGATCGCCATCGCGAACCAGACGAAGGACCGAAAGCCGATCAAGACGTGGTCGCGGCGCTCGACCGTAACGCCGGATTTCCTCGGCCTGACCTTTCTGGTCCACAACGGCAAGGCGTTTCAGCCGGTCTTCGTGAGCGAGTCCATGGTCGGCCATAAGCTGGGTGAGTTCGCCCCGTCGCGCATTTTCCGCAAGCACGGTGGCGTCAAGAAGGCCGAGACAGGTCCGGGCGGAGCCCCGGCCCCGGCGGCCGCAGCTCCGGCCGCAGCTGCGGCTCCCGCGGGAAAGAAATAACAACGGTACAGGCGGGATCAGATCCCTGCGGGATCTGATCCCATGAGGGACCACATGGTATCGAAAGCGAGTGTACGGCATCTTCGGATGACCCCCCGGAAGGTGGGGTATGTGATCACCGCGCTGCGCAAGCGGACGGTCGCGGATGCGCTGGCCATCCTCTCGGCGACCGACCGCCGGGCCGCCTCGCCGGTGGCAAAACTGGTGGCCTCGGCGTTCGCCAACGCACGACAGCAGCACCCTGAGCTGCGCGAGGACGACGTCGTGATCAGCAAGCTGGTGGCGAACGAAGGGCCGCGCTTGAAGCGGTTCCGCGCGGCAGCCTTCGGCCGGGCCGCCCGGATCCTGAAGCGCACGACGCACATCACCGTTGAGCTGGAGAAGAAGTGACGCATGGGACATAAGGTCAATCCTGAGTGCCTCCGGCTGCAGATTTCGCGCGACTGGCGTTCCCGCTGGTTCGCGGCGACCAAGCAGCAATACGTCGAGAATCTGCAGCAGGACCAGAAGGTCCGCGACCTGCTGAAGAAGGAGCTGGCGTCCGCCGCGGTCTCCCGGATCAACATCGAGCGCTCGGTCGACAAGATCCGCATCGTGATCCACACGGCGCGGCCCGGGATCCTGATCGGCCGTCGCGGGGAGAACATCCAACGTCTCCAGGACACGGTGCAGAAGATCGTCGGCGTCACCCAGCAGCTCAAGATGGACTACGTGGAGATCCCGAACCCCGCGATCGAAGCGACCCTCGTCGCCGAATCACTGGCGTTCCAGCTTGAGAAGCGGATCGCGTTCCGCCGGGCGATGAAGCGGGCGATTCAGCAGGCCATGGAATCGAAGGATTGCAAGGGCATCAAGGTGGTCTGCGACGGACGGCTCGCCGGATCGGAGATGACCCGCCGTGAGGTCTATCGCGCCGGCAAGGTACCGCTCGGCACGCTGCGCGCACGGATCGACTTCGGCACGGCGACGGCGCACACGACCGCGGGCTGCATCGGGACGAAGGTCTGGATCTGCCGCGGCGATCTGGTGTCCATCGAGCGGAAGAAACAGCCGTCCCGGCCCCGGATCAGCGCCGAGACGCCGCCGGCTCCCGAAGCCGCGAAGAGCGTAACCTAAGATGTCGCTCCTCATGCCGAAGCGCATCAAGTACCGGAAGGCGTTCCGCGGAAAGCGGCGGGGCGCGGCCAAAGGCGGCACCTACCTTTCCTTCGGGGAGTTCGGGCTGAAGGCGCTCGAAAACAGCTGGATGACCGCCGCGCAAATCGAAGCGTGCCGCGTCGCGATCAGCCGCGCGCTCTCGCGCGGCGGCAAAGCCTGGCTGCGGGTCTTCCCGGACAAACCGGTGACGACGCACGGACAGGAAAAGCCCATGGGTGCCGGCAAGGGGCTCGTGGACCACTGGGTGGCCGTCGTGAAGCGCGGCCGGATTCTCTTCGAGGTGGACGGCATCCCTGAGATGGCGGCGAAGGACGCGTTCCGGATTGCCGCGAGCAAGCTGCCGTTTCGCACGAAGCTCGTCACCCGCAAGGAAGAGGCCGGGGTCTTCTGATGGCCGACAAGGTGTTGACGATCAAGGAGCTCCGCGGTCAATCGCAGACTGACCTCAACGCGCAGTTGGAGAAGCTTCGCTCGGAGCTCTGGCAGCAGCGCGTCAAGGTACGGGAAGGGGCGCTTCAACAAACGCACCTGCTGTCGGCGGTCCGGCGGCAGATCGCCCGGGTTCACACGGTCTTGAGAGAACAGCAGTAAGGCAACGACAGGAACCCTTCATGGCGACGGCAGCACAGCAGGCGGCACCAACCGAGCGCGGACAGCGGAAGACCCGCGTCGGGCTCGTGACCAGCAACAAGATGCAAAAGACGATCGTGGTCCGCGTCCAGGAGCTCACGCGCCATCCGAAGTACAACCGGGTGGTCAAGCAGACCGGCTCCTTCAAGGCGCACGATGAGAAGAACGAGGCTGCGATCGGCGACTGGGTGAAGATCATGGAGACGCGGCCGCTGTCGAAGGACAAGCGGTGGCGGCTCGTGGAGATCGTCAAGCGGGCGTCGACCGCGCCCCCCGTGCCCGGCACCGAGGCTGATGAAGCGCGCAGGGCGCGTCCGGCGGCGAAGGAGAAGCCCTCCGGCCATGCGGACGAGACAGCGGCATGATCCAGATCCGCACGCAGCTTGAGGTCGCCGACAACTCCGGCGTGAAGCGGGTCTGGGCCATCGGGGTCATCGGGCGCTCCAACAAGAAGACGGCTGACGTCGGCGACGTGATCACGGTGCACGTGCGGCAGGCGGATCCGGACGCGCTCGCCAAGAAAGGGGAGGTCGTCCGGTGCGTCGTGGTCCGGACGAGGGCGCCCATCCAGCGCATCGACGGCACGACGCTGAAGTTCGATTCCAACGCCGTGGTGCTCATCGACAACACCAACAACCCGCGCGGGACCCGCGTCTTCGGTCCGGTCGCGCGCGAGCTGCGCGAGCGGCGGTTCATGAAGATCATTTCGCTCGCCCCGGAAGTCGTCTGATGGCCAAGATCAAGAAGGGCGATCAGGTGTACGTGCTGAGCGGCAAGGACCGCGGCAAGACCGGCAAGGTGCTCGATGTGTGGCCGGCCAAGGACCGCGCCCTGGTCGAGCGGCTCAACCTGGTCAAGCATTTCGAGCGGCGCACCCAGCAGAACCCGTCCGGCGGCATCATCGAGCGGGAGGGGTCGCTGGCAATCTCCAAGCTTGCGCTCGTGTGCCCCAAATGCCAGAAGCCGTCGCGCACCGGATGGTCGGTGGCGGCTGACGGCTCCAAGCAGCGGGTGTGCCGCCGCTGCAAGAGCACGATCTAAGAGAGGACCGAGATGGCTGACACGACGAAAGCGGTCCCAACGAACCGCAAAACGCCCAGGCTGCAGGAGCGGTACCGCAAGGAAATCGCGCCGGGGCTGATGAAGCAGTTCAACCACAAGAACCCGATGGCGACCGCGAGGATCGAGAAGATCGTGGTCAACATGGGCTGCGGCGAAGCGGCGCATGACGCGAAGATCCTCGAGGCGGCCCAGAAGGCGCTGGCCACCATCGCGGGGCAGCGGCCGATGATCACGCGGGCCAAAAAGGCGATCTCGAACTTCAAGATCCGGGAGCACGACGCGGTGGGCTGCAAGGTGACGCTGCGGCGGGCCCGCATGTACGAGTTCCTCGACCGGCTCGTCAACGTCGCGCTGCCGCGCATCCGCGACTTCCGCGGCCTGAACACCCGGGGCTTTGACCAGGGCGGCAACTATACGTTCGGCATCAAGGAATACACGATCTTCCCCGAGATCAGCGCCGACGCGCTGCAGCAAGCGCTCGGGATGGACGTGACCGTCGTGACCAGCGCCGCGACGCGCGACGAGGCCGAGGCCCTGCTCAAGGGGTTCGGGTTCCCGTTCGCGACGAAGACGCCGCAACCAGAATAGGAAGGGCAGCACCTGCATGGCGAGGACCTCGTGGCTCGAGCGGGCCAAACGGACGCCGAAGTTCAAGACGCGGGCGGTGAACCGGTGCAAGCGGTGCGGACGCCGGCGGGGGTACTACCGCCGGTTCGGCCTGTGCCGGATGTGTTTCCGCGAGATGGCCTGGCGCTGCGAGATCCCGGGTTTGACGAAAGCGAGCTGGTGACATGTCAATCAGCGACCCGATCAGTGACGGACTGACCAAGATCCGCAACGCCTCCCGGGCGAAGCACCCGGCGGTGGACGTGCGCTCGTCCAAGATGTTCGAGCGGATGCTCGAAGTGCTCAAGAAGGAAGGGTTCATCCGCACCTACAAGGCCGTGGGCGAGACGGTCACGGAGCGGCGGCTGCGCGTGTATCTGAAGTACGCGCGGCGCACGCCGGCGATCACGCAGCTCATCCGCGTCTCGAACCCCGGCATGCGGAAGTACCGCAAGGCGGCCGAGCTGCCCCGCGTCCTCGGCGGCCTCGGGGTGGCCATTGTCACGACCTCCAAAGGCATCATGACCGAGCGCGAGGCGTACCAGCAGCACATCGGCGGCGAAGTCCTATGTTACGTGTGGTGAGCAGAGCCTAATGTCGAGAATCGGGCGTATGCCGGTTGCCATCCCCTCCGCGGCCAAGGTCAAGCGCGAGGGCGCCCAGCTCCTCGTTGAGGGGCCGAAGGGCAAGCTGTCACTCGCGATTCCCGACCGGATCGGGGTCGAATCAAAAGACCAGCAGCTGCTCGTGACCACGAAGGGCACGGAAGCGCAGGACCGCGCCATGCATGGCCTGTACCGCGCCCTGATCGCCAACATGGTCAACGGGGTCGTGAATGGATTCTCCAAGGAGCTGGAGATTGTCGGCGTCGGGTACCGCGCGGCACTCTCCGGCAAGAAACTGGCGCTGAGCGTCGGTTTTTCACACCAGGTTGAGGTAGCGATTCCCGAGGGGCTCACGGTCCAGGTGCCCAAGCCCACGAACGTGATCATCACCGGCGCGGACCGGCAGCAGGTCGGGCAGTTCGCCGCCAACCTGCGGCGCATCTCGCCGCCTGAGCCGTACAAGGGCAAGGGGATCAAATACGCGGGCGAGATCATCCGGCGGAAGGCCGGCAAAGCCGCGACCGGCGCCGGCGCGAAGGCGGGCGGATGAGCCACACGGCCGCACGCGAGCTTGGGCGCCAGGCGCGGCACCGCCGGCTCCGCAAGCGGGTCGTCGGGATGCCGGAGCGCCCGCGGCTGGCCATTTTCCGCAGCCACCAGCAGCTCTACGTCCAGCTCATTGATGACGTGGCCGGCAAGACCCTGCAGGGCTGGTCAACGCTGGATGAGCGGCTCAAGGAGATCAAGCACGGCGGCAACGTCGCGGCCGCGTCAGCGCTGGGTGCGCTCGTGGCGGCTGACGCGTCGAAGAACGGTATCAAGCAGGTCGTGTTTGACCGGGGCGGCTATTTGTATCACGGACGCGTCAAGGCGCTGGCGGAAGCGGTCCGCGCCGGAGGACTTGAGGTCTAACCATGGCGATGGGACAGGGTTCGCGTGGGCCGCGGGAACAGGGCCGCAGCCAGGATGGGCAATTCCTCGAGAAGCTGATCAGCATCAACCGTGTCGCCAAAGTGCACAAGGGCGGCAAGCGGCTGGGGTTCAACGCGCTCGCCGTGGTCGGCGATGGCCGGGGCCGAGTCGGCATGGCGCTGGGGAGGTCCAATGAAGCGGCCGACGCGATCCGCAAGGGATTCGTCATCGCCCAGCGCACCTTGATCGCGGTGCCGCTCAAGGGGACCACGATCCCGCATGAGGTGATCGGCACGTTCGACGCCTGCAGGGTGCTCCTCAAGCCGGCGAGCCCAGGAACCGGGATCATCGCCGGAGGCCCGGTGCGCGCGGTCTGCGAGGCGGCCGGGATCCGGGACATCCTGACGAAGAGCCTGGGCTCCAGCAACTCCGTCAATCTGGTCAAGGCCACGCTGGAGGGGCTCAAGCGGCTTGAAACCGCCGATGAGGTCCGGGAGCGCCGCCGGATCATCGTCGACCTGCCTGCCGAAACCGGCACGGCGCAGGCAGGGGTGTCCGAGCCATGAACGTGACCACCATTCCGGCGGTCCCCGGGGCGCGGCACCGCCGAAAGCGCGTAGGCCGCGGGATCGGCTCCGGCCACGGCAAGACCTCGACGCGCGGTCAGAAGGGCCAGCGCGCGCGGACCGGCTCGGGCAAGCGGCCGGGGTTCGAGGGCGGGCGTAACCCGCTCATCCGACGGCTGCCGAAGCGCGGCATGCGCTACAAGGCCACCGGCCACGTTGTTGAAACGCAAATCGTGAACGTCGACCAGCTGAACCGCTGCAAGGACGGCGACCAGGTGACGCCGGAACGTCTGGCTGAGCTTGGCCTGATCCGCGACGCGGGGGCACCGGTCAAGCTGCTGGGCGACGGTTCTTTGACAAAGCGGGTGACGGTGCGCGTGCACCGCGCCAGCGGTTCGGCGAAAGCCAAAGTGACCAAAGCCGGCGGCTCGGTTGAACTGTTGACCGCGGCGTGAGCAGGGCTGTGGTGCTGAACGCCGCTTCCACCAAGGGCTGAGGATGTTCAGGCTGCTGAGCGCGCTCGTCAACGCGTGGAGCATTCCGGAGCTTCGGAAGAAGCTCATGTTCACGCTCGGGATGCTGGCCATCTACGAGGTCGGCATCTTCATCCCGGTGCCGGGGATCAACGGGCGCGAGCTCGGCCGAATCTTCGACGAGCTGGCCGCGGCGAGCGGGGGCGGGCTCCTCAACCTGCTCGACATGTTCACGGGAGGTGCGCTCTCGCACGCGACGATTTTCGCGCTCGGCATCATGCCGTACATCAGCGCCACGATCATCGTGGAGACGCTGCTGGCGACCGCGATTCCGGCGCTCGAGAAGCTGCGCAAGGAAGGGATGCAGGGGTACCGCAAACTGCATCAGTACTCGCGCTACGCGACGGTCGTGCTGGCGGTCATCAACTCGTTCATGTACGCGATGCTCCTTGAAAAGGCGATCCCGGCGCAGTTCAACGCGCAGATCGTGCTGTTCCCGGGCCTTGGATTCCGGCTGTTGACCGTGCTCACGATGACGGGCGGGATGGCCCTCATCATGTGGCTGGCCGAACAGATCACCGAGCGAGGCATCGGCAACGGCATGAGCCTGCTGATGACGGCCTCGATCGTGGGGCGGATTCCCCTCGCGATCCGCGATCTCGGCGTGCAGTTCGGGCCGGGCGGGACAAACCAGTCGCCGATGCAGCCCCTGATTCTGATCTTCATGGGGGCGTTCCTGATCGCCATCGTGCTGGTCGTCATCTTCGTCGAGCAGGGCCAGCGGCGCATCCCGGTGCAGTACGCGCGCCGGGTCGTCGGCCGGAAGGTGTACGGGGGGCAGAGCACGTACTTGCCGCTCAAGGTGAACACGGGCGGGGTGCTGCCGATCATTTTCGCGGTGTCGCTCCTCTACTTCCCGGTGCAGATCGCGGGCTTCGTGCCGCAGCTGCAGGGGCTGATGGACTGGTTCTCGCGGACCTCGCTGGTGTTCAACCTGAGCTACGCGGTGCTGATCCTGTTCTTCACCTATTTCAGCACGGCGCTCACGGCGCATCAGTTCCTTGAGGCGGCCGAACAGATGAAGAAGGTGGGGGCGTTCATCCCGGGGATCCGGCCGGGGCAGCCGACCGTCGAATACCTGGACAAGATCCTGACCCGCGTGACGTTCGTGGCGGCGGTCTACCTGGTGACGATCGCGATTCTGCCGGACATGATCATGGCGTGGATGAAGGTTCCGCCGCGCGTCGCCGGCTTCTTCGGCGGCACGAGCCTCCTGATCGTCGTCGGCGTGACGCTCGACACCATGAAGCAGATCGAATCGCATCTGCTGATGCGGCATTACGAAGGGTTCTTCAAGACCGGGCGGCTGCGAGGCCGCCGGTAGCCCGGTGCGCATCGTCCTCCTGGGCCCCCCGGGGGCCGGCAAAGGTTCTTTGGCATTGCTCTGCAAGACGCGGCTGAAGCTGGCGCACTTCTCGACGGGCGAGATCTTCCGGCACGAGATCAGCCGCAAGACGCCCCTCGGGAAACGCGTGCAGCGGTACGTGAGCGCCGGGCGGCTCGTCCCGAACAGCCTGGTCGTGCAGGTGATGGCCTCCCGGCTGCGGAAAGATCGCTCGGTGCGCGGGTTCGTGCTGGACGGGTTCCCGAGAACCGCCACGCAGGCCGCAGGGCTCGACCGCGTGCTCAAGAAGATGCGGCAGCCGCTTGATGGCGCGGTCTACCTGACGTCGCCTGAGCCGCTGCTAGTGCGCCGGCTCTCCGGCCGCCGCGTGTGCCCGACGTGCGGCGCGAACTATCACATTCGCACGATGCGGCCGAAGCGATCCGGGCGCTGCGATCATTGCGGGACGCGTCTCACGACGCGCAAAGACGACCAGCTCAGCACGATCCGCAGGCGCCTGGCGATCGACCGCACGACGGCGCGTCCGCTGCTCTCGTACTACCGGCGCAAGCGCCTCCTGTGCCTGGTGGACGGCCGCGGGCGCATCGGCACCGTGTTCGTCCGCGTGGGGCGGCTCTTCCGTCGCAAGCGCTGGACCGCATGATCGAACTCAAAACGCCGCAAGAGATCGAGACGATGCGCCGGGCCGGCCGGGTGGTCGCGCGGCTGCTCGAGCATCTCACGGCGCGCGTAGCTCCCGGCGTGCGGACGAAGGACCTTGACCGGGATGCGCTGGCGTTCATCCAGAAGGAAGGGGCCGCGCCGGCGTTCCTGGGTTATCGCGGGTTTCCGGCGTGCATCTGCATCTCGATCAACGAGCAGGTCGTGCACGGGATCCCGGGCGACCGCAAGATCGCCGAGGGCGACCTGGTGAGTATCGACGCGGGGGCCGTGGTGGACGGTTATTACGCCGACGCGGCGACCTCGCTGATCGTCGGGCATGTCGCGCCGCAGGCCCGTCGCCTGGTGGAGGCGACGCGCGAGGCGCTGCAGGCGGGGATCGCCAAGGCGGCGATCGGCAACCGGCTGTCGGACATCTCGCACGCGGTGCAGGAAGTCGTGGAGCGGGAAGGGTTCGGCGTGGTGCGGGAGTTCGTGGGCCACGGCATCGGCCAGGCGCTGCACGAGGACCCGCCGATCCCGAATTTCGGCCCGCCGAACATGGGGCCGAGGCTCAGGCCCGGCATGGTGCTCGCGATCGAGCCGATGGTAACGCTCGGGCACTACGACGTCGAGGTGCTCAGCGATGGCTGGACCGCGGTCACGAAGGACGGCTCGCTGGCGGCGCATTTTGAGGACACCGTGGCGATCACGGAACAGGGAGCGGTCGTGCTCACGCGGCTGAACGGAAGGAAAGCCTGATGAAGGTTCGAGCGTCCGTGAAACGCATCTGCAGCAAGTGTAAGATCGTCCGCCGCCAGCGGGTGGTGCGGGTTATTTGCACGAATCCGAAGCACAAACAACGACAGGGATGACGCGGCATGCCAAGAATCGTCGGGATTGAAGTTCCGAAGGAGAAGCAGATCCGGGTGGCGCTGACGTACATTTTCGGCGTCGGGCACGCGACCTCCCGCAGGGTGCTGAGCGCGACCAAGATCGACCCGGCCAAGCGGGCCAAGGACCTGACGGACGCGGAGGTGGGCCTGCTGACGCAAACGATCCAGGCCAGCACGAAGATCGAGGGCGACCTGCGCCGCGAAGTCAGCAGCCACATCAAGCGTTTGATCGATATCGGCTCGTACCGCGGCCTGCGCCACAAGAAGGGGCTGCCCGTGCGCGGCCAGCGGACGCGGACCAACGCGCGTTCGCGCAAGGGCCCGCGGCCACGCGTCGGCGTGCGGAAGCGGACGCGCGTCACCACCGGGCCGGGCGGACGGCCGTCGTAACATCACTGGCATCGCGGGAACAGGGAGGAGATCGCTGCATGGCGGATGAAGGGAGCACTGCGCCGGGGGAACAACCGAAGGACGCGGCTCAAGCAGCCGCGCCGGCCGCCGCGGCGCCCGGAAGTGCGGCGGGCACGCGGACAGCCCCCAAGCGCGGCAAGAAAAAGCTCCAGTCCACGCAGGGGATCGCCCATATCTTCGCGACGTTCAACAACACGATCGTGACGATCACGGACCGCTCCGGCAGCGCGATCTGCTGGGCGACGGCCGGGTCGAGCGGGTACCACGGCTCGCGGAAGTCGACGCCGTACGCCGCGCAGATCGCCGCCGGCAACGCGGCGAAGAAGGCGCTGGAGGCCGGCCTCAAGGAAGTCGAGGTCTTCGTCAAAGGCCCGGGCCAGGGCCGCGAGTCCGCGATCCGGGCGCTGTCGCAGGCGGGCCTGTCGATCACGGCCATCAAGGACGTCACACCGATCCCGCACAACGGCTGCCGCCCACCCAAGCGGAGGAGAGTGTAATGGTTAAGTGCAGAGTGAAGAGTGGTGAGTGGAGAGTGGGAGCGGTCAACTCGCCACTGATCACTCGTCACTCGTCACTGGAGTCATAATATGGCGCGCTACACTGGGCCCGCCTGCCGGCTGTGCCGCCGGGAAGGGATGAAGCTGTTTATCAAAGGCACGAAGTGCTTCACGCCGAAGTGCCCCGTGGAGAAGCGCGCGTTCCCGCCCGGGCAGCACGGACAGCTGCGCGTCAAGCTGTCCGACTACGGCATCCAGCTGCGCGAGAAGCAGAAGGTGAAGCGGATCTACGGCGTCCTCGAGCGCCAGTTCAGCCGGTACTTCGGCCTCGCGCAGAAGGAAAAGGGCGTCACCGGCCAGCAGCTGCTCGAGATGCTGGAGTCCCGCCTCGATAACGTGATGTACCGGATGGGCTTCGCGACCTCCCGCGATGAGGGGCGCCTGCTGGTGCGCCACCGCGCGGTGACGGTGAACGGCAAGCGGGTGGACATCCCCTCGTACACGGTGAAGGTCGGCGACGTGATTTCGGCGGCACCGAAGCGCGAGGGTCAGGCCGCCCGCATGAAGGACAATCTTGAACGGACGAAGGACCGGCCCCCAGCGGCCTGGATCCAAGTGGACGCCGCGCAGCTCAAGGGCGTCATCACGCGCCTGCCGCAGAAGGACGACATCGGAATGGCGATCCAAGAGCAGCTCATCGTCGAATTGTATTCGAAGTAACCCCGCGACCGGAAGCGACGGAGGGACAGGCATGGGAACATTGTGGCGTGATTTCGCGACCCCGAAGAAATTGGTCTGCGACGAAGACACGTTGACGGACACGTACGGCAAGTTTATCGCCGAGCCGTTCGAACGGGGCTATGGCATGACGATCGGCAACGGCATGCGCCGGGTGCTCCTCTCATCGATCGAAGGCGCGGCCGTGACATCCATGAAGATCGACGGGGTGCTGCATGAGTTCAGCGCGATTCCAGGCGTGCTCGAGGACGTGACCCAGATCGTCTTGAACGTGAAGCAGCTCGTGCTGCGCGCGCACTCCCGCCAGCCGAAGACGATCGTGATCGAGAAGGACAAGAAGGGGCCGGTCACGGCCGGCGACCTGCAGGGTGACGACACCATCGAGGTCATCAACCCCGACCTCCAGCTGTGCACTCTCACGAAGGCCGGCAAGTTCCGCATGGAGCTCGAGGTCAGCCGCGGCCGGGGCTACGTGCCGGCCGAGAAGCACAAGAAGGAAGGGCAGCCGATCGGGCTGATCCCGGTGGACGCGCTCTTCTCGCCGGTCAAGCGGATCAACTTCAGCGTCGAAGACACCCGCGTGGGCCAGGTCACGGACTACGACCGGCTGCTGCTCGAGATCTGGACGAACGGCTCGATGAGCCCCAAGGATGCGCTGCTGTACGCCTCCAACATCCTCCAGCGCCACCTGGACCTGTTCGTGAACTACGGCAGCCTTCCGGAGGAGCCGGAGGACGAGGTGCTGCCGGCGGTGAACGAGGAGCTGCAGGAGAAGTTGAAGACCCCGATCTCGGAGCTGGAGCTTTCGGTGCGCTCCGCGAACTGCCTCCGCGAGGCGAAGATCCACACGATCGGCGAGCTCGTGGAGAAGGGCCCGGCGGAACTGCTCAAGTACCGGAACTTCGGCAAGAAATCCCTGGCCGAAATCGAAGAGCTGCTGAAGGGCATGGGCCTCGGGCTCGGCATAGCCCCCGGCAGCGAGGCAGCCGCTCAACCGCAATCGTAAGGCGCTGACATGCGACACGGCAAACGCAATCAACGGCTCTCACGGCCGATGGATCATCGCGAGGCGATGGTCAACACGCTGGTGAAGAACCTCCTGCGGCACGGGCAGATCCAGACCACCTATGCCCGCGCGAAGGAGACGCAGCGCCTGGCCGACCGCCTGGTGACCCTGGGCAAAGAAGGCAGCGTCCACTCGCGCCGCCGGGCGTTCCGCGTGCTGCAGAACCGGACGCTCGTGAAGCAGCTCTTCGGCGATATCGCACCGCGATATCTCGACATGCCGGGCGGCTACACGCGCGTCATGCGCCTGGGCCTCCGGCGCGGTGACGGTGCCCAGAAAGCGCTGTTGGCGCTCTCCCGGCTGCCCGAAGTCGAGCCGGCCAGGCCCGCAGGCCCGAAGCCGTCGCAAGCCCCCAAGGCGCCCACAGCACCCCAAGCTCCGAAGCCCGAGCAGAAGAAGGGCGACGAGGAAAAAAAGAAGAAGGGCATTCTCGGCGGGTTGCGCGACCTGTGGACCCGCAAGAAAAAGGGAAGTGGGGCGTCCTAACGCTCAAATGGCGCTCGCTGACCGCCTTCGATACGTCGAAGGCTCGCCAACGCTTGCCCTAGCCGCCAAGGCCAAAGCCCTCGCCAAAGCGGGCAAGCCGGTGCTGAATTTCACCGCCGGCGAGCCGGATTTTCCCACGCCCGAACCCATCAAGCAGGCCGGCGCCTCGGCCATCCGGCAGAACCATACCAAGTACACCCCGGTCGAGGGGATCCCTGAGCTGCGCGCCGCGATTGCCGCGGCAGTCAATCGCCAGTACGGCACGGCCTACGCGCCGCTCCAGGCGCTGGTCTCGTGCGGCGCAAAGCACTCCCTGTACAACGTGTTCCAGGCGCTGTGCCAGGCCGGGGATGAGGTGATCATCTTTGCGCCGTACTGGGTCAGCTACCCACCGCTGGTGCATCTGGCCGGTGCGAAGCCCGTGATCGTCGAGACGAGGGAAGCGGACGGCTTCTTGCCCGACCCCAAGGCGATCAAGCGCGCGGTGACGGGCGCGACGAAGGCGATCATCCTCAACAGCCCGAGCAACCCCACCGGGGCGGTCATCGATGACGGCCGGCTCGCGGCGATCGCGCAGATCGCGAACGAGCGGAACCTGCTCGTCGTCACGGATGAGATTTACGACCGGCTCGTGTACGCGCCGGCCCGCCACCGCTCGATTTTGCAGGTCGCTCCGGAGACCGCCTCGCGCACGATGCTCGTGTCCGGGGTATCCAAGACGTACAGCATGACCGGGTGGCGGATCGGCTATGCGCTGGGGCCGCAAGAGTGGATCGACGGGATGGCGAACGTCCAGAGCCACTCCACGTCGAACCCGGCGTCCATCAGCCAGTACGCGGCCCTGGCGGCCCTCACGGGCGACCAGAGCGCGGTGGAGACCATGCGCCTGGCGTTCGGGGAGCGGCGGGACCGGCTGGTGAGCGGCCTCAACAAGATCCCAGGGCTTTCGTGCACGCTGCCGGGCGGGGCGTTCTATGCCTGGTGCAACGTGAGCGGGCTTGGACAGCCGGCGGCCGCCATCGCGGCGCAATGGCTCGAGGAGGCCATGGTCGTGGTCGTGCCCGGCGAGGGGTTCGGGGCGCCGGACTACGTGCGGTTCAGCTTCGCGGTCTCGACGCAGACGATCGATGAGGGCGTGCAGCGCCTGGCCGCGTGGGCCGCAAAGCGGCCCGCCAAGGCGGGGCGCTCCTAGCATCCCATGGCGCACCGCGTGACCTTTATTCCTGGCGACGGGATCGGGCCTGAGGTGGCCTGGGCCGCGCGCAAGTGCCTTGATGCGACCGGCGTCGGCTTCCAGTGGGACGAGCGGATGGCCGGCGAGGCGGCGATCAAGCAGTTCAACACGCCGCTCCCGGAGGAGACGCTGCAGTCGGTGAGGGACACCCGGGTCGCCATCAAGGGGCCGATCACGACGCCGATCGGCACCGGGTTCCGGTCGGTCAACGTGGCGCTGCGCAAGCAGCTCAACCTGTACGCCTGCGTGCGGCCCTGCCGGACCTACGCCGGCGTGAAGTCGCCCTTTCAGCAGGTGGACCTGCTGATCGTCCGCGAGAACACCGAGGATCTGTACGCCGGGATCGAGTTTGAGGCCGGCAAGCCGCAGACCGTGCAGCTCATCGACCAGCTGAAGGAGTGGTCGAAACAGCCGATCCAGCCCGATGCCGGCATCAGCATCAAGCCGATCTCGACGACCGGCACCGAGCGGATCGTCAAGTTCGCCTTCGAGTACGCGATGAGTCACGGCCGGAAGAAAGTGACCGCGATCCATAAGGCGAACATCATGAAGTTCACGGACGGGCTGTTCATGCACGTCTCGCGCCGCGTCGCCGAGGCGTACGCGGGCCGGATGGCATTCGAGGACCGGCTGGTGGACGCGACCTGCATGCAGCTCGTGCTCAAGCCGGAGGACTTCGATGTCCTGGTCCTCCCGAACCTGTACGGCGATATTCTCTCGGACTTGTGCGCCGGCCTGATCGGCGGGCTCGGCGTGGCCCCCGGCGCCAACATCGGCGACGGCATCGCGGTGTTCGAGGCGGTCCACGGCAGCGCCCCGAAGTACGCCGGCCAGAACAAGGTGAACCCGGTCGCCATGATCCTCTCGGGCGTGATGATGCTGCACCATCTGGGCGAGCGCGAGGCGGCTGAGCGGCTGGACGCCGCGGTTGCCGAGGTCTTGCGGGAAGGGCGCTTCGTCACGTACGACCTAAAGCCCAACCGGAATGATCCGACCGCGGTCGGCACGAAAGAGATGGCCGACGCGATCATCGGGCGCCTGAAGACCGTCAAGGTGCGGGTCTAACGCGACGGCCATGCGGCGCTACCCGGCATGGATGAAGCAGCAGTTCTCGCCGGATGCGGTGGCCGAGAGCGTGCGCGAGCTGGTGGCGGACCTGCGGCTGGCCACGGTCTGCGAAAGCGCCGTGTGCCCGAACCTGCGGGAATGCCATTCGAAACGGCAGCTCACGTTCATGATCCTGGGCGAACGGTGCACCAGAAGCTGCGGCTTCTGCGCGGTGGACCACGGGCGGCCCGAGCCGGTCGAAGCGGACGAGCCGTGGCGGGTCGCCGAAGCGGTCCTCCGCCTGGGGCTCAAGCATGTCGTGATCACGTCGGTCGCGCGGGATGAGCTGGCGGATGAAGGGGCAGGGCACTTTGTCCGGGTCATCCAGGTGGTGCGCGAGCGGAATCCCGGCGTGACGGTGGAGATCCTGGTGCCTGATTTTCATGGACGGGAAGCGCTCCTCAGGCTCATCCTTGAGGAGGGACAGCCCGAGGTGTTCGCGCACAACGTCGAGACGATCGAGCGGCTGTCGCCGCTGTTGCGGCCGCAGGCCGCGTACCGGCGGTCGCTCGGCGTGCTGGCGGTTGCGGCCCGCGCCGGGCGCGGCGCGTTGGTCAAGTCCAGCCTGATGGTCGGGCTCGGCGAGACGGTGGACGAGGTGCACGCGACCTTCCGCGACTTGCGGCAGGCGGGCGTCACGCACCTCACAGTCGGCCAGTACCTCCGGCCGGACGCGGAGCATTTGCCGGTCATGGAATACGTGAGCCCCGGACGGTTCCGGCGCTATGAGGCGCTGGCGCATGAAGAAGGCTTCTCGTGGGTGAAGGCCGGGCCGTTTGTCCGCAGTTCCTATCACGCGATTGACGCGGTGGAGCAGACGAAGGATCAGGACGCATGCCGAACGGGAACGGAATCGTGACCGTCTCGTCGCTGCGCAGAGTGCAGCGCGAGCTGCGCGAACGCACGCAGCGGGAAAAGGCCCGCACCAAGCGCCGGATGTTCCAGGAGGCCAACCGGCTCAAGCGGCTGCCCCTCTACCTGTTTACCATCCTCGATGAGCTGAAGGCGCAGGCGAAGGCCAAAGGCACCGATGTCATCGACCTCGGGATGGGCAACCCCGACCTGCCTCCGCCAAAGCACGTGCTGGAGGAGATGGGCCGCCGCGTGCGCCAGGCGGAGAACCACCGGTACTCGCGCAGAGACGGCGATGTCGAGCGGAAGCTCAACCAGACGATCGCGCGATGGTACCAGCGGAAGTTCCACGTCGAGCTTGATCCGCAGCGCGAGGTGCTCCCGCTCCTGGGCTCGAAGGAAGGCATCTCGCACCTGCCGCTCGCGTTTCTCAATCACGATGACGTCGTTCTGGTCCCCAATCCCACCTATCCGGTGCACCTGAGCGGGACGATCATCGCCGGCGGCATGCTGTACAGCATGCCGATCTCGCAGGAGAACCAGTTCCGGCCGGACCTGCGGCAGATCCCCGCCTCGGTGCTGAAGCGGGCCAAGATTCTGATTCTGTGCTACCCGCACAACCCGACCGCCGGCATCGCGGACCTCGCCTATTTCCGCCAGGTCGTGGCATGGGCCAAGCGGCACCGGGTGATGGTGGTGCACGATCTCGCGTATTCGGATTTCGCCTTTGACGGCTACCGCGCGCCGAGCATTCTGGAAGTCCCGGGCGCCAAGGACGTGGCGGTGGAGTTTCACACGGTCTCCAAGTCGTACAGCCTGCCGGGCATGCGCCTCGGATTCGCGGTGGGCAACCGCGACGTGCTGGGCTCGCTGTCGAAAATCAAGGGGTACATGGATTTCGGGATCTTCCGCGCCGTGCAGTGGGCGGCCATTGAAGCGCTGGCCGGCCCTCAGGACTACGTCCACCGGGCGGTGGAAACGTACCGCGTGCGGCGGAATCAGTTCGTCGAGGGGCTCTCGCAGATCGGGTGGGATGTGCCCAAGCCCAAGGCCACGTTTTACCTCTGGGGCAAAATCCCGCTCAAGTTCAGCGCGCTGACCTCGCTCGAGTTCGCGACGCTCCTGGTGCAGGAGGCCGGGGTCGTCGTGGCGCCGGGCAGCGGCTTCGGGGAGTACGGCGAAGGCTTCGTCCGCTTCGCGCTGGTGGAACCCGAACCGCGGCTCACCCAGGCGGTCAAGCGCATTGCGAGGTTCCTCGAGATGGAAGATTAAACACGCGCCCGGGGGTTACCCGGGTGAGCGGAGGGCGGTGCATGGCACGCGGGCGCCGGTTTCTGTTGCTCTACATCACGAGCCGGTCTGGGCACCATCAGGCCAGCTGCGCGATCGAGCAGACCATCCGTCACCTGGACCCGAGCGCGCAGGTTACCAGCGTTGACGCCTTCGACTACACCAGCCGGTTCGTCCGTTGGGCTATCGCCCACTCGTACCTCTCGCTGATCCGCCACCAGCCTGACGTCTGGGAATATCTCTACGACAACCCCTCGGTGCACCGCCGGGTCCAGGACCTTCGCGCGCTCCTGCACCGGTACCAGTCCGGAAAGCTCGAGCGGCTGATCGAAACGGTCCGCCCGGATGTGATCGTCTGCACGCAGGCCTACCCCTGCGGGATCGTCGCCGATTTCAAGAAGCACCACCGGCTCACCGCCCCCCTGGTCGGCGTGCTGACCGACTACGCGCCGCATCTCTATTGGTTCCACGACACCGTCGACGCCTACGTCGTGCCCTCGGAGCAGGTGAAGCGCAAGTTCCTGACGCGGGGGGTCGAGGAGTCCCGCGTCCGCGTGCTCGGCATTCCGATCGACCTGCGGTTCCTCGAGCCGACCGACCGCGCCGCCACGGCCGCCCAGTTCGGCCTGAGCGCCGCGCACCCGGTCATCCTGGTCATGGGGGGCAGCGGCGGGTTCGGTCAGCTCAAGGACATCGTGCTTAATCTCGATACGCTGCCCCATCCGTGCCAGCTGGTCGTCCTGGCCGGCACGAACCGGCAGCTGCACGGGTGGCTCACCACACAGCGCTTCCGCCATCGGGTGCTCACGCTCGGCTATACGACCGAGGTGCCGAAGCTCATGGACCTCGCGACGCTCCTGGTCAGCAAGCCGGGCGGCATGACCACCTCGGAAGCGCTCGCCAAGCAGCTGCCGCTCGTCATGGTCAATCCCATCCCCGGCCAGGAAGCGTACAACGCCCGCTTCCTCATGTCCCAGGGCGCGGCGGTCCAGGCCGGGTCGCCGGAAACGGTCCGGCAGACGGTGCGCGACTTGCTCGAGAACCCTGACCAGCTCCAGCTCATCCGGCGGCGCGCAGGAGAGCTTGCCCATCCGAACGCCGCGCTCGACATCGCCAGCCTGGCGTTCGAGTTGGCTGACAGCGGACGCAGGCCGTCAGCCGCGCCGCTGGCGGTCGCCTAGCCGATGCTTAGAGCCCACCCCGACACCTCGCGTCCCCTGCGTTGCGAGCGCCATGCCGCCAGATCCAAGGAACGACGACGATGGCGTACTCCCTGGAGTACGTCGAGGAGGAGAGACGCTGGAGCTGGCGGCATGCCGCCGCAACCCATGAGATCTGATGGGCTGGGCCGATCGGCGTCGGCCCGCGGCGTTGCTCGTCGCTCGCGTACCGGTATCCCTTGTACGCCACGCTCCTCGCGCCTGGCGGGCCTC
>Ga0247727_10007161_pt1 | contig 21432 bp, 13 predicted proteins | sample WisWelCaveWW1625_FD_202498 | JGI IMG/M metagenome (GOLD analysis project Ga0247727, IMG submission 202498) | Biofilm microbial communities from Wishing Well Cave, Virginia, United States - WW16-25 | ecosystem: Environmental > Aquatic > Deep subsurface > Groundwater > Cave microbial mat | place... | reverse complement strand
CAATCGGTTTGAGATTCGTAGGGAGGACTTATCGAAGCAAAACAAGTTTCCTGGTTTGAACAAAGTCAGATGTTGAGAGCCGATAGAAATACACTCCGCTCGGTTGGCCGGCAGCATCCCATTCTCTCGTGTATGTTCCCGGCCCCATTTCTTCGTTCGCCAGCGTCGCGACTTCTCGGCCAAGTAGATCAAACACTTGTAGGGACATGACATGTCGTGTCCCTACAGGAATTGCAAAGGTTATCGCTGTTTTCGGATTGAACGGGTTCGGATAATTCCCTTCGAGCATCGAGTGTTCCGGCTTCCGTTCGCCTGCGTCCGGTTCTCGTCCTTGTACGTGGGCCAGGGATACAGCTTCGTCGACACCGGTCGTTACCGTGAACGTTGCGACATCACTGTCTGACAACCCGCCCGGGTCGGTCGCTGTAAACGTGATGGTTTCGCTCCCGGACCACCCGGTTGGAGCTCTCACTCTGATGCGCCTGCGGGCAGAGACCCATTGGACAATTAGATTGATGTTGCCGGACCAACTCCACGAAATGACCGAATCGGGATCATCGGGATCGGCGACAAGGTTGTCTACGCGCAACTGGCCGAATCTGCCGCCCAATGGAACAGTCTGGTCGGCGATGTCAGAAATAAAGGGGGGCCCGCCATCCCGGACAAGCATCGCATTCACACGTACGGCATCTCCATCCTGTACAACGATTCCTGTAGTCGTCTGAGTCTGATACGCTTCGGCCGAAATATTCATTGTGTAGGTTCCCGGAAGCAACAGGCGGTGATAGTCTCCTGCATCCGGATCCGTAAACACGCTGTCGTTGTCGATCCCAACAATCTCCACTTCCGCAAAGAGCGGGAAACCCGTTGACGCATCAGTGACGACTCCACGAATGCCCTTGAGACCTTCCTCCATGTAAGCGAGAAACGATTCCTGATTCCGGTTCCATCGCTCGGGAAGGACGGAGCCCGCAGGATTTTTGGTGTTGAACAACTCTATCGTTGTCTCCCTCCCTCCATGCCAATGGTAAATCCAATCCTGTCTGCCCCCAAAGATGGCGTACCAGTCGCAGCCATTCGTGATCCCATTCGCAAAACCTCCGCTCATGATGTCCTGATTCGGCGTCGCATAGACCCTCGAGACGTCGATAAACCAAGCATCCTCCGGACAGGCCGAGTACATTCCGCTGGGGGCACCGTTGTCCCAGGGATAATTGACAACCTGCGCACCGCCATGGAAGTTTGCCGAGAGGGTAAACCTGCGAGGCGCCATGAAATTCATCATATGCTGCGTCTCTACTTCCCTTCCCTCCGTCGTATTATTCGGATCGCTGATCCTGTCAGGAAAATCGCGGTTCAAATCCACTCCCTGTGAGTTGTATCTCCACGCTCCCGTCACAGTCTGATTCCCCGCGCGGTAGGTGCCGTCGGGATTGGAGAGCGGGTTGATCCAGACTTCCTCTTCATCCACGATACGCGTCACCCTCTCTCCCTCCGGCGTGGCCTGTCCGTAATTATTGAGGAGATAGTCGATCAACCTGATCATTAGCACATAGCCGACCGTTTCGTCACCGTGCATTGTCGATGTATAAAAGAACTCCGGCTCATCCTCCTCCGCATCTGGGTTATCCGTGATTTTCATCGCGAGCAACAGTCGATCCTGAACCGATGTTCCGAGCGTATCCAGTCGGCATATTGCTGGAAACTGCAGCGCATATGCCACCATCATGCCGACATATGCATCGTACGTTGGATAGGTGTCCCAGGCCGGTTGAAGCGCAAACGGAATATCGCTCATCTGATGCTCATACAATGAGCCCGGGTGGGGAAGCGCTTTTATGCTGTATGAGGTCCCCTGAAGGTCTTCCCATTGTTTGTCGTTGGCGTAACCGTACACGGTATTGCCGTCGACTCTGTCAATCGAGAACCTCAGCGTCAAATCATCAAGCTCCGACATATGCCGGATCTCCAATCGGAAGTAGTGCTCAACTGTTTGAGCCGAGAGGATAGAGAAAGAGGTAAGGAAAACGAACGAAACCGTGGCCAGTGTTTTCATCAGTGATCTTGGATGTGAAATTTAGGGATGGATAGGAAACAATGCCCGTCTCCCCTTTTTCTTACACTCTATGGAGGGACGGGCACAAGAAATGTACCTGACCGCAACGACAAACTCAAGGAGGGGGGCTTGCCCGGAACCGGGAGTAAGACGACACTGTAAGTGGACTACTCAGGGATAAAAGTCGCAGAATTCCACCCCACAACATGCTTTTTGAAGATGGTAAGGAAGCTCGTCAGGACCGAACTGTCTGTGGCATTGGACGTCGACCAGCCAAATCCCGAGCTCCCCCAAGAACGGTCTGTTCTGAGGTCGGCAAACTGAATGACAGAATTCATCGTCCATTTTCCGGTGGAGTATTGCAAAACAAATTCATAGAATGTTAGTGACAAAACATCCAACAAACAAGAGACCGGAGTCCGGAACATGCAACTGACAGTCCTCCCTTCGCGTGACGAAATGGAACGAGCATATCAACAACGGGATGAATCTTATGACGGCGTGTTCTTTCTTGCCGTTCGGACGACGGGTGTTTTCTGTCGGCCATCCTGCACCGCCCGGAAACCTCACGCGGAGAACGTAGAGTTCTTTCCGTCGGCACGGGAAGCCATTTTCGCCGGATACCGCCCCTGCAAACGGTGCCGGCCACTGCAAATCGACGGCAAACCTCCTGAGTGGGCGGGCCGTTTGTTGAAAATGGTGGAGGGCGAGCCAACCGCGCGCTACACTGACACACTATTGAGATCTGAAGGTTTCGATCCGGTGAGAGCTCGGAGGTTCTTCCAGAAACAGTACGGAATGACCTTTCAGGCCTATTGTCGCGGGCGTCGGCTTGCCCGGTCTCTGGAACAGATTCGGCTCGGTAAAAACCTGGATGACGTTGCGCTGGGGTATGGCTTCGAATCGCACAGCGGGTTTCGGGACGCATTTGTCCGAACGTTCGGAAAGTCACCGGGGAAAAGCCGCTCCGAAGATTGTATCATGGCCACGTGGATCGAGAGCCCGCTCGGTCCTCTCATCGCCGGTGCAACATCAGAAGGCATTTGCCTGCTCGAGTTCTCCGACCGGCGAATGTTGGAAACCCAGTTCGGAAAGCTGCGCAGGTACTTCAAGAGTGCCATCGTACCGGGGGAAAACGCTCATCTTCAGCAGTTGCGCGAGGAACTGAAGTCGTACTTTGCGGGAACGCTGAAATCGTTCGACGTCCGCCTTGTGGTTCCCGGCACTCCGTTCCAGATGAAGGTGTGGCAAATGCTTCTCACAATTCCCTACGCCACAACCGTCTCGTACGAAGATATCGGCCGCAAAATCGGCGCCCCGAACGCGCAGCGCGCCGTGGGAACGGCAAATGGAATGAACCGCATCGCGATCGTGATTCCCTGTCACCGCGTGGTCAACAAAGATGGCGATCTCGGGGGATATGGGGGTGGACTCTGGAGAAAGAGGATGCTGTTGCAGATCGAGCAGGGTTCACCAACGAACAGCGGGGTCAAACGAGTGAAAGGATTTCGCTCCGACGTGACGGCGATCGTCACTCACGCGTGAGGAGGAATGCAGTCCGGCCGCCGGCAGACGGCAATGCCGCCACCGTGCGAAGACGCCGCTCCCCCTCACTCATGAAGCCGCGGACAATCCAGAATCTCCAAAGAGCCCCGCCGAGACGAAACCCCATCTCACCTTCGTTTTCCTGTTCCGCCCACTGGAACGCGGCGCGGAAGTTCCCATGTTCCGTCAGAAGATCATCCAACCACCTCCCCTGTTCTGGGCCCGTAAGATGCGGCTCCGCACTCTCGGCCACGCCGACATAGTACTCCCCATGTGCCCGCCTTACCGACGCGGCTTCGTGGCTTGTATTGAGTCGCTCAAGAACATATTCGTGAATAGTCTCAAGCATCGTGAATCTCGGTTCATCACCCGCCTGGTCCTCCCGGCGGACAAGGCTCTTGTCAATCAACGCTTCCAGCGAATCGATCACGTCGATATTCATGGCGCCCGATTTCTTCTGTACATCTTCCACCGCTTCAATCGTACACCCGCCGACAAACACCCAAGCATGCGGAACAGGGTTTTCTCTTCTTCTGTCAAAAGCTCATAACTCCATTCGATCGCATTGCCGCAGTGTTTGGTGTCTTGCATGGACATTCGCAGTGGAGGTCTTCAGCAGGTCGAGGCGTCCGCTCAATCTCGCGAGCAGCGTTTGTGGCGTGAAAAACTTCAACCTCGCGGCGGCCAACTCTATCGCGAGAGGAAGTCCATCGAGCCGGCGACAGATTTCCGCGACCGCGGGCGCGTTCTCACTTGTGATCACAAAGTCAGGCCTGGCCGCCATGGCACGTTGGGCGTCGCAGCGACCAGATATCCGTCCGGTGATCCACCGGTTCTCCTGACCGGTCATTTTTCTTTTTGGCAGAACTGATGCATGAAGTCCGAATCGCGAAAAATCGGATTTGAAGACAACCTCGTACAGTGACCTTCGATGGCCTTCAAAAATTGATCCTGGGGAATATCCCGATCCGGCAAATCCGGCGTTGCTCGACGATTGTTGTAAAAGACATTCCCCTCCATGGCGAAGTACTTTGGGACGGTGTGCAGTGCAAGGGCACACTGATAACAATAATAATCGGGAGAATCGTACTTGGGATTTTGTCCGGTCAGCGTTACCACATTTCCGGAAAAGGCACCCGGAGTCCTGCTTTCTGTTGAACTGGCGATCATTGCACCGCACGCGCCTGTTTTGTAGATGATGTTGCCATTGATGAACCCGACGGGCTTCCCCTTGTCTGCATCCCAGAGCGATATCCCCCAGGTCACAATATCTTCAACAACGTTGTCCTGAACGGTCCCATGAGCATCGACAAACAACCCTATTCCTTTCCAATACCGCTTGACAAGGTTGTTGCTGATCGTTGCTTTGGCGTTCCATGTAACTCCAATCCCCACCCCCCGCCCGCCCCCAACTTTTCCACCAGTTGCCTTATCAACCCCATCAATGACGTTACGGCTTATGCTCGCCTCTGCATCGCGATATAACGCAATACCATCCCAGGAATTTCGGATGATGCGGTTGTTGACGAGAGTTGTCCACGAGTTCTCTCTTCCTGCAATACCCATAATACCGACGATCTTCGCCGCAACAATTGCGGAGTCACCAATGTTATCGTGGATATGGTTGCCACGGATCAGGGCGGTGCTATTCTTGACAACGATAGCTGCATCCGTGGCCTCCCCACTTGTATCGCGTACTCCTGCAGTAACTGCGATGTTCTCAATAACGACATAGGTACAGCGGTCAACAAAGAGTCCGTATCCTGCATGGGTATGGATAACAGCAGAATGATCTGCCAAGCCCTTAATCACAATATAGTTTCCGCGGATATGCAAGCCGACAGTAACATTCAGCTGTCTGTTCGGATCCTCGCAATTTCCGCACGTCGAATCGATAAGCTGTTTAGGGGTGAGATGATATGCTCCTGGAAGCAGCTGCACTTCCACCGAATCGACTGGTTCAAGAAATATTTCCTGTAACTCCTCTGCCGAAGAAACCGTTCGGATATTTCCACCGGAAGCAGATCTTGCGAGGAAAGCGACTGCGAGCAAAAACATCCACAGGTGTATGGTGGAAGAAAGAATCCGCAGAATCAATTGTCAAATCCCGCTTTGATGAGAAGTGCAATCAACTTTTGCTCACCCCAGTCCGATTTTCTTCAACAGCTCCTTGAACCTCGGGTTGTTGCGGATAGGGTCGACCGTTGGATCCGCTTTAAAATAAATGAGCAATCCTTCATGTTCTTCGTAGGCCTGCTCAAGGAGGTCCAATGCCTTTTCATACTGCTTCCGACCCACACACACGAGCGCCGCCTGGTACACCGTGACTTTGTTGTCCTTCCACATTTGTGTGATTTCGTCAAAGATGACCTCCGCCTCATTGTTCATCCCGGCGGCGGCATATGCCATACCCAGGAATGCATAGATCACCGGTCTCCCCCCTGAAAGCTCGTATGCCTTGTGGAGTTCATGGATGGCCTCTCCATAGCGTTTCTTCTGGTACAGAGCCATTCCAAGAATGAAGCGGGCATCAGCATACGTGGAATCCATGGCAATGGTATTATGAAGATGGGCGATCGCCTCGTCGTACCGTCGGGCAAGTTCCAGAACTCTCCCGACACCGGTACTCACCCCGGGTGACAGCGGATCAAGGGCATAGGCGCGCCGCATTTCCGCGATGGCTTCCTCGCTCCGCCCGAGCAGCGACAGATAGAGAGCGTACCATTCGTGCGATTTTGAGTAACCCGGTTTGAGCTCGATGGCCCGCTTGAATTCTTTCTCCGCCTCGGCCCAGTTCCAGTCCAGCCGAAACTTCACATAGGCAAGCGACGTGTGGGCTTCGGCCAGCATCTCGTCCAGCTCAAGGGCGGTCATCACCGCTGCCCGGGCCTTTGCCGTTGCGTCTGCCCGCGGAAGGATGTCGTACCCGGCAGCAGCAACAAGAGTGTAGCAGTCGGCCAGCCCGGCATATGCCTGCGCATACCGGGGGTCTGTGTCGGCAGCACCCTGAAAGTATTCAATCGCACGCACAATATCTGCAGCTGTGCGTTTGTTCAGATGGAATCTCCCCAGCAAGAACAGTCGGTGCGCTTCCATATCCTGCGTCCCGCTTTTCTCGATCTGTTCACGTTCTCCAGGAACAAGTTGAACCTTGAGCGCTTCCGCAACACGACGCGCGATGTCGCTCTGGATCGCGAAGATATCCCTGAGCTCCCGGTCATACTCCGCCGTCCAGAGGTGACGCTGCGTCGCCACATCAATCAGCTGGACGGTGATGCGCGCTTTGTCCATTGCCTTGCGGACACTTCCTTCAAGAACAGTCCCGATCGACAAGGCATGGCCGATTTCTGCAACGTCCGTCGCCCCACCCTTGTATTTCATCACCGATGTTCGTGCAATGACGTCAAGTCCGCGGATTGTCGAGAGCTCCGAGATGAGCTCCTCGGTCATTCCATCTGCAAAGTATTCGTCCCCCGGGTCACGACTGATGTTGGCGAAAGGGATCACGGCGATTCGGTTGCGGGGAAAGCCCGTTTCACCCTGGCGGTTCTGAAACCAGAGGAACACTGCAAAACCTGTTACCGCGATGGTGAACAGTGTGATGCCCGACCGGCGGACCGATGGTCTTCGAAGGAAAACCCGGACACGACCTGCCACCGTCAGCCGATTCCTCTCCCAGGGGAGAAGAATCTTGTACAGGGAGAGAGGGGAACGGATGTTTTTGAGATCGGATTTGCCGAGACTGATGAGGGGAGCATCGAGCTTGTTCCGGATTTGACGCGCCAGGTCTTCGGAGACGCATATGCCGCCGGGGTCCGCCAGAGGCTCGATGCGCGCGGCAATGTTCACCCCATCGCCATGCACTCGGTCGCCCACATGCACAACATCTCCGAGATGCAACCCAATCCGGAGCCGGATAGCTTTACCGGGCAAGAGTTTGGTGTTTCGGTCACGCAGAGCGCTCTGAATTTCAATCGCGCACCGGGCGGCTCCCAACGCGCTGTCGAATTCCACAAGGAACGCATCTCCGACGGCCTCAATCTCGCGGCCACCGTGCTGGCCAAAGAGCGGCCGCAATATCAGTCGTTGCTCTTCCAGCAATTCCAGCGAGAGCGCTTCGTTGTGTTGAGCCAGAGCGCTGTACCCCACCATGTCCGTAAACATGATAGCCGAAAGGCGTCGTTGAGATATTGGCGTCCCTACCATGGAGGGTTTAGTCAGGGGTCCCGTAGTGAAATATCGTCTTGCCTGTCATGCCATTGCTTGTGAGTTGATGTACAATAGTTCGCCCGGTTATTTCTCAAAGCCCATTTTCTTCAAGAGCGCGATGAATCTCGGCTCGTTGCGGAGATCGTCCCAGAGCGGATCAACCTTCAGGGTAACACACAGAAAATTCCGATGTTCGTGGGAGATTGTCTGTCCGATCATGATCGCGATGGTCCGTCTTTCACCCTTTCAATGGCCGTCTGCAGATAATGTAAGAATCACCATGTCTGGGATGTTCATTGTATTTGCACGGTGCATAACCCTCAAAATAGTACAGAATCTCGAAGTCCTCGAACAATTCCCGGAGGCGAAGTTTTTCGATGAAGTAAACGAATGTACAGCAGTCTTCCTTCCCCCTGTATGTGTTTGGCTCAATCGATCTGGCCGACCTCTGGTAGCTTTTCAACTCGGGATCCAGGTAGTTCCTCGACGACATGATCACGATCCCACCCGGCTTCACCGTACGTTTGATCCGGGGGAGCATCGCCTCAAACTGGCTCTTCTTCATGCAGCAGAGGACGAGGATGCACGAAACTACATCGTAGGTATTCGCGGCATATCCGTACTGAAGAACATCCCTCTTGAAAATGTGCAAGTTCGCAAGCCGATGATCCTTGCGATATGCGCGCAAACGACGGAGATAGTCCGCGTTCCTATCGATCGCAGTGACGCTGAACCCCTTGCCCGCGTAATATGCACTGTCGGCCCCTTCGCCGCAACCGAGGTCCAATACTCTTTTCCCCTTGCAATACCGAAGGGCTCGTTTGACCAGCGGGTCTGGTTTGAATGGAAACTTAAACCCGTATCGTACCTGAAGATCCAAAGCAGAACCTCAGTATCCATCCAGCGTGTAAATATCGCCTGTCTTGCGTGTGATGCCATAGTACGCCTTTTTGCCGTCCCGTGACCAGATGGGATAATCCAGCACCAGATCTGCTTCGGCATAGTGCGTCAGCTGAACAACTTTACCGGTCGATATGGTAACGGCGCAAATGTTCTTGTGGTTCAGGACGAAAAGAATGAGGTCGGGATCGACCGGGCTCCATTGCGGATGGGAATGTTCTTCGGTGCCCACGGTCATCTGACGCGGGTTGCGTCCATCTGCATTGATGGTCCAGATCGTTCGCACAATCCCCTGCTCAACCTGAAACGTTACCTGCTTGCCATCCGGTGACCAGGTGGGAAACATGGCAGGGAACTCCAGTTTCGTCAGTTGACGTTCCTGGCCGGTGACAAACGAATGGATCCACACATCTGTTTTCTGATTTGAAATCCTGTGATACAAGAGTTCCTCACCGTCCGGCGACCAGACCGGATATTCCAAACCTTCATCCGAGCTCACAATCCGCGTTGCACTTGCAGATTCGATATCCTGTACCGCAATTGTGTCCTTCTGTCCAGCGTTGATGATGTAAGCGATCTTCCTCCCGTCGGGAGAGATGGTTCCAAACGCTGAAGGGACTCCTTTTTCACTTATCTGTTTGAGGATTTTTCCTTCTGTGTCGCAACTCCACACCCCTTGCATCCCTGCCCTGTCACTCACCATAATAATCTCTTTCCCATCCAGTGATGTTGAAGTGGGGAATTCGTCGCTCGTTTCATACGTCAGCCGTTTCGTCTTTCCCGATGGATACTCAAATTCCCAAACATCTTCGTTGGCGCTAATCGTTGCATATGCGAGCAGGTTGCCCTGGAAGGAAATGCTTGCATCCACGTCAGCACCCCGCCCCACAGTGACTTGTCGCGGGATTTCTTGTTTGCCACCGGCGGACGCGGCAAAGGAGAGCTTCCAGATGTTCATGCTGCCGCCACGGTCTGTAGAGTAGAGAATGGATTTCCCATTGCTCGACCAGATGGGGCGGACAATTCGTTGATTCTCATCGGTGAGAGCTCTGCCTGATTTCCCTGAACGATCGATCACACGGAGGTTGTACACCGGGTTGAATCCGGATCCGTAGATGATCCACTCACCGTCCGGCGACCAGTTCGGGTGATAATCGAACTCTTCGTCCCGCGTGAGCTGTCTCAGTGCGCCGCCCTCCAGTGAGACAGTCCAGATATCCCAACTCCCTCTTGAAGGAGATTGAAAGACAAGTTCTCTTCCATCCGGTGACCATGCAGGATAGTAGCCGTTGTCGGCAACTTTCACCGGCTCTCCTCCCTGCACGGGAATGACAAAGATGTCTCCATATTTCCCGGTTACGTATGTTTGCAACGGACCAATTCCGAGAGCGATCGAGAGATGGCCACCTCTCTCCCGGGCGGAGACGAAAGCGATCCTGGAACCATCAGGCGACCAGGCCGGTTGGGCGTCATCCGCATCGCTGTCCACGAGGCGAACGATATCACCGCCCTGCAGTGAGCGGACGATGATATCGAGATTCCCCCGATCATCCGTGGTGTATGCAAGACGATCGCCGGCGGGGGACATTGTTGGCTCGTATTCCAGACCGGGATCCGCTGTAACGCGGGTAACAATCTTGTCGCCGCTCTCATTTTCTTCAGTTGGTCTCAGGAAGACATAGGCCAGCATCGCGCCAACCACAATCACTGCGGCCCCTATGGCGATCGGCGTAAGGCTCTTGCTCTTTGCCGGGGTGGCGGTCCGCGAAACCGGTTGAGAGCTGGTGAGCGTCTTTCCTTCCGAGTCCCTCCGATATCGCTTCAGATCGACGATCACCTCATTCAAGGATTGATACCGCTCTTCCCGATTCTTCTCCATGCACTTCAGGACAATGCGGTTCAGCTCGTCATCGACGCCATGTTGCTGACTCGAAAGCGCCTGTGGATTGACATTGATGATCTCGTACATGATTGCCGTTTCATGCTCGGCGCGGAACGGGAGATGACCTGCAATCATCTCATACATCACAACCCCAAAGGAGAAAATATCGGTCCGTTGGTCGGTCTCGATTCCTTCCACCTGCTCCGGAGACATGTACCCTATGGTGCCGACAGTTGAACCAACCTTCGTCAGCTTGCTGACGCCCTGGAGCTTTGCAAGACCGAAGTCCATGATCTTCGCCCGACCGTCGGGGGTGACCATGATGTTTTCGGATTTCACGTCCCGATGGACGATGGAATTCTGATGCGCCTTTGCAAGCCCGTCAGCAATCTGAACCGATAACTCGATCGCATCCTTGACGGCGAGTTTGCGGTAGCCCTGACGCTCCGTTGTTTTCGCCGCAATCCACTCCCGGAGTGTGACACCGTCGATGTACTCCATGACGATGAACGTTTCGCCTTCCTGTTCATCGATTTCGTAGATCGTGCAAATGTTGGGATGATTCAGACCCGAAGCGGACTGCGCTTCAAGGGTGAACCGCTCCTTCTCCTCTCCATGGACGGAGAGCTTCTTTGGAAGGAACTTGATGGCCACGAAGCGCTTCAGTTTCGTGTCTTCGGCCTTATACACCACACCCATCCCGCCTTCACCCAGTTTTTCAAGAATCTTGTAATGAGATATGGTTTGACCAATCATCGTGGCCTTCTGAAGCTCCCGCCCAAAGAAGGCGGGATCCGCAAAGTCGGGGCGACTCGCCGCAAAACGCTCGTCGGCGACTTTGGGACTTCGCCCAGTTTTTCCAGGATCTTATAATGCGAAATTGTTTGGCCGATCATCAACGTTTCTTCCTTCTTCTCAACCGTATTCGGCGAGCAAGGCCTTATACCCTTCATCCTCGCGGACAGTTTCAAAATCTGGATCACTCTTCACCCACTCACGCACGTTTTTATAGCCGCTTTCCAGTGCTTCCCGTAAGCACGTTAGTGCTTTTTCTTTCTCTCCCAGCATTGCGTAGGTGCAGGCGCAATTGTAGCGCAAAACACCATCGCTCGGGTCCATGTTCAGAACTTTTTCCAGTGCTGCATACCCCTTGTCTTTCTCACCCAAACGGAAGTACGACGTTGTCATTCGACTCAGTGGGATTCCATCTTCAGGGTTTACTTCTAGTTTCCGGCTGCCCACTTCAAGCAATTGTCTCTCTGCCTCGAGTGATGCTTTCTCGTCTCCTTTCCTGCGATATGTCATGTCAAGGTGCATCCACGGTTCCTCGCTGTGCGGCTTGATCACCGCAGCCCGTTCGTAGTAACGGATTGCGGAATCATAATCATCAGTAATATCTGAAATGATTCCCAGCCAGCGATATGCGTCATAATAATCGGGCTTTTGTTGGATTACTCTTTCGAGCGTCCGCTTCGCTTCGCCAAACCTTTTCTGGTGGAAATAGACGATACCGATCCCAAATTGGGCTTCGACACTGCCGGGATCAAGAGTGAGGACTTTTTGGTTCAACTCAATGATCTTTCCCAACCATTTTTGCTCGCCGTCATACCATGAGTACATATAGGAATAGGCTTCTGCAAGTCCAGCATAGGCTAGAGAGAAGTTCGGATCGATCGAAAGTGCATTCTCGAACATCTGAATTGCTGCTTCGTTATTCATCTTACCACGTTTATACAAGAGCTCGCGGCCACGCATGTAAAAATCATATGCTCGAAGGTCAGCTGTAGGTTTCTTGCCAAGTGATTGCTTTTCCAACTCAGTCAGAGATATTTTCAGTGCCTTCACGATGCTTTGCGCAATGTCGTCTTGCAAATCAAAAATGTCGTCGATGAGACGATCGTAGCGTTCCGCCCATACATGGAATCCGGTCTTCACATCGATAAGTTGAGCAGTGATACGGATTTTATTACCCGCTTTACGCACACTCCCCTCGAGAATGTAATTCACTCTAAGCGTTTCACCAACTTGTCGGGTATTCACTTCCTTGTTGCGGAAGGGAAGAACGTCGGTTCGGGAAACAACTTTAAGCTCTTTGATCTTCGAGAGGTCGGTGATGATGTCCTCCGTCATGCCTGCGCAAAAATACTCGCTATCTTTCTCCAGACTCATGTTCTCGAAATACAGTGCTGCGATAGACTTCTCTGATGCTGATGCCGCTGGTGCAGAGACGGGTTTCTTTAGTCGCTCAATAACCTCCGCTGCCGAGCCAAAGCGCCGTGAAGGATCTTTCTGTAGTAGTTGCGAGACGACAAGTTGCAGATGATCTGGGACGTCGGCCCTATACGATTGGACGGCTTGCGGTTCAATATTTAGGATTTCATACATGATTGCTGCTTCATGGTCCCCACGGAACGGAGGTTTCTTTGCAAGCATTTCGTACAGCACAACGCCGAGCGCCCACAAGTCGCTCTGTTGATTGACCTCGTTCCCTTGAATTTGTTCCGGTGCCATATACCCGATTGTTCCGATTGTGCTTCCCGTCCTCGTTAATCCTGCTCCCCCTTTCAATTTGGCGAGTCCAAAATCCATAATCTTCACTTGACCATCTTTCGTGATCATGATGTTATCGGATTTGATGTCGCGGTGCACAACACCTTTTTCGTGGGCGGCTTTGAGACCTTCTGCGACTCGTGTACTTATATCAATAATTTGTTCAATGCCTAATCTTCCTTTTTTGATATGAGCTTTGAGATTTTCCCCTTCAATATATTCCATGACGATAAACTGCTGGTTGTTCTCTTCTTCGATGGCGTGAATAATACAAATGTTTGGATGGTTGAGTGTAGCAGCGGTTTGCGCTTCCTGAAGAAATCGGGCTTGATCATCCGTTGTTGAGGTGAGATGTTGCGGAAGAAACTTCAACGCCACGGTACGCCTGAGCTTCGTATCCTCGGCCTTGTACACCACGCCCATTCCTCCCTCGCCGAGTTTTTGAAGGATCTTATAGTGAGAGATTGTCTGGCTGATCATCGTATTGTCTCCTCGCCGTTCCCACCAAAAGAAGGCGGCCTGCCCGTCAAGTCTGATCTCCTCAGGCAGGCAGAAATTCTCAACATCCCAGCCGCTCGACCAGGCCTACTCATGACATGGATCGTGTAGATGTTCGCGTGGTTCATAGTGGATGCCGCCTCCGCCTCTTGAATGAACTGCGACTTGTCCTGTTCTGATGCCACTCGATCTCTTCGAGGATCATGCGATGCTGTTCCACCGATCAACGTCTATCCTCCCGCCTGCCATCTGTTGAAATCGCGTTATCGCGGTTGCCGCCTGGGGAAGATCATCACGAAGGAGACGAAACCCAACTCACTCAATGCGAACCCAACAACGCATCCCAGTTCACAACCACGGAGAGAGGGTTCGATTGACGAGGCTCGATCGATCTTGTCATCAGTATCCGTGATCCGTCCCTGGAGACGTCGAAGGTTTCAAGAAACACAGGAACCGTAAAAAGCTTCTTGATCTCCTTGACAACAACCTCGCCTTGTCGAAATTGCAGTGTTGCGAGCATCATCGTGTTGTTGTTGGCAACAAAGAGGAGTTCCTCCGAAGTTTTTCCCCATCGTGAGATGTATCCTCCCCGGGGTGAGATCTTCCATCCTCTTCCAGTACTCGATTCGAGAGATCTGACATATATCTCGTATTCCCCATTTTCGTCAGACCGGTAGGTGATCCACTTCCCGTCAGGGGAAAACTGTGCCTCTCCCTCGTCGAATTCCGCTGCCACCAGGGGATAGGGTTTTATGTCGCCCTCCATCGGCGCGATCCACAAATCCTCGCCCGGCTTTGCAGGATCGGAATTTCCATAGACAACCTTCGATCCGTCCCGGGACCAATCGTATGACCGCAGCACGTTCGTGGACTTGAACAGGAGGCCATCCGACGGACCATCGCTGACCAGGGATTTTCGGTACAAATTCCATTGACCAGACAATATTGAGGTGTAGACCAGCTGTTTTCCGTCCGGGGACCAGACGGAGGCATCCTCACCGGGGCCGGTCGACCAGCGGCTCCGCGCACCGGATTGTATGTCGAAGAGCCAGAGATTCAGCCTGAACGTTCTCGTATCGAACAAGCTGGTAGAAACCTGCCGTCCATCCGGAGAAAAGCGGGACCTGTATTGTTCGACGGTTTCTCCCAGGGTGGTCACGATATTGCCTTTTCTGTCGGTGATCAGCATTGGAGCGCCGGATTTCGCCGTACCGTTTTGATAGATGAGTATCCCCGTGCGTGATGCAGAAAAGACGGCAAGGTTAAAGCCGACATCGTTAATAACGCCCTCAGCAATTGGGATCGGATCTCCCTTTAATTCAAGGGCCCCATCGTCAAATCGCTGCGCCACCAATGTTGAGCCGCGCACGAAGAGCAGGTATCCTGACGCAAACAGGGCATTGGAAGTCGAATACACCAAGAGCTTGTTTGTCGTTCCATCAAGGGAACACACGAATACTGCGTGCCCTTCGGCCTCACCGGAGATACTCGCCACGCGCGCAAAGTAGAGGAAGTGTTCCCCATCCGGAAGGAAAAAGGGCCAGCGATGTGAGGATTCATGGCGTGCGTTATCAAGCCGGGTTACCGTATCCGGAGTGCCACCTTCCGCCCGCACGCGCAGGATGGGTGTTTGAAAGTCCGGTGCGATAAGAATAGTGTTGTCCATCCCCCAACTTCCACCACGTGGATTTGCTGACGTGCCGGAGATTGTGACGACAGGGCCTCCTGATGCCGGAACCCTTCTCAGCTTCTGGTTCGAGAAGAAAGCGATGAACTTTCCATCATGTGACCAGAATGGATATTCAGCCCGTGTCGTTCCCTCCAGGGGTGTTGCGGTGGATTCATCCATATGGCGAATGTACAGTTGGGCAATCCCCGCCACATTGACGCCAACGAAAACAATATTCCTTCCGTCTGGTGAAATGACCGGCGGTCCTGCATTCATCCCGAACGAATGCATGTAGACGCTGTCGGGCGGAGAGACAGAAGTGCGTATTGGATAGCGGTCCACGCTCGGCGTCATGAGGATCCATCCTGTCATTCCAACAACAACAATGAGCAGGAACGCCACGATGCTCCATGCAAGCGGCTCCCGCCGGAACCTTGCCATCATGCCTCGCGATGTCACCGCGGCTCCCGCTCCCTGCGGAAGAGGTTGCGCGGCTGCAATGCGGCTCATTCGCTGCTTGCCCGATTCCCGTCGGACTCTCTTAAGATCGATCGCCACCTGCTTCGCCGACTGGGTCCGCTCGTTAGGATCCTTGTCGAGACATTCGAGCACGATCCGGTCGAGTTCCGGATCGATCCCCGGCTTCAACGACGACATCGGCGGTGCTTCCACGTTGACGATCTCATACATCATCGCTGTTTCGTGGACTCCTTTGAACGGAGTCTGGCCTGTGATCATCTCGTATAACAGCACGCCTAGCGAGAAGATATCCGACCGGTGATCTGCGTCCACTCCCTGCACCTGTTCGGGCGACATATACCCGGCGGTTCCAACGGTGCTTCCTTCTTTGGTCAGACGGGAAACGCCACGTAACTTTGCCAGCCCAAAGTCCATGATCTGCGCAATCCCATCCTTGCGCACCATGATGTTTTCAGGTTTGATGTCGCGGTGCACGATCCCTTTTTCGTGCGCCGCGGCGAGGCCATCGGCAATCTGGATGCCGATGTCGATTGCTGATTTGAGATTTGGGATTTGGGATTTGGATTTTTCCCGGAGGGTCAGTCCATCCACATATTCCATTGCAATGAACAGCTGACCTTCATGTTCGTCAATCGAGTACACAGTGCAGACATTCGGGTGGTTCAGAGCTGAGGCAGCTTTCGCTTCCTGGATGAACCTTGTTTTGTCGGCTTCCGAGGCACTGAGATGCGCCGGGAGAAACTTGAGGGCAACAAAGCGGTCGAGTTTGGTATCCTGGGCTTTGTAGACGATGCCCATACCACCCTCACCAAGCTTTTCAAGAATCTTGTAATGTGAGATCGTCTGCCCAATCATATCGAACACCTCCGCCAAACAGATGGCGGATCCTGAAAATTGCTGCCACTCACAAAAGAAGTTCGTGGGCAATTTTCGAACATCCCGCCCCGTCCCAACTCTTCCAGTATCTTGTAGTGAGATATTGTAGAGCCTATCATCGTATTCACGTGCCTCGATAGAAATGAGTTGGGACGAGCCGTCCACAATAATAAGAAAGGCGACTATTAATGAGGACGAGCCTCGTCCGAAGGACGGGGTCTCGTCCTCCGGCTTTGCCGGAGAGACGGACTTCGCCCAACTTCTCTAGGATTTTGTAGTAGGAAATAGTCGTACCAATCATGAGAGCACCTTAGAAATCAGATGAGGGCTACGGCCCGTCTGGCTAATCATTCTTCCAGTCCTATTTTTCGCAACAATAACGTGAAACGGGGATCCGAGCGAAGCTTGTCCAGCTTTTGATCGACTTTCAGGCTGGAGAGCGATTCCGCCTTTGCCTGGTATGCTTTGTCAAGCCACTCGAATGCCCGGTCATGCTCTCCGAGCTCTGTGTAGACGAGAGCAACGCCCCGGAACAGATTTACGTTCTTGAGTTGTTCCGGGCCCAAACTCTCAATCACGGTCAACGCCTCAGCTTTCTTCCCTGAAGCTGCGTGAAGGTAGGCAAGCCAGATCGTCGCTTCCGTCTGGTTTCCCGTGGTATCCCCCCAATGCTGGTTCTCAATGAGTGCCTTATCCAGGTTCCCCTTTCCGTGGTATGCAAGGGAAAGAAGACGGTATGCCGAGGCAAAACCCGGATCGAGCTCCAGTGTTTTCCTGGCGCAGTCTATCGCTCCATCATACTGCCGGGCATAGTAGAGTGTCATCCCATGATCTTTGAGAATGGCCGGAGAGAGCGGATCCAGCCGCACAGCCAACGTGATCTCCTCGATAGCTTCCTCCATCCTCCCCATGAACTGCAACCATGTGGCGTACCAGTGGTGTGCCGTGGCATATTCCGGGTTCAAGTAGATCGAAAGCTTGAATTCCTTCTCCGCGTTTGCCCAATCCCATTGGTACAACATGATCAAAAGTGCCAGCGAAGTACGGGCTTCGGAAAGCTGACCGTCAAGTTTCAACGCCATGTCAACCGCCGCTTTTGCCTTGGAAAATGTCTCCTTCCGCGCAATGCCCACATATTCGCTCAGTAGGTTGTAAGAATCCGAAATGCCTGCCCACGCCAGAGCATAACCGGCATCCTTCTCAATTGCCTCCTCGAAGTACTTGATGGCGGTAAGCAGTCCTTCCTTGTTTCTCTTGTTCCAGAAGAACCGACCCTTGAGATAGAGCTGATAGGCTTCTGTGTTCTGTGTCGAGCGCCGCTTCAACGTCTTCTTTTCGCCCGGAGTGATCCTCACTTTCAGAGCTTTGGCAATTTTCGATCCGACAGTTTCCTGAATGTCGAAGATATCACTCATCGTCCCCCGGTACTGTTCAGTCCAGAGGTAGGTGTCTTTCGTGGCATCGACAAGCTGCGTTGTAATCCGAAGATCGGATCCCTGTTTCCTGACGCTTCCTTCCAGAACGTACTGGGCGCCAAGGTCGGTAGCGATTTGCTTCGTCGTTTTCTCAGACCGTTCGTACTGCATAACAGATGTGCGTGAGACGACTCTTACCCCTTTCAGCTTTGAGAGTCTTGTGATGATCTCTTCTGTAAGGCCATCGCTGAAATACTGGTTATCCTTCTTCGGGCTGATATCTGTGAAAGGGAGGACCGCGATGGATTTTGGTTCACTCTCACGCGGATGCTTCAACCCATGTTCTATTCGCCGCAATTCCTCGATGAGAGTGTCCATATCCGGAAACCGGACCATCGGCGACTTTTCCAGGCAACGATCTATCACTTTTTCAAAGCCGGCCGGAGCGTCACCGAGGAAACGGGATATCGGAGCGTGTTTCTCGTGCACGATTGCATACATCATTGCCTCTTGATACTCGCCGGCAAAAGGGGGTTTCCCCGTGACCATCTCGTACAGGACGATGCCCAGCGACCATATGTCTGTCGAATAATCGACTGGTTCTCCCTGCACCTGCTCGGGCGACATGTAGGCAATCGTCCCGGAAATGTTGCCTGATGCAGATTCGCGTAGACGTTCCGCTGTTCCTGCAAGACCAAAATCGGCAATTTTTGCAATCCCCTCTTGTGTGATGATAATGTTTTCCGGCTTGATATCTCGATGGATGATCCCTCTTTTGTGTGCCGCCTTTAGTCCTTCCGCAACCTGGATGATGAGTTTCATTGTTCCTTCGACGTCCAGCGGACCCGCGTCGATTCTCGCTCGCAGGCTCTGTCCTTCAATGAACTCCATCACCAGAAACTCCTCGTCCCCGGAATTCTGGATATCAATGATCGAGCAGATGTTTGGATGACTGATGGCCGCCGCGGCTCGCGCCTCCTGAAGGAGTTTGGCCCGATCGGTATCCGAGACGAACTGAGTCGAAGACAGAAACTTCAGGGCAACATCCCGGTGGAGTTTCGTGTCGTATGCCTTGTAGACAGCCCCCATGCCCCCTTCACCAAGTTTATCCAGAATCTTGTAGTGCGAGATCGTCTGGCCAATCATACTGGGCTCCTCCGCCAAAAAGATGGCGGATCCTGAAAATTGTAGCCACTCACGAAAGAGGTTCGTGGGCAATTTTCGGACATTCCGCCCTGCCCGACCTTCTTGAGAATCTTGTAATGAGATACTGTTGTGCCTACCATGTTACTCATCGTCGTTCATGAAGTCGGGAGGGCGCACATTGCCATGCGTCTCGAGTATCTCACAATGCAGGATTCCCTGTCCGATCATGGTCTGCCTGTGGAGTTTTCGAGATGCTTTCAAGGATCCGAGCGAGCGCTTTGAAGCTATCCGCAGTTCTTACCCCCTTCGAAACAAACAGTCTGCACAAACGACGAAGGACCCATCTTGGAAGTGAGCCATTGAGCTGCGCACACCATGTGAGGCGGGTTCCATTGGTTATGGCTTCCAGTGTGCAGGTTATTGTAACATTGAGCGGTTTTTTCACCAGCTCAACAGTATAATAGGAGAACGGGCGCCAATCGAGTATGTGTTCAATGGCGTCGCTGTTAGAGCAATGGTTTGTCGCACCGCGTCCTGTTCGACCCTGAGGGCGATCTTTTTCATGCCAGGCGCTCCCCACCATCCATTGAGTTCTTTTTTTCGGTTCATTCAGCCATTCCCAGAGCACTGCAGGGGGAACAGAAAACTCTTTTGAGAGGACAACATCTGCCTTATCCGGAGAAAGAACAACGTACCGTTCGTCCGTCAATTCGTTGTAGCGGTCATCGAGATTTACGCTGAATGTCTTCACGTCGCCAAGATGCTCATAGCTTTCCACCTGTGAATGGACATTGAGGGGATGAACATCCATCCGGTCCAGGCTGGCTTCGGTAAACATTGCATAACCACGCCATCCTGTGCTCTCCTTTACCTTGTTCTTCGTCAGCCTGTGCAGAAGGTTAACGCTGGACCCGAGCGGCTTTTGCTTGCCCGCGACATGCTGAAGCACGAAGTCTCCATGGTGCGTAATAAACTTGAGGTCGAGCTGTGCGCTCATTTGACATGCAGTGCATTGGCAGGTAACATTGCGATGCATTGATCTCTGCCGATTCCGGAAATCGAGATACGTCGCCTCGATGATCTCAAGAAGAGTTTCCCCTCGTGGCAACTGTTGATCGGAGGCGAACGCAAAGACTGCATCCCCCTCGATTTCTGCGAGCGTAAGGCGGGGAGTCAACCGACGAATAACGAGATTGAGGATCTCACCAAGGATCGCCTGTGAGTGATCCAGTTCGCTCCCTGCCACAAACGATGTAAAACCGGATATGTCTGCGAGGACAAGGTATCCCCGCACAACGCCTGATTCCATATCTCTGATTCCTCCAGACAACGAACAAGCAAGGTGGACTTAGTGCCGCTTCCAAAAAGGAATATTGTGTTTTGTATTCAGAGTCTACTGTTGGAAGCGGGCACTACTGCCTTTTGAATATCTTTGAGAAAAAAAAGGTTCCTTTCTAGAAGTGGCACTAGTTCCGCGGGATCAACGCCTTCCAATTCACCACCAGTGACATTGGAGGAAATTTCTTCATTTCAAGAGAACGTGTGATAACAAAGAGCTCCCCGTCAGGTGAAAGATCATATTGACTCGTGAAGGCCGGCAACTGAAACAGCGGCTTGATACCGACAACTTCTCCACGCGCTCCTGCGAAACGAAGATTCGCAACGACCATCTGATTCTTCGCGTCAACATAGATCAGCTCGCTGCTGCCAAGTCCCCAGACGGGTGAAAAACCGCCCCCTGAAGAGACCTTCCAGGGATCTGACTCAGGAGCGGACAGCGTTTTCAGATAAACCTCGTTCTCCCCGCTTTCGTCCGAGACGTATGCAACCCACTTTCCGTCAGGTGAAATACGACCCGAGGTCTCATCGAATCTTGTTTTCTGAAAGGGAATGGGATCGGACTTTTGAGTTGTTCGGGAAACCAGCCACAGGTCCCCGTCGTTGCCAGCCGAGTTCGTGCTTTCCACGAGCATCGTTTTGCCGTCCGGCGTTATGTCACGCACTACATCTTCTCCCACCGACGAAAAAACCTCCGTTCCGGGGCCGCTATGTCCGATGGTCTGAACGTAGATGTCACGAAGAGACTTCGGACCCGACGAGAAATAGATGCTCCGTCCATCGGGTGACCACACAGGGAAAAAATCTCCTTCGGCCCGTGTTGTGACTCGGCGACGACCTTCAGTCTGTAGATCGTAGATCCAGATGT
>Ga0247727_10007160_pt1 | contig 21433 bp, 17 predicted proteins | sample WisWelCaveWW1625_FD_202498 | JGI IMG/M metagenome (GOLD analysis project Ga0247727, IMG submission 202498) | Biofilm microbial communities from Wishing Well Cave, Virginia, United States - WW16-25 | ecosystem: Environmental > Aquatic > Deep subsurface > Groundwater > Cave microbial mat | place... | reverse complement strand
ATCATGGGCTGCAGCATCGGCAACTCGAAATCACAGCTTCACAAGGCGCGCATGCGCTTGCGTGAGTTGTTGCAGGAGACCGAGCGCGATCGCGCCCGGCAGGAACGCCAGGCCGCCAAAGGCGAAAGTGCCGGCAGCGCATAACCGGCCGCATGTTTTGAAAAGTTTTGCTGTAAGAGGATGAAAGCCATGCAGTGTATCGAATTTGAATCCTATCTCGAGCAGGGCTCCGGCGAGCCGTTTCCTTGGACCGCAGCTGATCATCTCAATGTGTGCGAACGATGCCGGAACCTGTTGGCCGATTTCGAGGCCATTCAGTCTTCGGCCGCTGGTCTTGGTGCCGAGATGCCCGAGCCGCCCGAGCGCATTTGGCTCTCCCTCCGCTCTCAGCTTCTCGCCGAGGGTCTAATCCATGAGCCTGCCGCCGAGCCCGAGGGCTTCTTCGCTCAGTTGATCAGTTGGGCGCCTCGCCCCGCGCTCGCCGGCGCGTATCTTGGCGTTTTGCTCCTCGCCGCCATTCTGGTCGGCGTGCGTGGCAGGATCGGCACTTCCGAATTCGGGCCGGTGGCCGTGAATGGCGCAGAAATGACCGCGCTGCGGGAAACTCTCCGTGCTGCAGAAAGAGAAACCGCCGGCGTCGTCCCGGCCCTTCACCCGGACGTTAGCTCCACCCTGCGCAAAGACCTGGTGCTGGTTGACAATGTCATCGCAATGTGTGAAAAAAAGGTTCGCGAAGAACCCCAGAACACCCTGGCACGCGAGTACCTGCTCGGCGCCTACCAGCAGAAAGCCGACTTGCTGGCCACGATCGCGGATCGCAGCGCCAGAGGGGACTGACATGACACCGATTCGCCATCTCGCTTCCAAAGGAATCTGTTGCGCCGCCGCGCTGGCTTCCGTCTTCCTCCTCCTGCTGGCCTTGCCTGCTTCCGCTCATCGCGTCGAAAAGCGCTTCACCGTGGATAGCCGCCCCGTTGTCATCGTGCGTAATTCCCATGGCCGCATCGATGTCAAATCCTGGAAGCGCATGGAAGTGCTTGTTGTCGGCACTCACGGAAGCGAGAAATGTGAAGTTGTGACCGAGCAGGCCGGCAACCGCATCGAGGCTCGCACCCGCCTGAACGGCCAAAACCTTTCCCCCGCGGAGATGGAAGCTAATTTTGAGATCACCGTCCCCGAGGAATCCGAGCTCCAAGTCCACAACGATTCCGGCGTCATCATCGTCGAGCGCGTCTATGGCGATATGACCTTCGACACCATCGCCGCCGATGTCCGCTTGCAAGAGGTCTATGGCTTCCTGGTGGTCAAGATGACAGGTGGCTCGCTCTTCTGCACGAAGTGTGCGGGTCGGCTCGAAGCCAGCTCCATCAGCGGCGACATCCAACTTTTCCAGCCGCAGTTGGACTTTGCCCGTGTCCAGTCCACCTCCGGCAACATCCTCTTCGACGGCGAACTTCGCCGCGGCACCTATAGTTTGAAAAACTACAACGGCATCATCGAGGTTCGTTTCTCTCCGGATGATTCTTTCGACCTGAAGGCTTCCACCGTGCTGGGCTCCATCGAAAACCAAGCCCAGTTGCAGTCCGACCCACACGGCTCAGGCAGCACCCGTCGCCAGATTCCCCGCGCCTCCACCGCATCCAACTCCTTCATCGGCACGTTTAAGGAAGGGCACGCTCGCGTCGAACTCTCCACTTACAGTGGTAAGATCAGGATTCGGCCGCGCGTACAGTAGCGGCCGGATCTCATGCCTGTTCCCCTGCGCATGCCCAAAATCCTCTGCCTCACCGGCTTCATGGGCTGTGGCAAGACCACTATCGGCCGCCGCGTTGCCGGTCAGTTGGGTTGGCGCTTCGTGGACCTCGATACCCGCATCGAAGAGCGCGCCGGCCTCGCCATTTCCGCCATCTTCGAACGTCAGGGCGAACCAGCCTTTCGCGACCTCGAACACCAACTCTTGCAGCTCGCTCTCGACGAAGCCGCCGCCTCGTCCCAGTCCTCTATTCTTGCTCTCGGCGGCGGCACCTTCGCTCAACCGCGCAACGTCGCGCTCCTGAGCTCCGCTTCCGCTCTCGTCGTCTTCCTGGAGACGCCCATCGAAGTGCTCCTGGCCCGCTGCGTCTCCAAAACCCACCGCCCTCTCTTCCGCGACGCAGCCAGCTTTCGAAAACTCTATGCCGAGCGCCTGCCCTTTTACCGTCTGGCCGATACCTGCGTTCAGAACACCGGCGATCCGCAAAAGGTTGTTGCCGCCGTCTGTTCGCTCTGTAGTTCCTCCACCGCTCCGGCGCCCAAAGGAGTCAACGCATGACCCTCCCTTCCCCTGCCACCAGACTCCTCTCTGTGGCGTGGATGATTCTCCTCCTGGCTCCTCTCCCGCTACTGGCACAAGGCAAGAAAGGGTCAAAGCCCCGCGCGGCGGTCCCAGCTGTATTGCTTGCCGAGGATAAAGGTAAGTTCCGTATCCTGCTCGACGGTCAGCCGGTTGGCAGCGAGGAGTTTGAAATCTTTTCTGCCGGCCGTGAGTGGCAGGCGCGCGGAACCACACACATCACCCCGCCCGGCGGCGCCGCCACTCAGGTGCAGGGCACTCTTCGCCTCGCCGCCGATGGCTCCCCTCATCGCTACGAGTGGTCCACCCAGGGCGAGAAGAAAGCCGGCGCCATCGTGACCTTTCAGGGCCCCGTCGCCAGCATCACTCTTCTGCTTCAAAACTCTCAGCCCTTCGAGCAGCTCTTCTCGTTTGACTCTCCCCGCGTCATGATTCTCGACAACAACCTCTATCATCAGTACGCCATCCTCGCTCGCCTCTACGACTGGTCCGCGCGTGGCTCTCAGACCTTCCCCGTTCTCATTCCACAGGAGATGACCCCCGGCTCGATCACCGTGGAATCCCTCGGCCCGCAATCCGTCGAAGGCAAGTCGCTCGAGCTTCTTCGCGTGCGCACCTCCGACCTCGAAATTGATCTCTACCTCGACTCCTCCCGCCGCCTCGTCCAAATCTCGGTCCCTTCCTCCAAAGCCCTTATCCTCCGCGAATAATCCCCCGCAGCTCCTCTCCCTCCGCACTCCTTGAGACTTCTACTTTCTATCCTCTTGCTCTGTTTCTCTGTGCCACTGTAGCTGCCTTTCTTCCGCATTAACAAAAATGGGGCGCCCGCTTTCACAGGCGCCCCATTCTTCGAACGAGGAGGCTCTTTCGTTTTACGATTTACGGATTATGTTGCCTACAGCAGCACGCGCCGGCTCACCAATCGCTTTCGCTCGACAGGCTTGGGCGGCTCGATCTCGACGTTCACCGAAACCTGCGACCGGTTCCGCAGCACGCCTAGCGCGACGGTCTTCTTTTCTGACCCCGCCCGCAGCTTCTCCCGCAAGTCGGAGATGGTCTTCACGCGTTCCCCGTTCACCTGCGTAATCACGTCGCCCGCCTTCAGCCCGCCCTTCTCTGCCGGCGAGCCTTCGTTCACCGAACGCACCAGCACGCCTTCACCTTCCGGCGCACCGAAGTACGTCCCGAGCTGCCCGCTCAGGTCCTCGGCATCAATTCCCAGCACCGGCCGCCCCGCCAGCAGGCTGAACGCCCTGATTTCCGGCAGCACCCGCAGCCGGTCCAGTTGCGGCATCTCGAACTTGAAGTCGAAGTCTCTCGGCCCTACCTTGAACGCCGAACGCCGCTCCCCGAGCTGCACCGAGATGCTTTGCGAGCGCCCGTCACGCCAGTACGTGATTTGCGCCGTGCGCCCAGACGGCGTTTCCCGCACCAGCCGCGCAAACTGCGCTGTGCCCTCCACCTTTTGTCCATTGAACTCGGTGACGACGTCGCCCGCCTTCAGCCCCGCCTTGGCCGCCGGGCTGTCGGCTTCAACGTCTGTCAACAGCACGCCCCGCTCGGCGGGCAGCTTCAGCTCCTTAGCCTTGTCTGCCGTGACCTCAGAAACCGACACGCCGAGCCAGCCGCGCTCGTCATCGTCGGTGCCGACCCAGAAGGCTGCACTACCGTGCTTCCCGTGCGCCAACTCCTGGGCGATTTCCTGCTCGAGGGTGGCCAGCTCCTCCGCCTCAATCAACTCGACGCCGGCCAGCTCTCGTGCCACATTGCGCTCCAGCGCTGCCACATCCAGCTCGATCCCAGCCCTCTCGGCCTGCAGCTTGGCCAGTTCCGCGCGCCGCAGTGTCTTCGTGCGACGCAGCGTCTCGCCCGTTTCCTGTGCCGGCCCGGGCAGCGCCACCAGCACCATCGCCAGCAGCGCGACTCCCGGCAGAATCCAGATCCATTTTCTTTTCATGACAGTTTTCTCCTCTTTGCGGTTCCCTTAGATGGTGGACCGCAGGCTGACCACCCGGATCCCACCGTTCACCGTCCGAATCTGTATCGTGCTTCCTCCCTGCCCGATCTGTCCGCGAAAGGCCTGCAGCAGGCCCGCCCCTCGCAGTGAGAGCGGCAGCTCTGAGCGAAAGTCGCCGTTGATGGTGCGCACATCGAGTTCCGCGTTGCTGCCTTCAGGGAGTGCCAGCAGGATAGAGCCGTTGATCGTCTCCAGCATCACCGGCTCTCCCTCATCCAAGCGGCGCATCTCCAGCCGCAGGTTTCCATTGGTTGTGTGCGCGCTGACGCGCCCGCTGCAGTCCAACACATCCACGTTGCCGTTCACTGCCCGCAAATCTCCCGTAGCCTCGACGTTGGCCACTCGCACCAGTCCGTTCACCGTGGCCACCCGCTCCAACTGCACGCGCCGCGGCACGCGAACGCGGTATTCCACATACACTTCCACTCCATCGTCCTGTGGATAGCGCGTCTCCACGGCCACTCGATTCGGCGCCGAGGTCACTTCAATGCGCACCCGCTTCAGATCGCCCTGCGCCCCCAGCGACGTCTTCACCGCGTGCACTTCCACCTCATTCCGATCCCAGCCGCTGATCTGCACTGCGCCATTCACATTGCTCAACAAAAACGTTCCGCCTGATGGCAGGGGATACGTCTGCTGGAATACTTCATCAAACGCCCACGCCGGCGCAGCCAAGATCGCTGCTGCCGCCAGTACCGCTACCACTCGCCATGCTTGCCTCATCGCTGCACCCCGTCAGAAACAGCAATCGGCCCGCCCTTGCGGGCTCCCCACTAATCCAGACGGAACACCACCGTGACCCGTGTAACCACTCTCACGCTTTTGCCCTCGATTACCGTTGGCTCATACCTCCACTGCCGCACCGCAACTTGCGCCGCATCCGCAAGAATCCTTTCTCCCTTCTGTACCCGCACATCACTCACCGTTCCATCTTCCGCGACCACCATCTGTAGCCGCACGCTGCCTTCAATCCCTGCATCGCGCGCCACATCCGGATAATCCGGCGCGACGTAGTGGCTCAGCCTCTTCTGCTGCTCTTCCGGATCCACGCGCACGCCCCCGATAAAAAGCTTCTCGAAGCGCTGCTGCAACGCCGCCAAACGGCTGGCCTCGCCGCGTACTTGTTCGACCGCCTGCCGCCGGGCCTGTTCGGCGGCCTGGCGGTTTTGTTCGTAGTCGGCTTGCGCCTCCGCCTGCGCCAGTTTCTGGGCCAGCACCTCTTGCTCCTGTTGCATAGGCTGCTTCTGTTGCATCTCTTCTCGCTGTTTGAGCCGCCGCTTCTGGCTGTCGTGTTGGCGCAGTTGCATGGCCGGGTCGCTGAGCTTCAGCCGGATGTTTCCCGCGGTCGTCCGGATGCGCAACACTTCCCCGCCGCCGTTGAGCGTGCACTCGCCGCGCACCTCCTGCTGCCCGCCTCCCGAGCGGAGATAGCTGATTTTCAACGGCAACTGCGGGTCCACCACAATCTGATGCTCGGCCGGCGTCTCGATCACCGCGCTGATGGTAATGGCCAGCTCCCGCGGAAGATAGACAACCACGTCGCCCTGGCCAGAGAACAGTTGCGACGGGCCAAGCAGCTTTGCCTCCGGCACAAAGAAGGCGGTAATGCTGCCGGCTCCCGTTGAGGCACGCACCGCATGCTGGATTTCCGACAGATAGATGCTTCCCCCCCCGGTATTCACGTCGGTCGGCCCCGAGACACGCTGCACGCGAACTACTCCCCCGCCGGTGCGGGCCCGGATCGGCCCTGCAGCCTCGCCAATCTCCACCTGCCCGCCGCCGGTCACGGCGGAGACTTCTGCCAGCACCCGCTGCACGGAAATATTGCCTCCTCCAGTTTCCAGTCGCGCGTTGCCGGCGATCAACCCCGCGCGCACGTGTCCTCCGCCCGTGCGCATCGTGGCATCGCCTCGCACTGTGTTGGCCGTAATGAGACCCCCGGCGGTGATCGCGCGAAGCTCGCCGTTCACCGCCTGCACCTGGATGTGCCCGCCCTGCGTCTCGAGGCGTGCCCCTGCCGCAGAGGGCCCGCCAACGCGCCCGGCGGAAATGTTTCCCCCGCTTGAAACTAGGCTGACGCGGCCCTCGATGTCTTCCACCTGAATGTTTCCCGCTCCGGTGTTGATGTCCAGCTCATAATTTCGCGGGACGCTTACGTCGAAATCCACCCACCGCCGCCCACGGTATTCCCGCGTCGGCACCTGGCCAGTGATGGACACCCCGGTCGGCGTGCTGCGCGCCGTGACCACAAACTGCTGAATCAAGGTGCGCGCGTCCGGCTGTCTCGCGTCCGTTTCAATTCTTACCGAGTAGCTCACCTGGCCGGACTCTTTCACGTAAACCCGCACGTTTCCAATATCGGTTACCAGCCGCAACCGCAACCCATCTTTCGTCGACACTACTCCGGCCCGGGTGTCCGAAATTCGATCACTCTTTGGCATCTGGCCCGAGGAGGTTACTTCCGCCGCATCCGCCTCGGACAGCCGCGAAACTCCGATGGGACTCTGGTCTGGCGCGGGGGCTTCTTTCGACCAGTGCCCTTGCTCCGTGGGCTCAACCTGGACGGCGCCGGTCTGCCCTGCCAACAGAACGACCGCCAGCAGGAGGGTAAAAGTATTCTTGGGGAGGAAACGATTCATCGTCCCATCTTTCAGGTTTAATACGATTGTCGCGGACCCAGTTGCCGCACCGCCGCCGCGCTCTGCATGCGGATGTAGGTGTTGGGGTCCTTTTGCATCCGCTCGCGCAAGACGTCGATCACGCGTTGGTCATCGAACTCCGGCAGCTTTTCCGTTAACGTCCGAAGCGCATTGATCGCCTCGACGCGCACGCCCGGGTTGCTGTCTTCCACCAAAGCGGCCAGCAGCGTGTCGCGGACCAGCGCATCCTGCTCGAAGCCCCGCAAGGCTTCCAGCGCCTTCAACCGCACGCCCGGATTGCGGTCCGTTCGCACTGCGCTGCACAATGCCTGCCGCACCAGCGCGTCGCTCGAGCGCAGCCGCAGCACGTCCACTGAATCCAGCCGCACACCGGGATCAAACCGCTGCCCGTTCTGCACGACAAAGGTGAGTACACGCTGCACGTCGATATCGTCCGGCGAACCCTGCAGCACCATCGGCTTCTCTGTGATCAATTGCACTTCGATTCCAGCCGTGCCGTTGCTCGCGTCGCCCACCCAGTTGATCCCGGCCACGTTCAGGTTTTGCAAATCTTGGTCTGTGAGCCGCGGCGCCGAAACCACGACGCCTGCGCTCTTCACCGGGCCCGGATCGTTCGTGAACCACCGCGGAGACAACGTGCCTAGACTGATCCCGATCAATACCAGCAGCGCTGCCGTCCACGCTGGCCGCAGCACAAACCACTCCGTCGGCCGCAGCCACGCAACCCACCGCCGCCGCGCGGCTGGAACCGCCTCGTCATCCAGCTTCTCCGCCAGCTCGCTCCGGCACTGGGCCAGCAGCAAGTCCGAAGGGTCCAGCCGGTCCGCAGGCTGCGACATTCCTGTCAAGGCTTGGCGAAGCCGTAGCTCGACGGCCAACGCCGCAGCGCATCCCGCACACTGCCGGATATGCTCCTCGACAGAGCCGCGCTCCGTTCCTTCCAGCTCCTCACTGGCATAGAGAACCAGTAGGCGCTCGTACGCTTCGCACCCGATTTTCTTCATCTCGTTCACAGCAGTCCTTCCAATCTCGTTCGCAATTTTCGCGTGGCTCGGAACAGCGAGTTCTTCACAGTTTCCTCGGTCGTCCCCAGCAGCTCTCCAATCCGCCGCAGCTTTAGCCCCTGATAATGCTTCATCTCAAAGACCATTCGTTCTCGCGGCGAAAGCGTCTGCAGCGCGCCGTGGATGCGCCAGCCGATCTCTTTTCCCCGCAGGCTGCGCTCCGGGTCGCCGATCAATCGGTCTTCGACAACGCGCTCGAAAAAGTCCGCTGAGGTTTTCTCATCAATTGACCCCTCCGGGGCTTGAACTTCGGGGCGGCTGTGCCGGCGACGCAGGTGATCCAGGCAAACGTTGGTGACAATCCGATAGACCCACGTATAGAAACTGCATTCAAACCGGAACCGGTGCAGGTTCTTGTAAACCTTTAGGAAAGCCTCTTGGTAAACATCTCGGGCATCTTCGGGCCGCTGGAGCAGGTTCAGCGCCAGGCGCAGCACATCCCGGTCGTACCGATGCACCAACTCCTCAAACGCGGCGCGGTCTCCCCCCTGAGCCGCCCGGATGAGGGCCTGTTCATCCGTTGTCTTCGCCATCCTCGGGGCGGCCGCGGCGTCCTCCTCCCAGCCTGCCTGCGTTCCCTGCCCTGGCACGACAAAGGCCAATCTTGTGAGCGACATACCGTGGTTTCTCAGCGAAAGGCGTGAGATCCGACCGACCTGGCTCTTCTATTCCAAGCCAGGCTTGACTCCGACAGCCGAGGCGCGAGCCGTGCGCCACACCCGGTATAGACGTTTCACCTCAGCCCGGGTGAGCAGGGGTTTCTGTTTTCCATACTCTTGGGCACACCCCCTTGCCCTCCCGGTCAATGACCTCAGTTCTTCCATTAGTGATGACGAATCTGTCTGTAGAGATGTTTCGCGAAAGAAAGAAAGAGCAGAAACTTCGCCTACGGTACCACCCCTGTTGGCAAAGGCGGCTCGCTCACGGGCGGAGTAGCATTGCGTCCACGAAGCCACGTCACAAGCGGCCACGCCAACAATGCCATCCCAAATGCCAGCGCGAAGTAGCCGTTCCACTTGAAAAATGCATTCGGCTGGCGTACCAACTCCACCGCACTACCCCCGAGCGAGAGCAGTGCCACCGTCAGAAAATATCCCAGCAGATTGAATCGAACGATTCTCGCCACTCCCCATCCAATGACCCCAACCGACACCGACAGCACGACTACCTCTTGCAGAAAGGCCGCCCAGCCAATCCAATTATCTGCCAGGGCCATTGCGGCCAGTATCACCAGTCCCGCTTTCATCCACGCCTGCCGCACGTAGGCTCCGACGAAACCTGCAAAGAGCGCCACCAGGCCCGCCATATACAGACCGCCCTGCACCGCTCCGGCCGCCTCCACGACTCCCGGCAGAGTCAGGTCCAGCAACCCGGGGACGTTTGCCGAAAGTGATCTCTGCGCCGCCGGCCAGTATCTCGAGACAACCGACGACAATCCCGCCAAGCCCACCAGGGCGCAAGGGCCGGCAATCGCGATCAGCACTGCATCCCGGTAGTATGCAGCCGGCATTCCTATCCATCCCGGCAGGCCCTCACTGCCGAATGCACGCGAAAGGAAGAACCAGCTCAGCCCGAAGAGGAAAAACAACCCGGCATAAACAGCAGCAGCGATAATCACCAATCCGAGCACCAGCACTGCCCCAAAAGTCCCAAACGGCAGTTGCGTATCATATTGTTCCAAGATGCGCGGGAGGCTGTTCGCAAAGAGAACCAAGATGGCCAACAATCCCCACAAGGCCCATTTGGCCATCCGTCTCCAGGGGATCGAGGCCGCCGCCGGCTGCCGGATATTTCGAAAGAAGAGCACCAGCAGCAGCAGGGCCAGCGCGGCAAAAAAGGCAACCCTCCCGATCTGTTGCGCCTTGGCTCCGAACGACTCCGCCTTCTGCCGTCGCTCCCAATCCTCCGGAATCTTGATGAAGATCCGATACCGGCTGACCTCCTCCCCCAAAACCTGCAGCTCAAATCGTACGTGAGCTGCTTGCTCAGCCGAGGGCGGCGACCCGATCGGCGCAATCTCTTCCCAGGTGAACACGTGATCGGTGCGCGCAGGTCGCTTCTCCGACGTTGCCGACACCAGCCTCCATTTCGATAAATCAATCTGCTTGGCTTCCCGCAACCAGGCCTCGGCCCGCGACTGCGCTTCCTCTTTCGTCAGGTTGGCCCCGGCCGTCTTCTCGTCCAAAAGATGGTGCACCGAATGCACTGCGCCATCCGGCTTCAGAATGACGGCATACTCTTCCTTTTGCAGGCTCTGGAAGTAGCGCACCCGCCAAAACGCCGATGGCACCCGCTCCTGGTAGAGCTTATTCGCAGCGGTGATTCCAATCTGTTGCCTCAGGCACTCATTGGCCAAGCGATTGAACGTAAACGCCGTTGTGGCCGTGCGCCGATACGTGCTGGGATCAACTTTCCTCTCGCGCAAGATCTCATCGGCACGGGCTGCTGCTTCCCTGGCGTTGATTTGAGACCGGATGTACTTGCCAATGCTCTCCGACTTGCCCGCCGCCGCAATAATGATCCCCAGGATCGCGCACCCAAACAGAATGCCGATGGTGCGCCGCGTCATCGACTCCCAACCCGCCACTCGCGTCTCGATCCGCTCCAGCGCCGGAGCCTTCTCCTCGAGCGGCTCCGCGCGGTTGAGTTGATCTTCAACCGGCTCAAACCGTCTTCGAATCAGGTACGACGTCCCGGCCACGAGCAGCGGCAGCACCGCCAACCCCGCCACGATCGCGCCCGAAACCTTGAAAGAAAGGCTCTCGGACCGCAGCAAAATCAGCCCAATCAGCAGCGCGTCCACTGTGTAATGCCACACCAGCGTCGCCAGGATCCCCCAACGGATCATCACCCAGCCGGCCACCACTCCGATCACGCCCACTTCCAGCCCGCGCACGTACCCCGGTTGCTGCGGATACACGCTGTGCAGGAAGCCCCACACAAACGCTGGCAGCACCACCGCCAGCACCCGCGACTTCGTGTAACGCATCAACAGTGGAATGGCGAACAGTCGAAAGGTGAACTCTTCACTTGTCGCCGCATAAATACTGATCACCAGCGGATAGATCCACGGCAGCGCTGTGCTCACCGTATCGCTGTACTTGATCTCTTGCGGCGCCCAGATACCCAGCTTCCGTCCGATCAGGTAGAACGCCACCACAAACCCGATGTGCGCCGCGGCCATCGCCAGCCCGATGACGCACGACCTGAAAAACTCTTTCGACCGCACTCCGCGCAGGCTCCAGGCAGCGCCCAGCCGCAATTTCTCCGGATACGCCTGCCGATAAAACGGCTCGCCCGCCGCATAGAACAGCGCCACGAAAATGCCCGTGAGCACGCTCAGCAGCAGGCCCAGCCCCATCTGCTCGGCGAAAAAGCCGGAATAGGAAGTGTTCGTATCGTAATTGGCGCGCGTCAACGGCCACTGATTGAAAATCATCATCAGGTACAGCACTGCCAGCGCCAGCCCCACTTTTAGCGCCGCCCGCCAATGCACCAGCCCCCGGCGCGCAAACTCGAACACGACGAGTAGCCCCGTGCCCAGCAAAAAGAAGTACGGTACCTGGCCCACCCATTGCCACAGCTCGTTGCTCGACCGCAGCCGACGAAAATCGCGCTCCCATGCTTCCGGCACTTTCAGAAAACCCTCGTACTCACCCACGCCATCTCCCTGCACCCCGACGCGCAAACGATAGGTCGCCCCGTCCGGACGCTCCGGCGCGCGAAACCCGCGCCGCTCCCACGTAAAGCTCCAATCGCGCCGGTGAGGCCGCTCTGTCGAATTCGCCTCTTCCGACAAGAAGTTGTACTCGTCATACCCCGAGCCAAGTTGTGCCTGCAGGAAGGTCTCAGCAATGTTCTGCGCGGCCCCCTTGTCCAATTGAGCGCCCTGCCGCGCTTCCTCAATGACATGCTCCATCCCTACCACTCGCCCCGCCGGGCTCACGCGAACAGAGAACTCCTCCTTCTGCAGCGGTCGGAAAAAGCGCACCGACCAGTACCAGATGTCCACCTCCGTGGACATCAGCCGGTTTGCCCGTTCGAGCTCCACCTCGCGCTCCAGGTAGTTCTTGGCGTTGTCGTCCACGCGGAAGACGATGCTGTTCTCGTAGCCTTCGAGCTGGAATCCTTGCGCAGTCAGAAATTTCTTCGCCTCTTCGACCGCCGCCGCGCGGGAGATGCGAAAATCCACCGACGCTTCGGGAAACGCGACAAAGAAATACCGAAAGGCGATGAAGGTGCCGAGGAGTCCGACGCCGATCCAGATCAGCAGGGTTCGCAGGTCGCTTCGGTTGAGCCGTGCTTCAGGCGAGGGTCCGGAAGGGGATAAACTCACTCAGTTCCTCCGCTCGGGCGGCGCGGCCTGGATCGCCCAGCCGCCGGGGATGCGACACTTTATCTTTACGAAGGCACTGGGGGCAAGTATGCGAGCACAGGTTCCTTCCTCAATGCACCAAACTTCATGCCAGTGGCGGTGATATAAAGAAGACGCCGGGCACGAGTCGGCTGGAATGAGCCTCCAATTATCCAGTGAAGTTACCTACCTCAAGGGCGTCGGCCCTCAGCGCGCCGCGAAACTCGCCGAGCGTGGCATTCACACCGTAGAAGACCTGCTGGGTTGCCTTCCCTTCCGCTACGAAGACCGCATCCACTTTGCAGCCATCCGCGACATTCGCCCCGGCGGCACCTACGTCGTCCAAGTCGAGGTTGTCAGCGGTGGCTCCTTGCTCTACCGCCGCAGTCCCTTCCGCCGCAACGACGCCGTCTTTCATCTGCTCGTCCGCGATTCCACGGGCGCCCTGCACTGCAAGTTTTTCCACGGCGGCTATCTGGAAGGGCGGCTCAAAGCCGGGCAGCGCCTCGTCCTTTACGGCAAAGCCGAGATCGACCCCTATCGGCCTGCCCGCCTCGAGATGATTAATCCTCAGTTCGAGCTCCTGGGAAACGACTCCGCCGACTCCACCGAAGTCGGCCGCATCGTTCCGATCTACGAAGCCGTTGCCGGTATCTCCTCCCGACAGTTGCGCCGTATGATTCACTTTGCCTTGAGCAATCTCGGCGAAACATTGCCCGACCCGTTGCCCTTACCGCTGCTCGAACGCCACGGCTTCCCTTCGAAACACCGGGCGATTGCTTCCGTACATTTCCCCGAACCCGGCGAGCTTCTCGAAGCCCTCAATGCCTTTCGCACCCCCGCTCACCAGCGCCTCATCTTTGAAGAGTTCTTTTTCTACCAGTTGGGTGTGGCCTTGCGTCGCCGGCAGGCCCGCCATCAGACCGGCATTGCCTTCCGTGTCCGCGAAGAAAAAATCCGCGAAGCGCTCAAGACAATCCTTCCCTTCAAACCCACCGATGCGCAGAAGCGCGTCCTGGCGGAAATTGCCGCCGACCTTGAGCAGCCCGTCCCCATGAACCGCCTCCTCGAAGGCGACGTCGGCAGCGGCAAAACCATCGTGGCACTCGAGGCCGCTGCCATCGTCATCGAAAACGGCTACCAGGCCGCCCTCATGGCTCCTACCGAAATCCTTGCCGTGCAACACTACCTTTCCGCGCGCCGCATCTTCACCCGCGCCGGTTACTCGGTCGAACTCCTCATCAGCGGTCTCAAGCCCATCGAAAAGAAGTCCGCGCGCGAGCGCGTCCGCAAGGGCCAGGCCCAATTCGTCGTCGGCACTCACGCTTTGATCGAAGAAGCGGTCACCTTTGCGCGCCTGGGATTGGTGATTGTGGACGAGCAGCACCGCTTCGGCGTCCTGCAGCGCAAGCGCCTCATTGAAAAGGGCGCGCAGCCCGACGTGTTGGTCATGACGGCCACTCCAATCCCTCGTACCCTCGCCATGACGCTCTACGGCGACCTCGACGTCTCGGTCATCGACCAGATGCCCCCCGGCCGCACACCCGTCTCCACCCGCTGGACCACCGAAGAGCATCTCCCCGGCGTGTGGGACTTCCTGCGTCGCGAAGTGCTTGCCAGCCGCCAGGCCTACGTCGTCTATCCGGTGATCGAGGAATCCAAGCAGGAGTTGAAGGCAGCGATAGTCGAGTTCGAGCGTCTCTCGAAACAGGTGTTGCCGAAGCTCAAGTTCGGCCTGCTGCACGGCCGCCTCCGCAGCGAAGAGAAAGAGACCATCATGGAGCGCTTCCGCCGCGGCGAGATCCAGGTACTCGTCTCCACCACGGTCATCGAAGTCGGTGTGGACGTGCCCAACGCCACCGTGATGGTCATCGAACACGCCGATCGCTTCGGCCTCGCGCAGCTTCATCAGCTTCGCGGCCGCATCGGCCGCGGCGCAGAAAAGTCTCACTGCATCCTCATCGCTCCCAGGCAACTCAACGAAGATGCTCAGATGCGGCTCGAGACGTTGGCTCGCACCTCGAACGGCTTCGAAATTGCCGAGATCGACCTCAAGCTCCGCGGCCCCGGTGAATTCTTCGGCACTCGCCAGCACGGCGAGCTGGGTTTACACATCGCCAACCCGCTCCGCGACCGCGAGCTCCTCGAGCTCGCCCGCCGCGAAGCCCTCGCACTGGTCGAAGACCCCGCGCAGGAAGGCGAAGTGCATCGCCTGCTCGAATACCTGGGGCCGCACTGGCAGCGTCGTTACGTCTTGGCGACGGTGGGGTGATCGTGCGCATTGTGGGAGGCAACTTTCGAAGCCGTCAGCTCAAGTCCCTCCGCGGCCTGGCCATGCGTCCTTCGAGCGACCGCCTGCGCGAAACCCTTTTCGACATCCTCGGCCACGCCGTCCGTGGCTCCCTTTTCATTGACGCCTACGCCGGCACCGGTGCCGTGGGCATTGAAGCCGCCAGCCGCGGCGCTCGCGAAGTCTTCTTCTTCGAGAGCCATTCTCCCGCCGTTGCCCTGATTCGCAAGAATCTCGCCACTCTCGCTATTGTCAGTGGAGTTTCGCTCTTCTCGATGGACGCGGTGCGTGGCCTCGAGATGCTGGCCAGCCGCCACCTTCATGCAGATTTCGTCTTCGTGGACCCGCCTTACGCCGCTCGCGATGAGTATGAACGCGCCCTCGAGGCCCTCGACCGATTGCCGCTTCTCGCCCCCGGCGGCCGCGTCATCGTCGAACACAGCAAACGCTCACTCCCGCCCGAGGGTTGGGCCACGCTCGAACGCGAGCGCCTCGTTGAACTCGGCGATTCCGCTTTGACTTTCTTCCGGCTTTCCCTGGCCGCATAGAAATTGGTTGTTCGCGTCCCGCCCCGCGTTTTTTGCCGGGACTGAACTGAGTCCTTTTCTGCAGCTCACATCCCGGCCGACTCGGTCGGCCTGACGCGAAGTCTTCATCTCCGTTCCTCAGCAGGGTGCTGAAAAAGGCGAGTCTGTCATTCTGAGCGAAGCGATCGAAGATTCCGGCCCGGTCGGAAAGAATCCCTCTTTTGCAACCGCCCAAGAAAAAGAGGAATTCTTCGCCGCCTGCGGTGGCTCAGAACGATATCTAGAATTGTTTTCGACAGGTCGCTACGGCCTCTTGAACAGATCCAGAATGCTCGGCTTTTTCGGTTGTTGCTGTTGGGTGGTGTCCGTCTGCCGCGTCGTCGAGGTCTCAAATCGCGACCGTCCGCGCCCCGGTCGCACTTTCGGGTCGCTGAAAGTCCCGCTGATGGAAATCGGCACGCTGGCCCGCGTAACATTCTTCTTCAACACCGTCCCGAGGAGACTGCCAATGGCATCCGCCGGCGTCTCGACATTTCCGCTCGTTCCTGGCACCAACGTCACCTCGCCGTTGTAATCCAGCGTGCCATCCAACCCAAAACTCCCCTGCAGATTCACCGTTCCCTGCGGTGCATCGAGAAGAATCTGACGGCTCGCCACCCGCCCGCCGCCAACGGAAAGATCGCCCGCAATCGTCCGGAACGCCGTTTCGTTGCCAAACGCCTTCCCCACCCCCAGCGCTCCCGCCACCGTTTGCAACGCCTGGCCCAGATTGAGCCCCGGCAGTCGCCCATCGCGGATCGTGAATTTCCCCGTGCCGCTCAGCGCCTTCTCCCATGCCCCACTGAGTGAGCCCACCAGTTGCAGATCCAGCTCGCCCGTCCCCGAAATTTTCCCTTTCGTGGATGGATCCGTGGCCGCCAGCCCTGCTAGGTCCAGTCCGCGAATTTGAATGTTGGTTGAAAACCGTTCCGGTGTTTGCGAACGGTCTGTCCGAGCCGAAATCTGTACCGTGCCGCCATACGCCTGCAATTGCATCGGCCACAGTTCCAGCCGGTCGGTAAACATCCGCACTTCCGCCGTCGCGTTGTTCCCCTGGTACTTTTGCCTGCGGACGCGCTCCGCTTTCACTCGCCCCTGGGCCACCAGTTCGCTCTTTCGCGCCACTCGCGGTGCGCTGGGTGTGGTTTCGCTCTGTGCCGCAAGCAACTGGTCAACGTCCAACTGCGATGCACTCAGCTCAAAAACTGGCACCCCCTTCTCCACGTCGGCCAGCGTTAGGTTTCCCTCCACCTCCGCCGCCTTCCCCATTCGCCCGCGAAACTCTGTGGAAAGCTTGCTCTGCTTGAGCTTCAACTCACCCGAGCGAAATTCAAACGGTTCTCTCCAACCTTCAAGCTCGAGCTTCACTCCGTCCAGGGACACCACTGATTTCCACTGCTTCACATTCAGTGGCGATATCGCCACGTCGCTCAGTGTTGCGTCCAGGTTGGTCGCACGCAGCGTATTCACCGGCTTGCGTCCCCGCGAGACTCTCCCGACGACCACCTCCGCGTCTGTCAGCTCCACCTCTTCAATTGCCGACAGTTGAAAAGAAGACTCCTCCGCTTCCGCGCCTTTCCCCTTCGCCTTTCCGGGAGCCTCCTCCAACGAGTAATTCGTCCGCCCGCGTTCGTCTTCCAACAGCACCAATTTCGGATGTACCAGCTCAACCGAGGTCAACTTTAGCTCCCGGCCGAAAATCGCGCCCCACGTCAGGCTCCCACGAACCGACTCGACCTCCAGCAGGCTCCCCTCGGCAAAGCCGGGTGGATTACTCAACTGGAAGCCGTCCACGCGGAAGCCCGGGCTCGGCAGAATCCGTGCCTGGATCTTGCCGATCATCACCTTCCGGCCTGTGGCTTCTTCGATCGCGCTGGCAATCCTTGGCCGGTACCGGTCGGCGTCGAGGAAGTAAGGCAAAACAATGCCCGCGATCAGCATCAGACCTACGACGACCAGTCCGATCCTCACCCAGCGCGAGCGAAGTTTTTCCAGCATCGACATTGCTCCAAGGGCCAGTTATCGTGGCAAATTCGCGCCAGCCCGGCAAGCCATTTCCACGGCCTCCAAGGCCGCGGGGTATAATTGAAAATCTATGTCTCCGAGCCTCACCACCGAGCTCGTGGCCCGACCGCGCCCTCGGTTTCGTCTCCCGCAGTTGGCCGTCAAGTGGGAATCCCGCCGCCAAGCCTTTCTCGGCAGCCTCTGGGCGGTGATGAAGGGGCCGAAGCCTCCCAGAGAGTTTCGAGGCGAACCTTACTTCCGCGATTGCCACGTTGGCGGAAAATTTCCCAAGTCCGCGATGTTGGCCTCCTCGCTTTGGTACGTCGTGCTCTTCCTGATTCCCATCCCGCTCTGGGAAAAACTCGCGCCCCGCCATCAGCCGCCCCAACTGGCTTATCCGCGCATCGAACTCACGTGGTACGAGCCCCCGCGCGATCTCCCGCCCATCTTCGCTCCCGCCGACCCCGCCAGACCCAGTCCTCCGGGCGAGCCGGAGAAACCTCTGCCCAAGAAAGGTGCCGACGCTTTTCACCCCCGTCAGTCCATTCTCTCCTCGCCGCTCAAGCCGACTCATCCCCGACAAACTCTAATCCGCCCCGAAGCCCCCATGGAGCCTCCGAAGCTCCTCCCCAACATGCCCAACATCGTCGAGTGGGGAAAGCTCACTCAGCCCGTGCGCCCTCGCCTTCAAATCAATACCGCCGCGCTGGCCAAGCTTCGTCCCAAGCGCCCCACACAGCGTCCGCTCTCCGAAGTTGCTGTTCCCGATCTTCCCAATCAGGAGTTAAACGTCGGCGAGCTCAACATCGCTTCCAGTGTCACCAAACTCGAACGTCCCCGCCTGGCGATGAACGCCACTTCCGCCCCGCGCGTCGGCCAACGGCAAATGGGAACGGATGGCGGCCCTGCCCCTGATCTTGCGCCCGACGTAGCCGGCGGCGACGCTAGCCTGCGCCGCCTTGTCGCGCTCTCGCCCACTCCCGCGCCTCCGGTTGAAAATCTGCCTCTGCCCGAAGGAAATCTCTCGGCGCGTTTCTCCGTCTCGCCCGAAGGCACACAGCCCGGCTCGCCCGGCGGTTCACCCAGCGGCATATCCGGCGCCACTGGCAATTCTGGCGGGAGTGCGGGTGCGCCCGGAGGCATCAGCGGTGCAAGCGGCAGTCCGCCCGGCACGGGCGGTGGCGGCGGCGCCGGCATTCCCAACGTCAGCATCACCGGCGGCGATCCTCGGTCGCTTTCAACCATCACCGGACCGGCGGGAAGCGGGCTCCCGCGTGCCCCTGGCGTTTCATCCGGCCTGCCCGCCAAGCCCGAACCTCGTCCCCCCAATCCCGAGCCAAACCGCACGCGCCCCGCCCCGGCCTTCGACCGCCTCAAGCCCGGCATGGCGCCCGAAGAAATCTTCGGCCCCAAGCGCATCTACACGCTGCACGTGAACATGCCCAACCTTGCCAGCGTCACCGGCAGTTGGATTCTGAGCTTTGTCGAAATGGACGCCGACCCGGCACCCGGCCAGTCGCCTTCGAGCGACCTCACCGGCCCTGTCCCCATGCGTAAGGTTGACCCCAAGTACCCGCCCGCTCTGGCCTCCGCACGCATCGAAGGCGAAGTGATTCTCTACGCCGTGATCCGCCGCGACGGCACCGTGGACAGCATCCAGCTCGTCAAGAGCCTCGACCCTCAACTCGACGAAAACGCCGCCCTCGCTCTCTCCCGCTGGCGTTTTCGTCCCGCCGAACGCCACGGCACGCCCGTCGAACTCGAAGCCATCGTTCACATCCCCTTCCGCTCCGTCTCCCCCCTGTACTAACATTCTTCCTGTAGCGCCGGGCTACGCCCCGGCATCTTTCCGCCTCTCATGTAGGGGTGTGCAGCGCACGCCCTCTTGCGCCTCACGGTCTCCGGCGTCCTGCGCAGCACCCGGCCATGTGTCCGCCGCCTGCGGTGAGCGTAGCCGAACCATGGCGTGCCCATATAGCGCTGGGCTGCGGCCCGGCATCTTTCTGTCCTTCTCCTCTTCTCTGCCTCGTTGTCCCAATACTGCTCTCCTCCCCGAGGACGGAATTTATCCCAATCCTGCCAGGGCAAAGCCCCGCCCCGTTTTTGGGGGAGTCCGATTCCGAGAACACTTGAAATCTATTGAAAACACTGCGTTCGGTCTACTCTTTATGGAACGCTGCGGCAGGATTGCTTCAGTTTCCTATTGATACGGGGACACCAGCGACCCAGTCCGCGGGATGGATTCCACGTCCTTGGCTGTACAGCAAGGCGTGAGTTTTTGAGTGCAGGTCCATCACCCACAACGACCCAGAGGACTTGGCAAGGAACAGGAATCGGGGCCTTGAGTATGCTACGTATCTGCTATCTGGCGACCAGACAAGATCCCCCCAGAACATCTCTCCTGAAATAATTGTGTCCTTTCGGCCTGTGGTCACGTCGTAGATGATCCGTCCGGGTTCGGTCACATACGCTATGTACCGCCCATCGGGCGACCACGATGGAAAGCGACCATTATCCAGTCGCTGGCGTTGCTTGGTAACCAAGTCAAGCATCCAGAGACTCTGTTGGTGATCTTCGTAGACGATTCCCTTGCCGTCGGGCCTCCAGCTGAATTGGGAGCCAGTTCCACCCTCGACAATAAGTGACACAGTGCGATCCCGCAATCGAATGAAGTACAGGTTGTTTAATCCCTTGCTGTCCGGCCCGCCCTCGAAGGCAATCCCCTCACCAGCTGGGGACCATCGTGCCCCCTCCAAATGAGGCATCCTCAGGAGCACTTCTTCCTTTCGCTGAACCAGATCCAGCACTACGAGGGCGTCTCCATGAATGAGGACAATACTCTTGCCGTCAGGACTGAAAGATCCCGGCGATAGGTGGACATTCCAAGGATCGTGTACCTCCTTGTATATCGTGATCAGAGAATTTGTCTGGACGTCCAGCAAGTACAGATCCCCGCTGCTCGCCAGGATGCGCCACCCTTTTTCTTTTTCGAGCTGCTCCAAGCGCCGAAGCAGTTCCCGGCTTCGAAGGCCACACCCACCTTCCAAGCAGACACACAAGATGCACGCCAGCAACAGAATCTTTCCGAGAACGCTTCGTCCTACGGTCGTCATTCGTGCAGTCACCTTATCCTGAGTCAACACTCAAAAAGCAATGTAAGCAATTTATGCGAAATTGGGATAGGTTGTTGGTCAGCTCTCCTAGCACATTTTGGAAACTGGCACGGTATTCTTACTCTCCTCATGGGTTCCGCGGGGCGGGCTGCGTACCTCTAGAACCAGGTTGCTTCCTGATCATCCCGCCCTCGCGGTAATTCGTGGTCTTGTTCAGGCCGTCGCCGAACGCGGCACTACCCAGAAGGTCAGTATTACCTCCTGTCCGTTGTCGTCCCAAGCCGTTCTCGCAGTGAACTCGGGAAACTCGATGGCGATTCTCTTCTGCCAGCTGCTTTCAAGCTCTTCCGCCCACTGTCGCTGGATCGCGATATCGGCGACGTAAAGAAACAGATGCGTATGATTTTCGTATCTCTGGACTTGCTCTGGGGTCTCTCTCCCGATGGAGCGATCTATCTTCATCTTATCGAAAAATGCTTTTTGAAAGACCATATCGCGGTATTCCACGAACGGCTCTGAGAGCAGCCCCTCAAAGCCTTCACGATCCGGCTTGCCGAAGTCATCTTCGCCCGGTGGGTGGCCCACGTCTTCTCCTTTCTCTGAGATAGACTCTGTTCACTGGTTGATTATACCCTGGCCCCGCAGGGGGCGGGGACTTTCTCCGACCCACCTCGCAACGCTGCACGCGACGCGGGGTGCCCGTCCTTTGCTCCGCAAAGGGTGGGCGATTCTCTTTTGGCTGCACAACACTCAGATTGCCGGCATGAGTCTTGGCCCCGCAGTTCGCTTCATTTTTCCCTTGACACGAAATTAGCTATATGCTAATATTCGTACCACGATGTTCTCGCAAGCTAACCACCCGCGGCAGGCCCGTCTCTCCTCTCTTGAAGGTGGGTCTGTCGCAAGTATTCCCAATTTGGATCGCGCCTTCGAGTACTATCAGTACCATCGATCGCGCAAATGCTTTCCCCTCTGCGGCTTACAAGAAACGATTGCCCCCCGGGGGGGTATGTCCGTATCAAACCAGTAAACG
>Ga0247727_10007159_pt1 | contig 21434 bp, 19 predicted proteins | sample WisWelCaveWW1625_FD_202498 | JGI IMG/M metagenome (GOLD analysis project Ga0247727, IMG submission 202498) | Biofilm microbial communities from Wishing Well Cave, Virginia, United States - WW16-25 | ecosystem: Environmental > Aquatic > Deep subsurface > Groundwater > Cave microbial mat | place... | reverse complement strand
GATATCGAGGACATCGTTCGCACCGACCTGCGGAACATGGAGCGCGCCTGCCGCATCTACGAGTGGGTGGACCCGCAGCCGATGGAGCTGCTGCCGCTCTTGCGCGAGCTGACCACGCATGTGGGCTTCGAGCTGGACATGGAGCGCGAGGCGCGCTCGGCGGACCGCGTGCGCACCATGTTCGCGAAAGACCGGGGCGTGATCGTGCCGAAGATCCACCACGCGCTCTCGACCAGGCGCCTGCTGGTGATGGAGCGTGTGCGCGGCATCAAGATCACCGAGAAGGCACAGATCGAGGCGGCCGGGCTCGACCCCGCCGACGTGATGCAGGACCTGATGCGCGTCTACGTGCAGATGGTGCTGGCCGCGGGCTTCTTCCAGGCCGACCCACACCCGGGCAACCTGATGGTCACGCCCGACAAGAAGCTGATCCTGCTCGACTTCGGCCTCTCCAAGGAGCTGCCCGAGGGCTACGGCCTGGGCCTGTTCGAGCTGATGTTCTCGATGATGACGCTGAACGAGTCGGCCATGGTGCGGGCCTTCCAGGAGCTGGGCTTCCAGACCAAGACCGGCGACACCGGCACCTTCCTCTTGATCGCCCGCCGCATGCTCTCGCGCAGCGAGTCGGGCGCCTTCGAGGGCGAGTTCACCGAAGAGATGACCGACGAGCTGTTCGCGGCCATCCGCGAGGACCCGGTCGTGCAGGTGCCGAGCGACTTCGTGCTGGTGGGGCGTGTCTTCTCGTTCCTCTCCGGCATCGCACACACGCTGGGCTCGCGCGCCAACGTGCTCGCCGCGATGGGCGCGGGGCCGCCGGGGTAGGAGGCTCGAGGATGAGCGAACTCGATGCCAACGCGCGCGCGATCGTGGAGAAGGTGATCGTGGCGTCGCCCTACGGGAAGCTGCTCGGCTTCGTGCTGGAATCCTGCGAGCCGGACCGCGTGGTGGTGCGCCTCCCGTACCGCACGGACGTCACCACGCTCGGCGACACCGTGCACGGCGGCGCCATCGCCGGCCTCGTGGACACGGCTGCCACCGCCGCGTTCTGGGCGAAGTCGGGCCTCTCCTCCGGCGCGCGCGGCACCACCATCGGCTTCTCGCTCTCGTTCCTCTCGGCCGGCCGCGGCGTAGACCTGGTCGCCGACGCCCGCGTGCGCCGCCGCGGCAAGGAGATCTGCAACGGCGAGGTGGTCGTGCGCGACGCCAAGGGCGGCGAAGTGGCGCAGGCAATCGTGACCTACAAGCTGTCGGCGGCCTCGGCACCCTGAGTCGATCGAGATGGGTGCGGCTAGGCACGGCCCCTCACGCCTCCGCCCAGTGCCGCCGAGGGCCCGCTCCCCCACGGGGTCGTCTCTCTGGGCCATAGTGCGGACCACACACCGTTCGCAAAGGCGAGCGCGCGCATGATAGGATGCGAATCGGGAGCGATAGAGGCCCGCGGTCGAGCACCTTGGAGGACCCTTCGATGGCATCTCTCCACCCCTCACTGCCGTCGCAGCCCCTGCCCGATCATCCGCGCTTCGGGCGGATGTTTCCCGACCTCCCGGCCTGGGATCCGCCCGGAAGGAACCCCGCCGAGAAGAGGGAGTACCTGTGGAAGCTGGCCGAGACGCTCTACGCCGAGGGTGATGACAACCAGCAGCTTCCGGCGGGCTACACCTACCTCGGTCAATTCATCAACCACGACGTCACCTTCGACACGCAATCCAGCCTCCGCAGGCCGGCGCGTCCCGAGCAGTTCCGCAGCAAACGGACTCCGAGGTTCGATCTCGACAGCGTCTATGGGCGCGGCCCGATGGAGCAGCCGTACCTCTACTGTCGGAAGGACCCGTTCCGCCTCGTCCTCGGGCAGACGGAGCACGGTGAGCTCGATCTGCCGCGTTGCCGCGACGCGAGCACCGATCGCTTCGCGACGTCCGAGGTCGATCGCGAGCGCACCGCCCTGATCGGTGATCCGCGCAACGACGACAACATCATCCTCTCGCAGCTCCACCTCGCCTTCCTGCGTTTCCACAACGCCAGATACGACAAGCTGCGACCGACCCTGGAGCCGCACCTGGCGTTCGAGGCGGCGCGGCAGTCGACGCGCTGGCACTACCAGTGGATCGTCATCCACGACTTCCTGGCCCGCCTCTGCGGTGAGGAGCTCGTGAAGACGATGCTCGCCAGCTACGGGCACCCCAGCCGCCGCTCGTTCGCATTTCCGGAAGAGCCCTTCGTCCCCGTGGAGTTCTCGCTCGGCGTGTTCCGCGCCGGCCACAGCATCGTCCGCACGAGCTACCACCTGAACGACATCCTGGAGCAGGCGCGCCGCGGTGAGCCGATCGCGATCTTCGGCCCGCCGCATCCGAAGAACCACCTCGGCGGAGGCCGCGAGCTTCCCGACCGGTGGTCGGTCCAGTGGGATCGCTTCGTCGACCAGACACCGCCGCCGGGGGCCGGAGAGGGCTGGCAGACCGCGCGCCGGGCGCAGCGGAGCGGCACGGTGGATACGAAGCTCGCCCCGGCGCTCCGCGAGCTGCCGCTGCCGAGCTGGGTGCCCGCGAGGGACCGCTCGCTCGCGTACCTCACACTGCTGCGCGGCTGGCTGCTCGGCCTTCCCTCCGGCCAGGACGTCGCCGCCGCGCTTGGGTACCAACGGGAGCTCGCCCCCCTCGACGCGTCCTGCGGGGACCCGCTGTGGCTGTACGTCCTGCGCGAGGCGGAGCGCGGGCGGAACGAGCGGCGCTCCGGTCCCGGGGAGTTCGGCCCCGTGGGCCGCAGGATCGCGGCCGAGGTCGTCGTCGCCTTCCTCGTGAGTGATCCGGACTCCTACTTCCGCCTCGAGCCGGGTTGGCAGCCGACGCTCCCGCAGCGGGGCTCGACCTTCGAGCTGGCCGACTTCCTCGAAAACGCAGGGGTTCCCATGACGGCAGCCGACTGGGACGGGCGCCGCAAGGCGGCGGGCGTGATCAAGGGTCTGAAGGAGCCCGTGATGCGCGCGAGCGGCTAGCGTGCAGACGGCCGCCCGCCAGCCGCTCGACGTGCCTCCCGGCCTGCCCGGGCGCTACCGGGTGTCACGGCTGCTGGGCGAGGGCGCACACAAGCGCGTCTACCTGGCCGACGACACCAGTCTCGACCGGCGCGTGGCGATCGCGGTGATCGAGCGCCGCGCGGGCGCCTCGGCCGACCTCGAAGAGGCACGCGCGATGGCGCGCGTCGGCGATCGCCCGCACGTGGTCTCGATCCACGACGTGATCGAGACGGACGCAGCGCTATTCGTCGTGAGCCAGTACCTGGCAGGCGGAGACCTGGCCAGCCGGCTGCGCGACGCCGGCGGCGCTCTTCCGCTGCCCGAGCTGCTGCGCATCGGTGGACAGCTCTGCTCGGCGCTCGGATGCGCACACGAGAGCGGGGTGGCCCACCGTGACGTGAAGCCGACCAACGTGCTGCTCGACGAGCGGGGCGAGGCGTTCCTCGCGGACTTCGGGCTGGCGGTGTTCGGCGACGGGGGCTCGGAAGGTGGCGTCGTTGGGACGCCCGAGTACATGGCTCCGGAGGTGCTGGCCGGTGCCTCGGGCCCGCGCGCGGACCTCTACTCGCTCGGGTGCACGCTCTACGAGCTCGCGACCGGACGACCGCCCTTCGTCGCGAGCTCGGCTGCCGAGCTGCTCCGACTGCACCAGCTCGCAAGACCGGAGCCGCCGAGTCGCTGGAACGCCGACGTGCCCGCGTTGCTCGACGACGTGATCCAGTCCCTGCTCCAGAAGGACCCAGGCCGCCGTCCGGCCTCGTGTCGCGACGTGCGCGGTGCGCTCGACGGCATCCGCGTCGCGGGCGCGGGCATCGGCGCGCGGGCGGCATTCGCTACACGCGCGCCTGCGCGGCATGCGCCGCGCGGGTTCAGTCCGAGCGACCCGCCTCTGATCGGACGCGGCAGCGAGCTCGAGCGGCTCGACGCGACGCTCGCCCGCCTCGCTCGCTCGGAGCCGGGGCTCGTCTTCGTGCGCGGGGAGCCCGGGATCGGGAAGTCGCGGCTGCTCCGGGAGCTCCGCATGCGCGGGGAGGCGATCGGCGCGCGCGTGCTGGTCGGTCACGCCTACGAGGACGAGCCGCTTCCGTACCACCCCTTCGTCGATGCGCTTCTCCCCCTCGCCGCCCGGCTCGGCGAGCTCGCACCCGGCGAGGCGGATCTCGTCCGTTCGTTCCTGCAGCTCGCGGAGCCGGGCGAAGGGGTCGCTGCTTCGGGAGGCGACGCGGACCGGCATCGGCTGTTCGTGGCGCTGGTTCGCGCGCTGTTCGAGTTCGCGCGCACGACGCCGCTCGTTCTGATCCTCGACGACCTGCACTGGGCGGATTCAGCTTCCCTGGACCTGCTCGAGCACCTCGCATCGGCACTGCTGCAATCGTCGGGTAGCGGGGTGAGCCTCGCGCTGGTGGGCGGCCTCCGGCCAGTCGTTGACAGCCATCGGCTCGGTCGCGTGCTGGAACGCCTCGGGCGCGAGCCGGGCTGCGAGACGCTCCACGTCGAGGGCCTGGGCGAGGACGGGGTCTACGAGCTGCTCGAGGGCCTAGGGCTCGAGCGCCCCGCGTCCCCGCTCGTCCAGAGGCTGTGCGACGCATCGGGCGGCAATCCGCTCTTCGTCCGCGAGCTGGTGGCGCATCTCCAGCGGACCGACGGGCTGCGCCGTCTGCGCGGCTCGGTCATCGAGGTGGCGCATCGCGGCGGGCTCCAGCTCCCGAGATCGCTCACGCACGTCATCGCCGAGCGCACGAGCGAGCTGGGACCAGAGGCTCGGCAGCTCCTCGCGTTCGCGTCGGTGCTGGGAACGCGCTTCGAGCTCGACGCCCTGGCGGCCGTCGCTGGACGCTTGCCGGAGGAGGTCGTCGAGGCGCTCGACGAGGCCGTGCAGCGGGACGTTCTGGTCGACGAGGGTCAGGCCTACCACTTCTCGCATCCGCTCGTCCGTCAGGTCGTCTATCAACAGGCCGGGCCGAGTCGGGCCCAGCGCATGCACCTGGACGTGGCTCGGCGCCTCCAGCGGGCGGACGGCGCGCTGTCGGGGGACGCACAGCTCCAGATCGCCCACCACCTGATCCGATCCGGACCGCTCGCCACCCCGGACGAAGTCGCGCGCTTTGCTTCGGCGGCCGCCGAGCGGGCACTCGCGAAGTGCGCCTGGGGCGATGCCGCCGAGCTTCTGGAGGCCGCGCTCGCGGCGGGGTCGCGGTTGACGCTCGAGCAGCGCGCAGAGCTACACCGGAAGGCTGGGCAGGCGTACTTCAATACCTTCGATACGGGGCCGTGTCTCTACCATCTGAACGAGGCGATCGAGGGCCATCGCGCGGGCGGCGACGTGACAGGCCTCGCACGTGCGTTGAACGACCGCGTCCGGGCGACCGCGCAGTTCGGGATGGTGGCGTACGGCCAGCTCGGTGACGTGGCGCCACTCGAAGCCGTGCTCGAGCACCTCGACCCCGCGGAGCGTCGCCTGCGCGCGCGGCTCACCGGGACGCTGGCCGAGTCGTACTGGTTCGCGATGCAGCCCGCACGCGCCGTGTCCCTCGCCAGCGACGCCCTCGGCCTCGCAGAGAAGTCGGGGGACCACGGGCTGTGCGCGGAGATCAGCCTGCACCTCGCGCTCGGGCACCTGCAGAGCCTGCGCATCGAGGAGGCGGGCGCGACCTGGCGAGCAGGTGCAGCCCATGCGCGCCGCGCCGACGATCTCTTCGGCCTCTCGCAGTGTCTGGTGCGCCTCCCGATCTCGCTCTTCGCGGCCGGACGCCTCGACGAGGCCGAACAGACCACACACGAGGCCTTGGACCTGAACCGCATCGTCCAGCACCGCGGCGACGCCTCGCTCGCGCTCGCGATCCTCGTGGCCATCTCGGTCGCGCGGGGCAACTTCGACGCGGCCGAAGCACATGCGCAGCGCGCGCTGGACCTGATCCGGCGCGTAAAGTACGTGTTCGCCGGCCAGATCGCGCTGCCGGCCCTCGCCTGTGCGCGCGCCATGCGCGGCGAGATCCGAGGCGCGCACCAGGCGGTGGACCTGTTGGTTCGGCCGGGAGTCGTCGAGGACGACCCCAAGCAGCTGAAGGCGTCCGAGCCCCTGAATCGCGCCTTGATCGGCGCCTATGCAGGGGAGCGCATCGACCCGCAGGCGGTGCCGCGATTCCCTCCGCTTCCGGAGGAGGGCTTCGACTACGCCTTGCTGATGTTCCTCTGTGCCTCGATCGAGCTCGCCGACGTGGCCAGGGTCCGCGAGCCCGACGCGAATGCGCGCGCCGCCATCGAGCTCGCGGCGCGGCGCGGGATCGTCTTCGCCGCGGGCTGGCCGTTCTTCATTCCTCGCATCCGGGGCGTGGCGGCCACTCTCGCCGGCGAGCTCGACCTGGCAGACACCTGCTTCGCCCACGCGACCGAGCTGGCGCGGCGGATCGGCGCCGAGCCGGAGGTCGCCCGCACACGTGGCGATCACGCGCGCGCGCTCGTGGAACGGGGAGGCCCGGGCGATCGCGAACGGGCCGCGACGTTGCTGCGCGCCGCGCTCCCCCGCCTCCGCGAGCTCGGACCTCGCGTGGCCGCCGAAAGCGCGGAGCGGCTCGCCGCCTTCGTCGACAGCGACGGAGCCGGAGCGCAGATCACTTGAAACCACCCGAAAGGAGAAGTCATGTCAGGAGCACCCACCGTCGTCATGAAGGGAGGCATCATCCGGAAGATCGACCAGAGGCTGGCGAAGCCGGATCGCAAGTACTACGACGAGCTCAAGAATTGGCCGAAAGATGGTCGCCTGAGCGACCTCGCCTTGAAGGGGAACCACGGGACGCTCAGGCCGGATCAGAAGAGACACGCCGACGTCGACTGGTTCGGCGAGGGCGAAGGCTGGTGGGGCAAGCTCGAGCACAAGGAGGAAAAGATGCGCGCTGCATACACGCTCGCGCTCGACATCGCGACGACATACGACCCGCCCCGCCCGATCCGGACGTTCTGGCTGGCGGGAGTCCCCGACACCTTCCAGTGTTATGTCCACGACACGGGGGAGGAGACGGGCGGAGTCATCGTCTTCTGGGTGACGCCGGCCGTCTCGAAGGTGAGCGCACCGAGTCGTGAGGAGACACCCGACGACCTGTGGGTGATCGCCGGACCGAAGGAGATCGCGGCGATCCGAGCCCGCTTCCCGGACGGCTACAAGACGGCGGAACCCGTGGAGGTCGAGGAGGGGGTCTTCGTGTTCAAGTCGACGGGGTATTGAGCGGAGGGCGTCCCTCCCCCAGCTCGAACGCCCGAATCAAGTTGTAGACGTGCGAGCGCGCGAGCCCGAGGCGCCGCGCCACCTCCGTGATGTTCCACTCGCTCTCGCGGAGCGTGCGTTCGAGCAGCTCGCGCTGGAACCAGCGCGTGGCCTCGCGAAAGTCGAGCTCGCCCGTTGCTTCGCGCGGGGGTGCAGCGGTCGGGAACAGGTGGCGGGGCTCGATCGTTTCGCTGCCCTCGCCGGCGGCGCGGATGGCGGCGGCCTCGACGGCGTGCTCGAGCTCGCGCACGTTGCCGGGCCACTCGCCTGCCTGGATCGCGCGCAGACCGGCGCCGGCGAGACGCAGCGACGGGAGTCCGTGGCGCCGGCATGCTGAGGCGAGCAGGTGCTCGGCCAGCTCGGGCAGGTCCTCGCGGCGCTCGATCAGCGCCGGCATGCGGATCGGCAGCACCTGGAGGCGATAGAACAGATCCTCGCGGAAGCGGCGGGCCTTCACGGCCTCGCGCAGGTCTTCGTTCGTGGCGGCCACCAGGCGCACGTCCGCTTGCACGGGCTGCGGGCTGCCGAGTGGGTAGTACTGCTTCGACTGGAGCAGCTGGAGCAGCTTCGCCTGGGCGGCGTACGGGATCTCGCCGACCTCGTCGAGGAAGAGCGTGCCGCCCTCGGCGGCTGCGACCTTGCCGGGCAGGTTGCGATGCGCCTCCGAGTGGCTGCCCGCGAGCGCGCCGAACAGCTCGCTCTCGATCAGGTTCTCTGGCAGCGCGGCGCAGTTCAGCTCGACGAAGGCGGCGCTGGCGCGGCGGCTGTTGGCGTGGATGGCGCGCGCGAGCAGGCTCTTGCCGCTGCCCGATGGTCCGGTCAGCAGCACGTTCACGTCGAGCGGCGCAGCGAGCATGGCCTGCTCGAGCGCACGGGCGATGGCCGGGCCGTGCCCGACGACGTCCTCGATGCGGTAGCGCATACGCAGCGCCCGAGTGGCGTCGCCGGCCTTCGCGCTGCGCGCACGCGCGAGCAGTCGCTCGACGAAGGGCGCCAGGTGCTTCGCCAGCGCCTCGGCATGCTCGCGCGCCTCGTCCGTGAACACGCCCGGAGCGGCGCGCCCCTGGAGATAGACGACCCCGCGTGACGCGTCTCCGCCGATCGGCGCGCAGATCACCGCCTCGATCTTCCGTGCGCGAACGCTCTCGCGGTTTCGGAAGCGCTCGTCGAGCAATGCGGAGTGCGTGAGGATGGTGCGCCCGCTCGCGAGCGCCTCGGCGATGATCCCGCGCGACACGCTGGCGCGGATCTCGTCGACCTCGGCCGGCGAGCAGGCGTGGCCCATCCACCACGTGGCCGCGTTGTCGTCGCCGCCTGGATCGCGCACCTCGAGGTAGCCCTGCGTCGCGCCGGTGACGTCCACGACCAGCGCCAGCGCGCGTTCGAGCAGGGGCTCGAGCTTCTCCTGGTCGCCGAGGTCGAGCAGCGCTCGGTAGAGATCGCGCTCCCGTTTCACCCGGCCGAGCTCGTCGGACGCGGAATCGCTCATCCGGACCGCCCTCATACTGCTTCGCGCCGGCCCAGCATACACGAGGCGTCGTCTTGGTTGGGAAGGGACTCGCGCACGCGGCCGAGCGTGAGCAGCAGCGCCTCGTGGGCGGGCGAGGGGCAGGGCGGTTCGGCCAGCGCCGCCCGCTTCGGGCGCCAGGGCAACTCGAAGACCAGGTTCGGCTCCGGGACGCCCTTGAGAGAAACCCAGCGCCCCGCGCCGACGCCCGGGTTGCGATCGGCCAGGCGCCGCACGAGCGCTGCCGAGGCCAGGATCTCGCCGGGCGCCGCTTCTTCTGCCACGCGTGCGGCGAGGATCACGTTGCTCCCGAAGTAGCCGGCCGCGATGCGCAGCACCGGGCCCGTGTGGATGCCGATCCGCACGCTGACGCGGCGGCCCTGCGGCAGCCCCAGCAGCGCGCGCTGGATCTCGATCGCACAGTCGGCTGCATGCGGCGGGCTCTCGAATGCCAGCAGCACGCCGTCGCCGCGCAGCTCGAGCTCCTGGCCTCGGAACGCGGCCGCGGCGCGCAGCACCAGCGTGTGGAAGCACTGGATCACGCCGTAGGCACCACGATCGCCGAGTCGCCGGGTGAGCTCGGTCGAGCGCACCACGTCGCAGAACAGGAGAGCCACCTCTACCTCCTCGGGCGCGGTCTCACGCGGCCGGGATTCGAGGCGTCGCGGGTGATTTTGGGTGTTCATGCCGGCCAGGGAAAGCAAGAGGCGTGCCGAGTGCCGCAGCGTTGTGTGGTTGCGCCCGGACGCGCGCGCTGTCGCCTGCGCTGGACACATCGATGCCGGCACTGTCCAGTCACCCGGACACGGGCGTGGCTAGTGCGGGCGGGAAGCGCCTCGCCCGCGGCTGGCCGCGCGCCGCGACTGGCTCGCCAGCGCCGGCATCAGGTAGCGCGCGAGCGGCGCGAGAGCGCGGCCGAGCAGGCGCCGCGCTGCGGAGAGAGCCGGCGTGTTGGCGGCGGAGCCGAAGGCGTCGATGCCCAGCTCCGCGCGCATACCGGCCGAGATCGCATCGAGTGGCGTGTCGAGCGGGATGCCGGTGGCGTCGGCGATGCGGTCCATGCGCTCGAAGTTGGCCGCCACCGCTGCGGCGGCGACGAAGCCCTCGGGGCCGAGCGCGGCGAGGGCGTGGCTGCGCGCCTCGGCCAGCTCGGCCTCGCTGCCGCGTACGACGGCCTCGGCCAGCGCGATCAGCTCGCGCTCGTGCGGCACACCGACGGGGGCCGCAGCCTCACCCGCCGTCACGCCGTGGAGGTCGTACTGCTCGCCTGCCAGCTCGCCGCTCACCCGGAGCAGCGCGGCGTGCGCGGTGGTTCAATAGAAGCACTCGTTCAGCGCCGAGACGCGGCCGGCGATCAGCTCCATCTGGGGGCGCGAGAGCCCGCGCATGCGCGCGCGCGGGTCGATCACGTCGTCGATCGGCAGATAGTGCACGTCGGACAGCTCTCTCATCTGCCGCACTGCGTCCGGCACCAGCGAGAGAGCGCGCGCGACGTTGGGCACACGCGGCCGGCCCTCGAACAGTGCGCGGCCCTCCGCGGAATCCAGTGCGAGCATCGGTACCCAGGCGCTCCCGTCTGCGGTGGGCGGTCGCGCGCGCGAAGGCTCGCCTGCGCTCGGAACGGGCAGCGGCTCGGGCGCGACGCCGAGCCCGCGGTGCAGCGCGTCGAGGTTCACGATCGTGATGACCACGCCGAGCAGCTCCACGTAGTGTGCGTCGGAGAGGCCCGCGGCGAGCGTCTTCTCGTACCACGCGCGCGTAAGGCGCCCCGGATCGCTGGCGATGCGGTGCGCGGCCTCGACCGCTGCGGCGGGCAGCGCGTCGCTGGCCGCGTGCTCGCCCGCGACTGCGTGCGGAGAGAGCGCGGCCTTGCGCTCCTGGCACAGAGGGCAGGCGCGCGCCGCGCGCACCTCGGCGGCGATCGCAACCTTCTCCGCCCCCGTCCACCAGGCGCCCGGCGCAGCGAGCCGCTCCCACGCCCGGCGCTGTGCGCCGCGCATCGTCTCGGGGATCGGCAGCGGCAGCCCCACGTAGTCGAACGCCGGCATGACGGCGAGGCTCCTGCGTGCCCGCGGCCTTGTCAAGCCGTGATAGCCTGTGCGCCCGATGCCTGCCGCCGCCCGCGCCTGCTCCAACTGCAAGGAGTCGAACCGCCCCGACGCGCGTTTCTGCGACGGCTGCGGCACGCCGCTGGTGCTGGCCTGCGCGGGCTGCGGCGCGGAGCTGCGCGCGCAGGCCCGCTTCTGTGACGGCTGTGGTGCGCCGGTGGCGCGCGCGGCCGCCGAGCCGCGCGCGGTGCGTGATTACACGCCGCGACACCTGGTGGACAAGGTGCTCGCGACGCGCTCCGCACTCGAGGGCGAGCGCAAGCAAGTCACGGTGCTGTTCGCGGACGTGAAGGGCTCGCTCGAGCTGTCGCGCGCGGTGGACCCGGAGGTCTGGCACGGCATCCTCGAGCGCTTCTTCACGGTGCTGAGCGACGCGGTGCACCGCTTCGAGGGCACGGTCAACCAGTACACGGGCGACGGCATCATGGCGTTGTTCGGCGCGCCGATCGCGCACGAGGACCACGCGCAGCGCGCCTGCTATGCCGCGCTCCAGATGCGTGACGACCTCGGCGAGGTGGTGCGCGCGGTGAAGCGCGAGCACGGCCTCGGCTTCTCGACGCGCATAGGCATCCACTCGGGTGAGGTGGTGGTCGGCAAGATCGGCGACGACCTGCGCATGGACTACACCGCGCAGGGTGCGACCGTGGGCCTCGCCGCGCGCATGGAGCAGCTCGCCTCGCCCGACACGATCTATCTCAGCGACACGGCCGCGCGCCTCGTGGAAGGCTACTTCGCGCTCGCCGACCTCGGCGAGTTCCCGGTCAAGGGCCTCGACGCGCCTGCGCGCGTGCACCAGCTCACGGGGCTCGGCGCACTGCGTACCCGCTTCGAGGTCTCGCGCGCGCGCGGGCTCACGCGCTTCGTGGGCCGCGACCTCGACATGGCGACGCTCGAGGCCGCCTTCGCGCAGGCGAGCACGGGGAACGGCCAGGTCGTGGGCGTGGTCGCTCCCGCGGGCACGGGCAAGAGCCGGCTCTGCTTCGAGTTTCTCGAACGCTGCCGAGCGCGCGGCATCCCCGTGATCGAAGGGCACGCGCTCTCGCACGGCAAGAACATTCCCTTCCTGCCGATGCTCGAAGTGTTTCGCGACTACTACGGGATCACGGCGCAGGACGACGCGCGCACGGTGCGCGAGAAGATCGCCGGCCGGCTGCTGCTGCTCGACGAGAGCTTCCGCGACGCGCTGCCGATCGTGTTCGAGAACTTCGGCGCGCCGGATCCGAGCCGTCCCGCGCCGCCGATGGACGCCGAGGCGCGGCAGCGCCTGGTCTTCGGTGTGTTGCGTCGCGTGGTGCGCGGCGAAGACGAGCCCTTCGTGGCCTTCCTCGATGATCTCCATTGGCTCGACCCGACCAGCGAGCTGTTCCTGGCGCAATGGGTGGACGCGCTGCCGGGCGCGCGGTCGCTGCTGCTCGTGAACTTCCGACCGGAGTTCCACGCTGACTGGATGCAGCGCTCCTGGTACCGGCAGATCGCGCTCGCGCCGCTCGGACCCGAGGCGATCCAGGAGCTGCTCGACGACCTGCTCGGCCGCGACCCGAGCGTCGCGGGCCTCGCCGCGCGCATCCATCAGAGGACTGGCGGGAATCCGTTCTTCACCGAGGAAGTGGTGCAGGGGCTGATCGAGTCGGGTCCGAGCCTACTCGACGTTCTGCATGGGGCGGATGAGCGAAGCGCTGCCGGAGATCGAAGGGGTGGGTGCCCTGGCCGGCTCGGATCTGCGCGCCGGCTTCGAGGGCTTTGGCTTCAGCGCAGCGACCTGGTACAAGCACATGGCAGCCTGGGCGCTCGCGTTCCGCGGTAGCGCGGACGGAGCCCGCGACCACTTGCTCTCCGCGATCCGCATGAGCCGGGAGAGCGACTTCAAAGAGAACCTGGGCTGGGCGCTCGGCACCGTTCCGATGTTCGCCCGGCTCCGGGGGGCGCCTGCGGCCGGCCTGCCCGAGCCGCGCAGTGCGGCCCTCGAGGCGCTCGAGATCGCGGAGGGGCTCGCGAGCAGCTACTCGCGGGCCGAAGCCACCCGCTGTCTCGCGTTGGCACAGCTTGCGGCCGGCAGCTTCGCAGAGGCTGCGCACTCCGCGGGCGAGGCGCTCGCGCTGGTGCGCGAGCACGAGACGGCGCGCGAGTACGAGGCTTCGGTGCTGAGCTTCCGGGCCGAGGCCCTCACGGCGCTCGGCGATGCCGCCGGCGCCCTTCCACTCGCGCGCGAGGCGGTTGCGCTCGCCGCCGCGCAGCCGAGCCTCGCCTACGGCGTCGATGCATGCTGCGCGCTCGCGCAGGCGCTGCTCGCGAGCGAAGGCGCCGCCGCGCGCGCCGAGGTCGAGGCCGCGCTCACCCAGGCCTTCACATGGCTCGACGAGTCGGGCGCCGAGGCGCTGCGCCCGCGCGTGCTCGAGGCGCGCGCCGCGCTCGCCGCTGCGCTCGGCGACGAGGACGCACGCGCGCGCGATCTCGCCGAGGCGCTCCGCCTCTACCGCGCGATCGGCGCAGAGGGGCACGCCGCGCGGCTCGCGGGCGCGAGCTAACGGCAGCTCGCCGGCCCGCGTCCGGCGGCGCGCTCGGCGTAGAATGCGCGGCGCAGCAGCAGCACCGGGCTCTCCTCCGCTGTCCCGGGCTCGGGGCGGAAGCGGCGGCGCAGCTCGTCCCACAGGTCCGAGGGTGGCTCGTCCGGGCGCGCACGCAGCAGCCGCAGGCTCGGCTCATCGCGCGCGTCGCCCGGCTGGGCCACGGCCACGAACGCGCTGAGCGAGCCCAGCTCGGCCGCACAGCGGCGGTCGCCGCCCGCGTGCGCGCCGGCTTCGAGAGCGCGCAGCAGCCGCTCCGCGAGGCAGACGGCCGCGTCCTGCTCGAACGCGGCGAGCGCCTCCGCCACCACCTCGGGCCCGCGCAGGATGTTGCCTTGGACGCTGACGCCAGGGCCCGCGCGGGCGCCGGCCCAGTCGCCGTTCCACGCGCCGGTGTAGCTCACCGGCCCGGCCTCGAACGTGACCGCGCCGTACTGGCGCAAGCGCGAGACGTCGACGCCGAGGCGCTCGTCGGCGCCGGGAGCGGTGACCTCCGCCAGCGCGGCTGCGGGCGAGTCGCCGCGCGCGATCGCATCGGCGATCGCACGCCCTGCATCGAGATTCGCGAATGCCTGGGCCACCACCGCCCCCGTCCCCGGCACCAGCACCGCGATGTCGTCGATCGTGATCTCGTCCGAGAGGATGCACGAGGCCGCGGCCGCACCCACCTCGCGCGTGTGGGCGTCCACCGCCACGATCGACCAGGTCGCGAGCAGTAGGGCGGCAGAATTCATGGCAGCAGCTCGATCTTCACGACGGGGCCCTCGGCGACGATGTTGCGCCATTGCTCCTCGCTGATTCGCTGCCCGCGCTCGTACGCGATGCCGAACTGGCCCGCGAGGCGCGGCAGCCGCCGAAACCTGGCCTCGACCGGGTTCCGCCACCAGCTCTTGCGGCGCGCCCGTGAGGCCAGCACGGTGATCGTCTCGCCGCGCTGCTGATAGCCGACCGGGAAGGAGTAGCGACGCCCAGTCCTGCGGCCCTCGAACGAGATGAGCAGCAGGCCGAAGCTCAGCAGCGGGTGCAGCGGCGAGCGCAGGATGGCCGCGACCAGCGGCTTCGCGCGTGAGGCGATGCGATCGACGTCCATCAGAGCGGCTCCGTCAGCTCGTACGCCGGCCCGAACATCAGTCGCAGCAGGCGCTCGCTGGCGTAGACGCGCTCACCGGAGAGCGCCTCGCGGCCGAAGGTGAGGATGCCGATCACGTGGTGACGCTCGCTGCCGCCGTCCGGCGTCCGCAGCGTGATCAGATACTCCTGCCCGAGGCCTGCGTCGTTCACCCACTCACTGCGCAGCTCGAAGCCGTGTACCAGCGGGCGAAAGCTCGCGAAGAAGTAGTCGTAGTAGCAGCGCGCGGCGTCCATCCCCCGCATCACGCGACCCACCGGTTGCAGCTCGTACACGGGCTCGGGCTCGAGCGTCGCGAGCGTGGTGGCGAGGTCGTTCTGACCCTCGGCCTCCGCATGGGCCCGGGCGATCGCCACCAGCTCGGTGTGCGCCTTCATGCGCGTGCCGCCTCCGCATCCCGGGCCAACGTCCGCGCTGCCAGCAGATAGAACAGCCCCGCGCCGACGATCCCGATCGAGAACGCTCCGAGCAACGCGAAGCGCACGCCTTGCTCTCCCTGGCTCGCCCGCAATGAATCGCTCCAGCGACCCACCAGCCACGGCCCGATGCCCCCGCCGAGAATGCTCACCACGAACAGGTGGATCGCCACCGCCATCGCGCGCATGCGCGGCTTCGCGAGCATCTGGTTCATCGCATAGAGCGGTCCATTGTAGAGCCCAGTGGCGAAAATCTGAGGCGCATAACAAAGGAGCGCCACGAGCGGCGAGGCAGAGAGCAGAAAGGCCGTACCCGAGGGCAACGCCACGAGCGCCGCGAGCGCGGGCACGAACGCGTACCAGCGTGCGTCGCGCAGGCCGAGCCGGTCTGCCAGGCGCCCGCCGAGCAGCGCGCCGGCGCCGCCCGCTACGAGCGCGAGCCCGCCGAGGGAGGTGCCCACCTCACCGAGGCTCATGCCGTGTACGCGGATCAAGAAGGTCGGCGCCCAGTGCGCCATCGAGTACCCGGCCATGGCGTGGAAAGATCCCGCGAACAGCAAGCAGACATAGGCGCGGCTGCCGAGCATGAAACGCAGCACCTCGCCGAGTGGATGCGAGGCGACCGTGGTGGCGCGCGGTGGCTCGCGCACGGTGAGCGAGAGCAGCAGCGCCAGCGCGAGGCCGGGCAGGCCGACGATCACGAAGGTGGCGCGCCAGCCGTAGTACTGGCCGAGCCAGCCCGCGGCGAGGAAGCCGAACGCCACACCCGCGTGCAGCCCTAGCGCGTACCAGGCCAGCGCGGTGCCGCGCCGCGCCGGCGGAAAGTAGTCGGAGATGATCGAGTGGGCGGGCGGCGTGCCGGCAGCCTCGCCGATGCCGACGCCCATGCGCATCCCCAGCAAGGCCGGGAAGCTGCGCGCTGCCCCGGAGAGCGCCGTCATCGCGCTCCACACCGCAACGCCGAGCGCGAGGATGGTCTTGCGCGAGCCGCGGTCCGCCCAGCGCGCGATCGGCAGGCCGAGCGTTGCATGCACCAGCATGAAGGCGAGGCCGGTGAGCACGCCCATCGCCTCGTCCGAGGCGCCGAACTCCGCCTGGATCTGCGTCAGCAGCACCGAGACGATCTGGCGATCGACGAAGTTGAACAGATTCACGAGCACCAGCACGCCGAGCACGTAGTTGGCGTAGCGGTGCGAGGCGGGCTCGCTCAAGGGGCCTCCGAGAACCCAGCTTGCTGGAAAGCCTTCTTCGGAATAGGCTGGCACGATCGCACGGCGTCGCAGGATCTGCTCGCGCCGCTCTCGTCGGCGAAGCTGCGCGAGGGGAGTCCCGCCCGATGGCCCATGACCTCGTGATCCGCGGCGGCATCGTCGTCGACGGCAGCGGGCTTGCGCGGCGGCGGGCCGACGTGGCGGTCGAGAACGGTCGCGTCGCGGCGGTCGGCCACGTGTCCATGAAGGGGGCCCTGCGCGTGATCGACGCGGGCGGGCTGATCGTCGCGCCCGGCATCATCGACCTGCATACGCACTACGACCCGCAGCTCAGCTTCGACCCGTGGGCCACCTCTTCCTGCTACCACGGCGTGACGAGCGTGCTCGCCGGCAACTGCGGCTTCTCGATCGCGCCCACGCGGGCTGCGGACCGGCCCTACATCCAGGCGATGTTCGCGGCCGTCGAAGGCATGGCGCCGGTGGCGCTCGACGGCGTGGTCTGGGACTTCGAGAGCTTCCCCGAGTACCTGGCCGCGCGTGCGGGCAAGCTCGGCGTGAACCTCGCCTGCTACGTCGGCCACTCGAGCCTGCGCCGCTACGTGATGGGCGCCGCCGCGAGCGAGCGCGAAGCGACGGACGTCGAGCTCGGCGCCATGCGTCGTCTCGTGCGCGAAGCGATCGCCGCGGGCGCGGCGGGCTTCTCGTCTTCGCACGCACCGACGCAGCTCGACGGCGCCGGCCGGCCGATCGCGAGCCGCTTCGCCTCGCTCGCCGAGCTGCGGGCCCTGGTGCTCGAAGCCGGCCTCGCGGGCGCCGGCAGCGTTGCGTATCTGCCGAAGAGCGTGATCGGCGGCCTCGACGCCGCCGACGAGCAGCTGCTGATCGAGCTGGCGACTTCGAGCCGCCTGCCGATCGTGATCCAGGGCGTCGGCGGCCGCGACAAGACCGACACGCCCGGCGCGGGCTGGGATCGCGCGCAGGCGTTCCTGGCCGAGGCCGGCGAGCGCGGCGCGGCAATCTTCTCGCTGCTGCGCAATCACCCCTTCGATCGCCCGATCGATCTCGCAAAGGGCAGCCCGTTGTATGCGGGCGTGCCGGCCTGGCACGCGTTGATGGGGCTCTCGCGCGAGGAGCGCAGCGCGCAGCTGCGCGACCCTGCCGTGCGCGCGCGCCTGCGTCACGCCGTCGAGCAGCCGAACCGCGACCCCGACGTGGGCTCGACGCTGCCGCCGCCGCACTGGGACGTCACCTTCGTGGACGAGGTGAGCGAGCCGCGCCACGAACGCTTCCTGCGCCGCTCGATCGCGGAGATCGCCGCCGAGCTGGGCAAGGCGCCGGCCGACGCCATGCTCGATCTCGCGCTCGAAGCCGACCTCGCGCTGAAATTCCGCTGGGAGAACCGCACGCCGAGGTGGGAGGCATCGGTGCGCGAGAGCCTGCGGCACCCGTCCATGTTGATGGGTGTCTCCGACGGCGGGGCGCACCTCGACCGCGACGACGGCGCCGACTGGTCGAGCTTCTTCCTGCGCTTCTGGGTGCAGGAGCGGGGCGTCTTCACGCTCGAAGAGGGGATCCGGCAGCTCACGCAGGTGCCGGCGGCGCTCGGCGGCTTCGCCGGGCGCGGTGCGTTGCTGCCTGGCTACGCTGCCGACGTGATGTTGTTCGATCCCGCCACGGTCGGCCCCGGCACGAAGCGTCTCGTGCACGACCTGCCTGGCGGCGAGGGGCGCTTCGTGGCGCGCCCGCAGGGCTTCGTTGCCACGCTCGTGAACGGCGTGCCCATCGTCCAGGATGGGAAGCTCACGGGCGCGCTGCCCGGCCAGGGACTGCGGCCGGCCGCGGCGGGAGTCGCGCCATGAGCCTGGAAGAGCTCGAGCTCGAGAGCGGCTCCTTCGAGGAGCTCCAGGAGCTGTTCGAGAAGCGCGGCTGGGGCGACGGGCTGCCGCTCGTGCCTCCGACACCAGAGCGTGTCGACGCGATGCTCGTGGGCAGCCCCGCGGAGCGGGCGGACGAGGTGATCGCGACGCTGCCGCCGCGCCACGGCCGGGCCACGCGCCGCAGCCTCGCGGTGAACGCGGTGCTGGCGGGCTGCCCGCCCGGTGTGCTGCCGGTGCTCGTTACTGCGGTGCGCGCGTTGGCTCGGCCCGAGCTGAACCTGCGCGGTGTGAACGCCACCACGCATCCGGTGGCACCGCTACTGATCGTGCACGGCGCGGCGGTCGCCGCGCTCGGCATGAACGCGGGCCTCGGCGTGTTCGGGCCCGGCAATCGCGCGAACGCCACGCTCGGCCGTGCGCTGCGCCTGGTGTTGCTGCACGTGGCCGGCGCGCGCCCGGGCTCGGGCGACGCCTCTACGCAAGGCGGGCCGGCGAAGTACGGCTACTGCATCGCGGAGAACGAGGCGGCGTCGCCGTGGGAGAGCTACCCGCGCAGCGTCGGCCTCGAGGCGCGCAGCGCCGTCACGGTCGCCTGTGGCGAGGCCCCGCACAACGCGCACGACATGGAGAGCGACGCTCCGGCCGGGATTCTCGACAAGCTGGCGAGCGTGATGGCGACGCTCGGCTCGAACAACGCGCCGGTCTCGTCGGCGGAGTTCTTCGTCGTGCTCGGGCCCGAGCACGCCGCCACCATCGCCGGCGCCGGCTGGAGCCGGTGCGACGTGCAGAGCTATCTGTTCGAGAAGGCGCGGCTTCCCGCCGGCGTTCTGCGCCGCGCCTTCGGCGTAACGCAGTGGCGGCCGTGGCTCTCGGCGCTCGCCGACGGCGACGCGATGCCGCTCACCGATCATCCCGACAACGTGCGCGTGCTGGTCGCCGGCGGGCCCGGCAAGCACTCGTGCGTGATTCCGAGCTGGGGCATGACGAAGAGCGTCACGCTGCCGCTCGAAGCCTGAAGAGGTCGAACATGCGCATCCTCTCGCCCGAAGGTGACGTCGGCAAGCCCCCGGTGGTGCGTGCTGTTGCGCCGGCGGTGCTGGCCGGGCGCCGGCTCGTCGTGCTCGACAACGGCAAGCCTGGCGCGGAGCTGCTGCTCTCGCGCGCGGCGGCGCAGCTCGCGGCGCGTACGGGCATGGTCTTCGTGGGCGTGCGCAAGAAGCGCACCGCAGCCACGCCCTGCGAGGTGGAGCTGCTGCGCGCGCTGGCGGCGGAGGCCGAGCTGGCGCTCACGGGCACGGCGGATTGAGGCTCGTGCACGTCGTGGAGTCTCCACGACACGGCGCGGCTCGAAGAGCTGGGAGTACCGACGGTGGTGGTGGCGAGCGAGAGCTTCGCGGGGCTGGCGCGCGAGGAGGCGCTGGCGCAGGGCCTCTCCGGCGCGCGCATCGCCGTGGTGCCGCACCCGATCGGAGGCACGCAGAGCAGCGTGCTGCGCAGCCGCGCCGATGCCGCGGTCGATGAGATCCTCGCCTCGTTGACGAACCGCGCTTACTGAGGAGAAAAAAGAGATGGGACGCTTCGGCCACTACGTGATCGACGCGGATGGGCACGGCGGCGAGCCGCTCGGCTGGCGGCGGCGCATCCCGAAGCGCTTCGAGTCGCAGATGCTCGCCTACCTGGCGTCGATGCGTGCGACCTACGGCGACATGAAGGCCGGCGGGCTGCGCGTCTCGAAGCCCGGCGGCGAGCCGCCGCCGGCCGAGGAGCACTGGGAGCTCGGCGCGCCGCTCCAGCCGGGCATGCACGATCCTGCCGCGCGTCTCACCGACATGGACCTCGAGGGCATCGACCTCGCGGTCCTCTATCCGCCGGGCTCCGGCGAAGAGTGGGCGCTCGGTGACGTCGAGTTCGCGGCGGCGCTCTGCCGCACGCTCAACGACGCGCGCGCCGAGTTCGCGAGCCATGCGCCGGAGCGCTTCCGGCTGGTGGCGAAGCTGCCGATGCTCGAGCCGAAGCTCGCCGCCGAGGAGCTCGAACGCTGCGTGACGGAGCACGGCATGGTGGGCCTCGTCACCGCCACGCACATTCGCGAGAAGAACCTCGACCACCCGAGCTTCGACGTGGTGTGGCGGACCGCGGAGCGGCTCGACGTAGCGGTGTGCACGCACGGCGGCGGGCAGGCGCCCGGCCAGACGCCCTTCGTGGTCGAGCGCTTTACCACTCGGCTCGGCATCCACGCCATCACGCACCCGGTCGGCGCCATGCACGCCGCCTACTGCTTCACCGCCGGCGGCATCCTGGCGCGCTTCCCGAAGCTGCGCGTGGGCTTCATGGAGGCGGGCGTCGGCTGGCTGCCGTTCTGGCTCGAGCGGCTCGACGAGCACTTCGAGCACATGCCGGAGCAGGCGCCGGCCATCGACCGCCCGCCGTCCTCGTACTTTCTCGGCCGCTGCTTCGTCACCACCGAGCCCGAGGAGAAGCTGGTGCCCTACGTGTTCTCGCACGTGAGCCCGGACGCCATTTGCTACGCCTCGGACTACTGCCACTGGGACAGTGCGTTCCCCGACTCGGTGAAGATCCTCGAGCAGCGCGCCGACCTCGACGAGTCGCTCAAGCCCGCACTGTTCGCGGGAAATGCGGCGAAGCTCTATGGCCTTGCCGCGGAGAAGACATGAGCCTCGACATCCCGGACGTCTCCGATCCCGCCACCTTCGCGGCTGGATTTCCGCACGAGGTGTTTCGCACGCTGCGCCAACGCTCGCCTGTGCACTGGCAGGAGCGCGACCGCGACGGGAACCGCGGCTTCTGGATCGTGTCGCGCTACGAGGACGTGAAGCACGTCTCGAAGAACCCACGCCTGTTCTCCTCGGAGCATGGCACCAACATCCGCAGCATGCAGCGAGGGCAGGGCGGCCGCATGATGCTGATGATGGATCCGCCGGACCACGGGCGGTACCGTCGGCTGGTGAGCCCCGGCTTCACGCCCCGGCGCATCGATGCGCTCGCGTCGCACATCGAGAGCATCGTCGACGAGGTGATCGACCGCGTGGCGCTGAAGGGCGAGTGCGACTTCGTGACGGACGTGGCGGCGGAGCTGCCCCTGCGCGTGATCGCCGAGTTCCTGGGCGTGCCCGAAGCGGACCGCCACAAGCTCTTCGACTGGAGCAACCGGCTGATCGGATTCGAGGATCCGGAGTTCATGAAGGACGCCGCCAACCTGACGGCCGCGATCGAGATGTACGGCTACGCCGACCGGCTGGCCGAGCAGCGCCTGTCAGAGCCCAGAGACGACATCCCGACCCTGCTGCTGAACGCCGAGGTGGAGGGCGAGCGGCTCAGCCGTCCGGA
>Ga0247727_10007158_pt1 | contig 21435 bp, 18 predicted proteins | sample WisWelCaveWW1625_FD_202498 | JGI IMG/M metagenome (GOLD analysis project Ga0247727, IMG submission 202498) | Biofilm microbial communities from Wishing Well Cave, Virginia, United States - WW16-25 | ecosystem: Environmental > Aquatic > Deep subsurface > Groundwater > Cave microbial mat | place... | reverse complement strand
GCGATCGAGGTAAAGCGTGCCCGCCTGGAAGACCGCCTTGCGCCGGCGCGAATAAAAGTCGGTGAACGAAACGAAGTTGTTGAGCAACTGGTGCAGGTCGCGCTGGTAACGCGCGAGGCGCTCGACGTTGATGATGGCGTTCATCTCCGGCTCAAGCGCCTTGTCCTGGGCGATGAGCGCGGCGAGGGCGTCCTTCGTCTTGCCGGCAAGGATTTCGCGAACGCGCTTGAGGCCGAGCTTCTCGACCGAGGCGCCGGCCTTGCCGGCATTCCAGCACTCGTGCGCGCCGAACTTCGCCTTGAGTTGCGCCCACTCCGTCTCGGTGAGCGATGCCTTGTCCTTGCCGAGCACCGGCCCAACGTCGGCGGCGGCGAACGCAGCGATGGCACTGGCCCACGCGGGGTTCACACCCTCGCGCAACGGCAGCGCGCGCCCGGCCTCGATGCGGGCGATCGGGAATCCGGAAACCTCCTGCGCGGTGATGGTCATGTCCTTGGCGGCGATGGCGAGGTATTCGGCCTCCTGGCGGTTGACGGCCGCCAGCGCGCGGGTGTCGAAGGCCGCGAGCCGGCAACGCGCGAAATAATCGTCCACCTTGGCGCGGACGGCGTTGAGCGCGGCGAGCGCGGCGGCCGTGGCCTCGCCCAGCGGCAGGACGTTGGCGGCGTCGGCCTCGGCCGCCTTCCACCAGTCGGAATAGGCCGCGGCGTCGGCGATAAACTGGTCGAGCTTGGCCTGCGTGATGCCGGGCTTGCCGCTGCGGTCCATCTCGCCGCCAAGGCAGGCGACGACATCCGCCGCCGTCGCCCTCGCCGCCGCGTCATCCACCGATTCGACGGGCAGCACGCCGTCGCCGTTGAACTTGGTGCCGGCAAAGACCTTCGCCGTTTCCATCGTGTCGGCGACGGTGATGGTGGCGGAGTCGGGTTGGCCGAGGTTGGTGAGAATCTGTTTGGCGGAGGCGAGGAGTTGTTGGCCTTCGGGCGTGGAGTCGTTGATCGAACTGAGTTGCAGATCGCCGCCGCGGATGATCTCGGTCACGTCCTTGAGCATGGCGGTGGTCCATTTGGCCGCAGCGATGATCTCGGGCACGCGGATGCGGCCGTCTTTGTCGGTGTCGATGAGCGCGAGTGTCTTTTCGTCGAATTCGAGTCCCTTGACCGGACAGGCGAGCGCGACCCAGAGTTTCTGGTCGAGTTTGTCGAGGTTGAGGATGTCGGCACCGGTGTCGAGGCGCACTTGATCGACGCCGCCGGCGAGGAAAAAGCGCCAGCGGTGATTTCCATTCTGGGAGTTCATGTGTGGTCCTTGGTTTGGGTTTTTCGTGCGTCAGCCGGTCACCGGGTCCGCAACTCCCGCGAGCTGCGACTGCCAGCCGATTTGATGCGTTCTGAATGCGTGCGCGATCATAGCGAAGGAGCGCTCCGGTGCAAACAGGAGTTTTCGGACAGGTTGCCCTGCCTTCCCCATTTCGGTGGCGGCACGGCGCTCAATACACCAGCACGAGCACGGCGGCTTGTTCGGCAGCCTTCGCCACCTCCTCGAACTTCCGCTCCTTCGTTTCCGGCTCCTTGAGCTTCGCTGACACTGCCGGAACGGATTCCAGAAAACCGGAACTCCATCTGTCCACCTCACGCCGGAAATTTCCGGTCAAAATCCTTGTGGCTGCCAATCCAAATCCACACCCAAACGTCGCCTTCAAACCGTTGGGCCACCGCGCGGTGATCCCGGCTCACGCGCACGGACCAGAAGCGCGAATCGCTGCGCAGTCGTTCCAATTGCAGAGACGGATGAGCGGGGTTCTCACGGAGTTTCCGGTAAGTTGCGCGGGCAGCGTCCCGGATTCCGACGGGGAGGGTGCGATAAGCCTTCCAGAATCATCTGGCGTCCCGTGCGACTTCACGAGTGCTTGTCGAAGTCGCCGTTCTGAATCTCAGGAAAGCGCTCTGGATTGGCCTTGAGCTGGGCTTCGATTTTATCGCCCACCGCCGTGAGCGCGGGCCGCGGGCGCGGATTGGCGATGATGCGTTCCCATTCGGCGTCTCCATTCAACTCCGGCAGAATGGAAGGCAACTCATTCACCAGTTTCTGCCTCTCCTTTGGAGGCAAGGCCCGGATGGCCGCTTCGATTTCTTTGACGGTGCTCATCGCGCTCGAATCTAAACCGCACCTGGCCGCCGGTAAAACGATTTTGTCCCCGTGGCTCCCGCTGGTCGCGCCGCAACGCAGCGAAAGCACCCGCGCCCGGCTGCGCACGCTGAGCGACTAAGCCGGAACGATTCAGTTGGAAATGGGGAGCGCGACCGTCCCGGTCGCTCCCGTTGGCGTCTCGCCGACGGGTTCGACGCGCCTCAAACCTCACCGAACAGTGCGTCCGCCGTGCGCCGGAGTGTTTTCGGCGCGACGCCGAAAACTGCGGGCGGGACGCCCGCGCTCCCCAGTTTCGACTGCATGGTTCCGGCTAAGACTGGCCGCTGATCGCGCGGCTCAAGGCGAGCGAGGCGCAGTTGCGCGAGATGCAACAATTCCTCCACGGGTTTTTGATCTATCACCTCGAACGGCTGCCGAAGGGACGGCATGAGGCTTTCGCCTCCTAAGCACTTGGTGTTAGTAGGTCCACAGCCGGAAGCACTCGGTTAATTTGCGGCTGATCTGAATCTGGCGTTCAGGGCTTACCCGTCCGCGAGATTCCAGGAACCGGTCGCGATCCAGCAGGTGGATCAGATCGCAGCGGACAGCCGTTTCCCAATCGACCCCGTCGGCCTTGTCGAGCAACACCTCATGAAGGCCAAGCGCTCGGCCGCGCAGCGTAACGCAGAGAAGTCCGTTGACGTTTCTGCGCGCCACAGCCCGTTCATCGATTGAGAGGATGACAACAGGATGAGGTAATTCCTCCGAGAACGGGAACAGGAAGATGTCCTACTGCCTCATTCTTCCAAGGCAGGCTTCGAGTCGCGACAGACGCGCTCTTCGAACGCCGCGTCCTCCGCATCCCGGTAGCACTCGGCGAAGTAGCCGGGCGGGCGCATCGGAACCTCCTGCACCAGCCGCACCGTTTCTCCACCGACCTTGATTGCGACTTCCTCGCCCTTCAGCGCCTTCCGCACGGCATCGGGCAAGTTGCGTTGTGCTTCGTCCAATGTGAGAGCCGTCATGGGGCGAACGCTACGGCTCAACGTCGTATCGCGCAAGCCCGCAAACTTCCGCGCGACGGTTCTTCAACGCCGCGCGCCTCCAGGCGAGCGAGGCGCAGTTGCGCGAGATGCAGCAGTTTCTTCACGGGTTCCTGATTTACCACCTTGGACGATTGCCGAAGGGACGGACCGACGCGCTTGCCGTCTGACTCCCAGGCGTTACGGAGCCACGGACTTCGTTTCCTTCGCAGCATCCGCCGCGCGGCGCTTCTGGATCGCCTGCAACATCTTTTCGTTCGCTTCGCTTGGAAGCAACTCCCACGCACGAAGGTAGTTGGATTCGGCTTCTCTCACACGCCCGGCGGCAAGCAATAGATTTCCGTAATAGGCGTAACCGTAGTCGTCGTTTGGGTGCTTCTCCACGAGTTTTCGAGCGAGGGCCAGTGCCCGGTCATACTGCTGACTGTTGAAAATCGCCCGCACCTCCTCCCATGATTCGTGCTGCGGTGCCCGCTGTTGAGTGCGATGTGAATGTTGCCAATAGAGGAAACAACCAAACCCAAGAACAAGCAGAATGCAGAACGCGATCCCCAGTTGGTTGGCTCGACGAGCCATTCGCAGTTCCTTGAGGATTTCAACTTCAACGTCCTGGTTCATCGGCGAGAAAAACGCAGGAGGTCAATCGGCTGCCACCGGCTGCGCTTCGGCCTCCACCCACTTATTGTGTTCCTTGATCAGGTCCACGAGGCGGTCCACGGCTTCGGCTTCGGGGATGTTGAACTTCACGGGCTTTTTGCCGACGTAGAGGTTGATCTTGTTGGGCGCGCCGCCCACGTAGCCGAAGTCCGCGTCGGCCATCTCGCCGGGGCCGTTGACGATGCAGCCCATGATCGCGATCTTCACGCCCTTGAGGTGATCGGTGCGCGCCTTGATGCCCGCGGTAACGGTCTGGAGGTTGAAGAGGGTTCGGCCGCAGCTCGGGCACGCCACGTAGTCGGTCTTGAACGAGCGGCAGCCGGCGGCCTGGAGAATGTTGAACGCCAACCGCAGGCTCTGGCCCGCGCCCGGTTCGCCGCGCACGAGGATCGCGTCGCCAATGCCGTCGGCCAGCAGCGAGCCGATCACGACCGACGCGCGCAGCAACGCGATGTTCGGCGGCATTGGCCACTCGTAGCCGCCGACGTCAGTCGGCGCACTCTCCGCCCCCGATTCATTTTGCGCCGACTCACGTCGGCGGCGACCGAATTCGAGGCAGTCCTTGAGCAGGATCGGATTGCGGCGACCGAGGCGCTTGAGCTTCGCGGCGAGCAGACGGAAGGCGGTGATCGCCGGCAGGTTCACGCCGTCCTTCACCGTTACGAGTTGCGTGTCGCAGTTGATGTCGAAGTCCTGCGTCGGGTCGAGTTCGGCGACGTTGAGATCCTCGTAAACCGCCTCGGGCTTCACGTCGTCCTTCGGCCGGATGCGCGGGGCGACCTTGTCGAACGTGGCGCGGGTGACAGCCACGCGGATGGTCTGCTCGCCGCCACACTTCACGGCATCGCTGAGTTCGATCTCCGGTGTCTCGCGGCGCTCGAAGGCGAACGGGTCGAAGGGCCAGCCCGCATTCGTAGCAGCCGACGTAAGGAGGCTCACTTCAATCTCCGCTGATGAAAGAGTGAGCCTCCTTACGTCGGCTGCCACGGTGAGGGAAGGAATCTGCGCCAGCAGGTCATTGCACACCGCGATCTCGCGCGGGCTGTCCTCGGTGAGCGAGACGCGGATGGTGTCGCCGAGGCCGTCGCAGAGCAGCGAGCCGATGCCGATGGCGCTCTTGATGCGGCCATCTTCGCCCTCGCCCGCCTCGGTGACGCCGAGGTGGATCGGATAGTTCCAGTCCGGCCCCTCCTGCTCCAGTCGCGCGACGAGCAACCGGTAGCACTCGATCATCACCTTGGGGTTCGATGACTTCATCGAGAACTTGAAGTTATGGAACCCGTGCTTGCGCGCGATGCGGGCGAACTCCAGCGCGCTCTCCACCATGCCGAGCGGCGTGTCGCCGTAACGGTTCATGATGCGGTCGGAAAGCGAGCCGTGATTGGTGCCGATGCGCAGGGCGCGGCCCAGCTTCTGGCACAGCAGCACCAGCGGCGTGAACCGATCCTCGATGCGCTTCAACTCCTCGGCGTACGCATCGTCGGAGTATTCCTTGACCGCGAACTTCTTCGAGTCGGCGAAATTTCCAGGGTTGATCCGCACCATCTCAACCCACTTCGCGGCCTCCATCGCGGCGTCAGGCTTGAAATGAATGTCGGCCACGATGGGCACGAGGCAACCGCGGGCACGTAGCTCGCGGACGATGTTCTCGAGGTTCGCCGCATCCTTGACCGTCGGCGCGGTGATGCGCACGATCTGGCAGCCGACCTCGACGAGTTCGAGCGTCTGCTTCACCGACTCCGCGGTGTCCATCGTGTCGCACGTGAGCATGGACTGCTTCACGACCGGATGGTTGCCGCCGATGATCACGCCGCCGCGCGCGGGATCGCCGACAATCACCTCGCGGGTAACGCGGCGGCGGTAAAGGTACGGGGACTCGCAGTAACGCATGTCAGTTCAGGGCGAACGCACTTCTGTTCGCGGCGACTAGGAAACTCCACTCTGTCGGCGGGGGCAACTCTGCAATTCGCGGAGCTGTTTCCCCCGCCTCCAGGGACCGGCGGGCTGCTACTTCGCAGGCGCTGGCACAGTCGCGGGTGGCGTCGCCGACTTCTCGCCCTTCTCGACCTGCGTGTCGCGCTGGAGGAGGTTCTTGAAAAGCGGCACGCGCTTGATGTCGAAGAACGTGACGTAAAGCATGAACGAGATGAGCAACACCGCGAACGCCGTGGTCGTATACTCGACGAACTTCACGCTGATCGGCTTGCGGCGGATGCGCTCGATGATCGCCATGACGATATGCCCGCCATCGAGCACGGGAATCGGCAGCAGGTTGAGCACGGCGAGATTGATGTTGAGCAACACCATGAAGTTGAGCGCGAGCCGCCAGTCGGTCTTCACCTGGATGGCCAGCATGCCGAAGATGCCCACCGGCCCGCTGAGGTCGCTGGCCTTCACGCCGGTCTGCTTCGAGTAGATCAGCGCGCCAAGCGTGGCGATGGTCTTGTCCACCACGCCCACGACGTTTTCCCACGGGCCGGGGCCGGGCTTCTGCAGCTCATACACGCCGCCGGCGAAACCGACGCCGAGGCGGCCGCGCTTGGTGTCCGGGTCGTACTTCGGTGTGACGGTGAACGTCTTCTTCTCGCCCGCGCGCTCGACCACGACTTCGCTTGGCTTGCCTTCGGACTTCGCGACCAGGTCGATCAGGTGTCCCTGGTCGTGAACCGGCACGCCGTTGAAGGAGACGAACTTGTCGCCCTGCTTGAGGCCCACTTCCGCGGCGGGCATGCCGTCCTGCACGGTGCCCACGATGGGATGCTCGCGCGGATCGAGATTCAACCACTTGAGGCCGATGGTCTCGCTGCTCTTGGCGGTCAGTTGGTAGGTTTTCCGCTCGCCGTCGCGTTCGATGATCACCGGCATTATCGCGCCGCGCGCAGTGGCGACCTGGAACGTGATGTCCTGCCACGATTTCACCGCCTTGCCGTTGACCTCCACGATGCGGTCGCCTTCCTGAACGCCCATCTTCGCCTCCGGCGATTCCGGGTCCACGCGGCCGATAAACGGCGGGTTCATCAGCACCGGCAGTCCGACGAAGTAGAGGATGGTTGCCAGCACGAACGCGAAGACGACGTTCATGAACGGCCCAGCGAAGGCGACGAGGATTTTAGACCATGGCGACACGGGCGGGAGCGGTTCGGCCTTGTCGTGGCCGCCCTCCAGAGCTTCCGAAGTAATCATCTGCGGCAATTTCACGAAGCCGCCGGCGGGAAACCAGCGCACCGACCACTCGACGCCCTCCTTGTTGGTCCAGGCGAAGATTTTCGGGCCGAAGCCGATGGCGAACTCCACGATCTTCAGCCCGCGCCGCCTGGCCATCCAGTAGTGGCCGTATTCGTGGACAAAAATCGCGGCGCCGAAGAGGAACAGCACGGCCGCCACGACATACGCGTAACCAAGTATTTCCATGATGGGCAAAATGCCGCTGACGCAGCGGCGGGCGGACATTACTTGCGAGGTGAACGCACTGCAACCGCGGAAACGGCCTCGGCTGCCGTCATACCTTGGCGCCTCGCTCGCGCGCCCACGTGTCCGCTTCGAGGATTTGTTCGAGTGTGGGGTGACTGGTGACGGAATGTTCGTCCATCACGTGCTTCACCAGTTGTGGGATGCGGTCGAAAGTGACCTTGCGCTCGCAGAAGGCGGCCACGGCGACTTCGTTGGCGGCGTTGAACACGGCAGGCATCGTGCCGCCCACCTCGGCGGCGCGGCGCGCGAGACCAAGCGACGGAAAGCGCTCGTGGTCGGGCGCCTCGAACGTCAGCGAGGCGATCTTGGGGAAGTCCGTCTGCACGCGGTCGCTGGGCGCGCGTTCGGGATAGAGCAGCGAGTATTGGATCGGCAGGCACATGTCGGGCGTCGAGAGCTGCGCGATGATCGAGCCGTCCACGAACTCGACCATCGAATGCACGACGCTCTGCGGATGCACCACCACGTCCACGCGGCCGATCTCGATGTCGAACAGCCAGCGCGCCTCGATCATCTCCAGGCCCTTGTTGAAGAGCGTGGCGGAATCGAGCGTGATCTTCCGGCCCATGACCCACGATGGATGCTTGAGGGCGCGTTCGACGGTGATCTCGGGGAACTTTTCCTTCGGCCACTGCGCCTTGTCACGGAACGGACCACCCGAGGCGGTAAGCCATAGCTTGCGCACTGAGGACGCCGGCTTGCCGTCGAGGCACTGGAAGATGGCGGAATGTTCGCTGTCCACGGCGAGCACATGGACTCCGTGCTTGCGCGCCTCGTTCATGACGATCTCGCCGGCCATGACGAGGATCTCCTTCGACGCCACGGCGATGTCCTTGCCCGCGCGGATGGCCGCGAGCGCGGGCTGCAACCCCGCCGTGCCGACGATGGCAATCAACACGATGTCCGCAGCGGGCAGCGTGGCGAGTTTGATCAAGCCTTCGTTCCCCGCGTGAACCGCGACCGTCGTGCCGAGCGCGGAGTGCAAGTCCTTCGCCTTCGTCGGATCGTTCACGCAGACGGCGGCGGGCTTGTACTTGAGGGTTTGTTCGAGCAGCAGCTTGGAGTTGTTGCCGGCCGCGAGGCCGACGATGCGCAGGCGTTCGGGCAGGTCATCGGCCACCTTAAGGGTGCTGGTGCCGATCGAGCCGGTGCTGCCGAGGAGAACGACGTTTTTCATTTACGATTTACGATCTACGATTTACGCGCCCCGCGACGTTCGAGCGGTTTTTGCGGATGAGACGACGATGGCAAGAATTTCGTCGCCCTCCTTCATCAAATCCGCAAGGCGAGAAGCTCGTACCAGCTTGTTGTCCACGAGGATTTCCATCCAGAACAACGATTCGTCGCACTCCTCTTCGACAACCCGGAGTTTGTTGATGAAGTCGGCATTCGATTTGGCCCGGCAAACGGCCCGGTAGTTGGCGCCGACGGAAGTCCCGGATCGCAATAGTTGTTTGCCCAAGGTTTGCGCGATCCAGTTGCCGGGTAACGCCGCACAGACCCGAACGACGTGGTTTGCATACGTTTTGGTGCGGGCCTTCATTTCTTCACGGGTCATAGGGACTACGGGTTAGGTTTTTAAGCTGCTCTCGCCAGAAGCTGGGCGCGTAAATCGTAAATGCCCGACCTTCAGGTCAGCACGTGGCGCAAGTACAAATACATCAGCGGCGCATTGAACAGCAGACTGTCGAGCAAGTCGAGGATGCCGCCGATGCCGGGAAAGAACCGGCCCGAGTCCTTCACGCCGGCCTCGCGCTTGAAGATGGACTCGATCAGATCGCCGACGACCGCCGCCACGCTCAGCAGGATGCCCAGGATCAGCGCATGCCCGGTGGTCATCCCAGCGAGTTTGTCGCCAGCGAAGTGCGCGAAGGCCAGGCTCGCACCGGAGGAAACGACAATGGCACCCCCGAAGCCTTCCCAGGTTTTGCCGGGGCTGATGCGCGGGATCATCTTGTGCCGGCCGATGAGTGAACCGACGCAATAGGCGCCGATGTCGCTGAACTTGGTGACCACGATGAAGTAGAGCACGTAAAATGTCCCGGCATCGCGCGCGCCCGTCTCGGCGAAGAAGAAATTGATCTTCTGGATGAAGTTCAGCAGCCACGGCACATACATGAGGCCAAGGAGCGTGGTGGCGACGGCCGGGATCGCGGAGCGGAGCTCCTTCGAGAAGAACTGTCGCAGGCAAAGACCGAGCACGAACAGGATGAGAAAACTCATCTCGAAATCGTTCACGCGCGCCGGCGTGCCCGTGATGCCGAGGAAACCCTGGAGGTGAAAGAACGTTCCCGCCATCAAGAGGACGCCGCCCAAGACACCCCAGCCCGCGAAGCAGACCAGCCCCGACTTCTGGACGAGACCGTAGAACTCCAGCAAGCCCGTGGCCGCCAGCACCAGCATGAACGCCAGGAACACGAAATCGGACAGAAGCTTGTTGCCGGAGAACAGCGCGAAGAGCACCACCGACCAGAGAATCACCGAGCTGGCGAGGCGACGCAGAAAAACCCTGGACTTGGAGGGCGCGGGCGCGGCGGGCGGCGCGGCGCTGGGCAGTTCAACGGACATGCGGGCGGACGTTAGCGAGCGCGGCGAAGCGGTGTCCAGAGTGGATTCAAGCGACGCCGGCTTTCCGACGCCTGCCGGATCACACTCCGCCAAAGCGGCGGTGGCGGCGGGCGTATTCCTCGATCGCGGCGAACAGCTCCGGCTTGCGGAAGTCCGGCCAGAGCGTCGGCGTGACGACCAGTTCGGCGTAGGAAATCTGCCAGAGGAGGAAATTGCTCACGCGCATCTCGCCGCTGGTGCGGATGAGCAGGTCGGGATCGGGGAAATGCCGCGTGTAAAGATGCTCGGAGACGAGCTGCTCGGTGATCTCCGCCGGATCGAGCTTCCCCTGCTTCACCTTCGCGGCGAGGTCGCGCACTCCCTCGACGATCTCCTGGCGGCCACCGTAGCTGAGCGCGAGCACGAGGGTGAGGCCGTTGTTCTTGTCGAGCGCGGCCTTGGTTTTCTTGAGCTGTTCCTGCACGAACTCCGGCAACCGGTAAATCTGGCCGATGGTTTCCAGTCGCACGTTGTTGCGGTTCAACTCGCCGATCTCGTTCTTGAGGAACCGCGCGAGGTACTTCATCAACGTGTCCACCTCGTCCTTGGGCCGGTTCCAGTTCTCGACCGAGAAGGCGTAGAGCGTGAGATACTTGATGCCCGCCTCGCCGCACGCGCGCACGATCGCGCGCACCGACTCGACGCCGTTGCGGTGGCCTTCGACGCGCGGCAGGTGGCGCGCCTTGGCCCAGCGCCCGTTGCCGTCCATGATGATGGCGACATGCGCGGGCAGGTTGGCTTTTGCCTGCGCGCTCAGGTGTGGTGTGTGTGTGCTCATCAAATGATCGTAGCAGCCGACGTGAGGAGGCTCCATCGACAGGCCGTTGTGCCAACAGGATCAGAGTGAGCCTCCTTACGTCGGCTGCTACAACATCATAAAAACATCGTCTGCTCGCGCCCCGGGCCGACGGAGGCGATGGCCAGCTTCGCGCCCGTGAGGTCGGCCAGCGCGGCGAGATACGCGCGGCAGTTCGCCGGCAGTTTCTTGAACGACTTGATCTGATCGGTCGGCGTCTGCCAGCCGGCAAACTCGGCGTAGATCGGCTGGCACTGGGCGAGTTCCTCGACGTCGTTCGGGACGTAATCGTAGCGCTTCGAGCCGATGCGGTAGCCGATGCACACCTTGATCGTCTCCAGCGAATCGAGGCCGTCCACGTTGGTGATCGCCAGTTCGTCGATGCCGTTGACCATCGTCGCGTGACGAGTGGCCACGGCGTCGAACCAGCCGCAGCGGCGCGCGCGGCCGGTCGTGGCCCCGAACTCGCGGCCCATGGCGTGGAGCATGTCGGCGATCTCGGCGTTCTCGCTCGGGAGCGGGCCTTCGCCGACGCGCGTCGTGTACGCCTTCATCACGCCCACCACGCGGTCCATCCGATGCGGCGCCACGCCCGAACCGGTGCAGGCACCGCCCGCCGTCGTGTTCGAAGACGTGACGAACGGATACGTGCCGTGATCAATGTCGAGGAACGTGCCCTGCGCGCCCTCAAAGAGCATGTCGTCCCCGCGACGCATGGCGTCGTGGAGCAACACCACGGTGTTCGCCACGAACGGTTTCAGGCGATCACCCGCCTTGCGGTAGGCGGCGTGGACTTCCTTGAACGAAAGTTGCTTCGCTCCGAACGCCTTGAGGACTTCATTGTTCTCCCTGATGCGGAAGCGCAGTTTTTCCTCGAACCGTTCCCCGTTGATCAAGTCGATCACGCGCAGACCGACGCGCGCGGCCTTGTCGCCGTAAGCCGGGCCGATTCCGCGCTTGGTGGTGCCGATCTTGTTGCGGCCCTTGCGCACTTCGCGCTGGGCGTCGAGTTCGCGGTGATACGGGAACACCAGGTGGGCGGTTTCGCTCAGCGCCAGTTGCTTGGGGGTGACCTTCACTCCGAGCTTCACAAGGCCATCGATCTCGCCGACCAGGCTGACGGGATCAACGACCACGCCGTTGCCGATGACGCACATCTTGTTTGGGCGCAGGATGCCGGAGGGGATGAGGTGCAGGACGTATTTCCGGCCCTTGATGAAAACGGTGTGGCCGGCATTGTTGCCACCCTGCGTGCGGACGACCACGTCCGCCTGCTCGGTGAGCACGTCGATGATCTTGCCTTTGCCTTCGTCGCCCCACTGGGCGCCGACGAGAATGGTGTTCGCCATAGAATTGCTTCGCGGACCGAAAACAAAAGGCCCCGAAGGGTAAACTCGGGGCCAACGGCGCGATTTACCGCGAGAAAGTAGGAAGCGGACCGAGGCAAGTCAACGGCGGAGTGCGCTTCGCGCGTTTACAGGGTGCAGGGTGCAAGGTGCAAGTTCGCCGTGGGAATGGCTACGCGCAAAAACCTGCACCCTGCACCCTGAAAACCTGCAACCGAACACCACAAATGTTTCGCGTCTGCGACCGTCGCCCGCCAAAATTGCGCTCATGAGTCTGGCCGCCGACTACCACATGCACACGCCGCTCTGCCAGCACGCCACCGGTGAGCCGGTGGAATACGCCGCGCACGCGCTCAAGGTCGGCCTGGCGGAGATCGGCTTCAGCGACCACTCGCCGATGCGGCGCGATGATTTCGACAACTGGCGGATGCGCTTCGACCAGCTCGACGATTACGTCGCGAAGGTTCGCCGGGCGCAGCGCGAGTTCCCGCAGCTCGCGATCAAGCTTGCGCTGGAAGTCGATTACCTGCCGGGGCACGAGGAGTGGATTCGCGAGCTGGCCGCGCGGCATCCGTGGGATTATTTCATCGGCTCGGTGCACTACGTCTCCGAGTCGTGGGACGTGGACAATCCAGCCAAACTTTCCGAGTGGAAGAAGCGCGATCCGTGGGAGGTGTGGTCGGTGTATTTCGAGCGGCTGACGCTGGCGGCGGAGTCGCGGCTCTTCGAGATCATCGGCCACGCGGACTTGCCGAAAAAATTCTGCTTCTACCCGGAGCGCGACTACTCGCCGCTGTTCGAGCGTTTCCTTACGGCGGCGAAAAAGGCGGATGTGGCGTTCGAGTTGAACACCTCCGGTCTGCGCAAGGACTGCAAGGAGATTTACCCCAGCCCGAAATTCGTAAAGCTGGCCGCGCAACACGGCGTGCCGATCACCTTTGGCTCGGACGCACACGCGACGGAGGACGTGGGACGCGACTTCGACGCCGCCTACGCACTGGCCCGCAGCGCCGGCTACACGCACGCGTGCAAGTTCACCCAGCGGAAGCGGGAGATGGTGGGGTTGGAAAAATGACCAAAGACCAATTCCCAATGACCAGGGAATACCCAAGCTCCAACCCTGTTTAGGCGGAACGATTCAGTTGGAATTGGGGGAGCGCGACCGTCCCGGTCGCTCCCGTCGGCGTCCCGCCGACGGGTTCGACACGCCGCAGACATCACTGAACAGTGCATCCGTCGTGCGTCGGAGGGTTTTCGGCGGGACGCCGAAAACTGCGGGCGGGACGCCCGCGCTCCCCAGTTTCGACTGCATGGACCCGGTTTAGGCGAGCGCTGTCTCCAAGCATTCCTTGGACATTGGTCCTTGGTCCTTGGTCATTTCCCGGCCGGCCGGATCACTTGCTTATGCCTCGTTCGCTGGTGCGGACGAAGTTGATCAGGTGCTCCAACTCGGACGAGGCCGGCAGTTCCTTCGTGATGCGTTGGAGCGCGTTGGGAACGGTCAGGCCCTCGCGGAAGAGAATCTTGTAGGCTTTGCGGAGCGCATTCTGGGCTTCTTCCGAAATGCCGTTTCGTTCGAGGCCCACCTTGTTGATCGTGCGTGTCTCGGCGGGATTGCCGTCGGCGAGCATGAACGGCGGCACGTCCTGCACGACCTTCGAGCAACCGCCGATGATGGCCATCCGGCCGATGCGGCAGAACTGGTGCACCGCCGCCAGGCCGCCCACAATCGCGTAATCCTCGACGATCACATGCCCGGCGAGTGTGGCCACGTTGGACATGATGATGTGGTCGCCCAGACGGGAATCGTGCGCCACGTGGCAGTAGGCGAGAAGGTTGTTGCTCGACCCGATCACCGTCGCGTCGCCATCGGCGGTGGCGCGGTGCACGGTGGCAAATTCGCGGATGGTGTTGCCGTCGCCGACGCGCAACCACGTGGTGCCGCCCTTCCACTTCAGGTCCTGCGATTTCTGCCCGACGCAGGCGTAGGGGTAGATTTCATTCTGTCTGCCAAGAACCGTGTGACTGCCGATGACAACGTGGCTGTGCAACCGGCACCCGTCCCCCAGGACCGCCTGTTCCCCGATCACACAATACGGCCCGATCTCGCAGCCCGCGCCGATCTGCGCCGTGGGATGAATGACCGCCGTGGGGTGGATGGTCGCCATTGCGCCGGCCGGATTCAGGCCCGATCCATCACCACAAAGGAGACTTCCCCCTCGCTCACCACTTCGCCATCGACGCGGCAGACGCCCTTGGCCCGGGCGATTTTCCCGCGCGTCTTGGTCAGCTCGATCTCGATCTCGAGCGTGTCGCCGGGCTTGACCGGCTTGCGCCACTTCACCGAATCGGCGGACATGAAGTAGGCGACTTTCCCGGAATTCTCCGCCTGCATCAGCATCAGGACGCCGGCCGCCTGCGCGATCGCCTCCAGTTGCAACACGCCCGGCATGATCGGATGGCCCGGGAAATGTCCCTGGAAGTACGGCTCGTTGATCGTCACGTTCTTGAGCACCACGATGCGGTTGCCCTCGAGCTTGATGATCTTGTCGATCATCAGGAACGGATACCGGTGCGGCGCGATGCTCATCAGCCAGTTGACGTCCATCACCGGACCCGTTCCAGTTTCCGTCCCGCGCCGGGCCGGGGTGTGCGTAGCGGGCACGGGCGGCGGCGTGAACGTCTGCGCGGCCGTGAGCGGCTTGCGCATTTGTATGGCAATCTGCCGCGCCATCTCACAATTGGCGGCATGGCTGGGCTTCGCCGCGATGATGTGGGCATTCAACGGCCGGCCGATCAGTGCCAGGTCGCCGATGATGTCGAGGATCTTGTGCCGGACGAATTCCTCCGGGTAACGCAGCGGCTCGTTGGTCAGCACGGCGTCGTCGCGCAGGATGATGGCGTTCTCCAGGCTCCCGCCCTTGATGAAGCCTTGCTTGTAGAGGTATTCGATCTCCTCGAAGAAGCAGAAGGTCCGCGCATGGGCGACTTCCTTCGCCCATGTCGTGGGATCGATTTCCACGCTGTAAAACTGCGTGTAACGCCCGCTGTTGTCCGAACTGGTGCAGGTGATCTTGAACCGGTCATGCGGGAAGGCGTTCATCGTCGTCTCGCCGATCTTGACCTCGACCGGTTCGCGCAAGGTGAACGGCTCGCACTTCTCCGGCTGCGCCACGACTCCCGCCTGCTCGATCATCGCGCAATACTGCCGTGAACTCCCGTCGGCGATGGGCGGCTCGTTGGCGTCCAATTCCACGATGGCATTGTCCACCCGGGCGCCGGAGAACGCGGCGAGGACGTGCTCGACGGTGTGAATCCTGACGTTGCCCTTGGACAGCGAGGTGGAACGCTGCGTGTCGGAAACATTTTCCACCGTTGCCTCGACCTCGGGCTTGCCGTCGAGATCGACGCGCCGGAAGCGGATGCCGGAATTGGGCGGTGCGGGCAGGAAGGTCATCTTCACGCGGTTGCCCGAGTGCAGGCCGATGCCGGCGAAGCTGACCGGGTCGCGGAGGGTCTGTTGGTTCAGCACGGGGCCGATTAAACCCGCGCGCAAATCGCGTGGCAAGCCGGGAGGCGTGCGCTTCGCAAGACCGCTGAAATCCTTGCACCCGGTGCCCACACCTGCTGAACCTCCGCCGCTCCGCTGCGCCGCGCGGGATCACTCCGACGCGACCGGAAAAATCCCGAACCGACGCCCACCGCGTTGTTGACCGCCCTCAGAGGCGCTGCGGCGCATGGCTAGGCGACTCAAGCACAATGAATGGTGCGGCGGCAATCACGACAGGTCAAGAACACGAACGCCCAACTTCCCGTGCCGACAGCGACTGCTTGGAACAGTTCGAGCGTGCCACGAATGCCCGCGCCGTAGGCGCAACCGAGCACTGTCAGCGCACACACGCCCGCCCCGCCGAACCAGAGCCAACGCTCAACGAGACTGAAGCGTTGCTCCGGCAGTTGTGGTCTTAGCGGGGAACTCTGTCGCGTGCAGAGCCACAGCAGAGGAACGAGCACGAAAGGGATAAAGCTCGGCAAGTGGCGAGTGGCGAGCAGAGCAAGCATGATAACAAACCATAAAATGTTATAGGCGAGAACCTGCACCAATCGTTTCCAAAGGCGTGGAATGGTCTTATCTGTTGAGGGTGGATTCATAGTCGCCTAACGGACAAAGCTCAACGACCCGGCCCACGAGGGCGCTCGATTGCAACCTGGACGCGATGGCCGGGTTAGATGCCATGAAGGGTTGCGTGGCGTGGGCAGAACGGGCACACGCCGAGTATGAAAAACATAACCCTTCAAACAACCCTTCATGACGCACCCCACCGTAACAACCTCGTCGCCGCTGGCAAGCCCGTGCCGCGCGCCGGTGAGCAACCGGAACCGTAGCCGCTGACGTTAGTCGGCGCATTCTCTCCAACGGGGAAGAACAGCGCCGACTAACGTCGGCGGCTACCGTTCAGGGGGAGGGAACGGTCGCGCCCGGTGGTTGGTGGATGGGGTTCTTCGGTGAAATTCTCCGCGTCCCCGGTGCTGGTGCGATTTGGATTCCAAAGACAACGACGATCAAAAAGCAAAAGGGCCGGAGTTGGACTCCGGCCCTCGTGAATCATGGCGGCGGCTTAGCGCGATCCCACCGGGGCGGGTTCGCCCCTCTCCTCGCCCTTCGCATCACCCTTGTGGGCCTTGTCGCGGTCTTCCATCGCGGCCCGGCGGCTCAGACGCACACGGCCCTTCTCATCGACCCCAAGGCACTTGACCCAGATTTCATCGCCCATCTTGACGATGTCCTCGGTCTGCTTGACGCGGAAGTTGGCCAGCTCGCTGATGTGCACCAGGCCGTCGCGGCCGGGGAGGAACTCGACGAAGCAGCCGAATTCTTTGATCGTGACGACCTTGCCGCGGTAGATCTTGCCAATCTCGGCCTCGGCGGTCTGGCCCTCGATGGCTTCGCGGGCGATGCGCATGCCTTCCACGCTGTGCGAGTAAATGTGCACGCTGCCATCGTCCTCGATGTTGATTTCGCAACCGGATTCTTCGACGAGCTTTTTGATGTTCTTGCCGCCGGGTCCGATGATCGCGCCGATCTTCTCGGGGTTGACCTTGATGGTGATGATGCGCGGGGCGTGCTTGCTGACCTCGGGCCGGGGCGCCGCGAGCGTGGTGGCCATGTGCTCAAGAATCTTGAGGCGCGTGACGCGGGCTTCTTCAATCGCCTCGGCCAGGATGCCGAGCGGGAGGCCGCGCAACTTGAGGTCGAGTTGGAAGCCGGTGATGCCGTTGACGGTGCCGGCGAACTTGCAGTCCATGTCGCCGAACGAGTCTTCCCAGCCAATGATGTCGGTGAGCAGCCGGTAATCGCTGATCCGGTCCTTGTCGTCCGTATTGCTGCACAAGCCGATGCTGATGCCCGCCACGGGGCGGATCAACGGCACGCCGGCATCCATGAGTGCGAGCGTCGCGGCGCAGATCGTCGCCATCGAGGTCGAGCCGTTGGACTCCATGATCTCGGAGGTGACACGCACCGCGTAGGGATATTCCTTGAGCGGGAGCATCGGTTCGACGCTACGCTCGGCAAGCGCGCCGTGGCCGATCTCGCGGCGGCCCGGGCCCATGATGCGGCCGGTTTCGCCGACGGAGAAGTTCGGGAAGTTGTAGTGCAGGATGAACTGCTTGGAGGTGGCGCCACCGGCGTAGGAATCGAACTCCTGCGCGTCGTCGGTGGTGCCGAGGGTCGCGAGCGCGATGGCCTGGGTTTCGCCGCGTTGGAACAGCGCGGAGCCGTGGGCGCGCGGCAGGAGGCCGACTTCGCTCGACAACCCGCGGAGGTCATTGGTCCCGCGGCCGTCGAGACGCTTGCCCTTCTCCATGATGAGCGCGCGGCAGGTTTCCTTCTGGATGTAATAGAAGGCCTGGCTGATGACGAAGTTGGTGATCTTCTCTTCGCCAAACTTCTCCTTGAGCTTGGCGCCGACCTCTTCCTGGATGGCCTTGCACGCGGCTTCACGGGCGAGCTTGCCAGGCGTGAGGAGCGCCGTGCCCATGCGGCCGCCGGCGAGGTTCTTGGCCTCGGCGAGGACTTCGTCGGGAACGATGGTCAGCGTGAACTGGCGCTTGGCGCGACCCACCTTGGCGGCGAGTTCCCGCTGCGCGGCGATGAGCGGCTGCACGGCGTCGTGCGCGAACTTGAGCGCGGCGTTGAAGTCGGCCTCGGAGATTTCCCTGGCGGCGCCTTCAATCATCACGCAGTCCTTCTCGCTGCCGACATAGACGAGGTCGAGATCGCTCTCGGTGCGTTCGGTGTGCGTCGGGTTGGCGATGAACTTCCCACCGACGCGGCCAACGCGAACGGCACCCAGCGGGCCGTCCCACGGGATGTCGCTGACCATGAGCGCGGCGGAAGCGCCGTTGATGCTCAAAATATCGGGATCGTTTTCACCATCCGCGCTGAGGAGGATGGTCTGAACCTGGACTTCGTTGAAGAGGCCCTTGGGGAACAGCGGGCGGATCGGGCGGTCGGTCAGGCGCGCGGTGAGGATTTCCTTTTCGGACGGCCTGGATTCGCGGCGGAAATAGCTGCCGGGAATCTTGCCCGAGGCGGCGGCCTTCTCGCGGTAATCCACCGTGAGCGGGAAGAACTCCTGGCCGTCCTTGGCCTTGGTGGCCGCGACGGCGGCGACGAGGATGATGGTTTCGCCGAGTTGAACGATGACGGCGCCGTCGGCCTGCTTGGCGATCCTGCCCGTCTCAATGCGGATGGAACCGGCCCCGACTTGGGCCGTGACTTGATGTGACATGTATTACTTTCCGTCCGCCCTGACCCCGAGCAACTTCAGTGAATCCCGATCGAATCGGGACTCAATGAAATTTCCCAGTGTCAGGGGGACTTTGCGCGAGTTGCTTGTTGTTTAGGGACTGACAGCCGTCCGGCTCGCGTGGACCGGAACAGCCGTCAATTTCATTACCGGGGAAAATTCTGCGCCGCTCAGTGGCGGAGCTTGAGTTTCTTCGTGACCGTCACGTAACGGCCCGAATCGGTCTGGTGGAGATAATCCAACAACCGGCGGCGCTGGCTGACCATCATCAGCAGGCCACGGCGGGAGCTGTGGTCCTTCTTGTTCTTCTGAAGATGCTCGGCGAGCTGGTTGATGCGCTGGGTCAGAAGCGCAATCTGGACATCGGCCGAGCCGGTGTCGCGCTCGTGGACCTGGAAGTCCTTGATGAACTTCGTTTTCTCTTTTGCTTCCATACTTTCGTTTCTAACAGGTCGGCGACGGTAGCGACGCCCGGCGGGGGTGTAAAGTCCTTTTTCCGGCTCCGCGAGGGGCGATTGCGGCTAGAGATGATTCACCCGCAAACGCACCGAGAGGCGCGGCGTCACCGAGAGAGCGCTCTTGATCCGCACCCGGACGGTCTCGTTAAGGCTGCCCTCAACTTCGACGGCGGAGAGTTCCTCCAATTGCCCCAAGCCCGCGCTCCAGGAGGAGAGGTTGGCGGAAAGCTCAAGCGAGTAGCCGACATCAGTGGGCGCCTTGCGCCGCTGGTAGGTCGCCACCAGATAATACTCCCCGTCCTCCGGATTCAGCTCCAGTGCCACGGCCAGCGCACTCGCGTCGCCAGCCAGCGGGTCGCTGCCCAGGGCGTATTCCATGAGATTGCCCGCGCCATCGCCGTCCGGGTCGGCGGCGGCACCGCTGATGGATGGAGTGGCGAGTTCCGCCGGAGTGAACCGCTCCCATCGCCACGCGTCGAACGGCAGGTCGGCAATGTTCACCGTGGCGCTGGCGGCAACACCCACGCTGTAGGTGTCATCCGGCAACAGCGTCAACGTGACCGTGCGAGTGCCTTCGGGAAGATGGTTCGGGATCGGCGCAATCGTCACCGGCACGCTCGTCACGTTGGAATCGAGCATTACGATGCTGCCGATCGGCGCGTAGTGAACCGCGTTGATGGCCGAACCGGCGACCGAATAGCGGATCGTCAAGGGCAAGTTGGTGAACCCGGTGCGCGTGATCGTGAAGGTGCCGTTGACCGGCCCAAGCTCGGAGGCATCGGACGCGGTGGCGCTGATGGTGACGTTCATGGCCGGGAACGGTTCGAGCCGGTGCGCGGGGATCGGCCGTTCGGCCACGCCGCCCGGCAGGTCCACGCCGACGGCGAGATTGTCGGTCCAGACGCCGTCCTTGTGCAACGCTTCGAGATAGCAACGCTGTCCGGCCGCCAGAGAGATCGGCGGCGAAACCTGGTTGGTGAACATGTTCCACATGCGGCTTGGCGTCGCGCCCGGCACCGAGGCGATCAACACCCGGCTCGAAGGAGATTCGTTGGTGCTCAACCACAATTCGCTGCGGTCGTCCGAGGCGACGTAGAACAGATAGTCGCCGCTGACCGGCGCGAGGAAGAAGCCGCGCAACCGCTGGCCGTAGTTCTCCGCCCAGTTGTTCGTCGTCTCAAGCAAATTGGTGAGCAACTGCGCGCCGTTGGGGTTTCCAGGATAACTGTCGTGCGCCGTCAGGTTCGACACCGCCACGCCGGTGATGTTCGTCCACCACTCGCGCCAGATGCCCGACCCACTGCCGGGTGGAGCCGTGACGGTCAACAGCGTTGAAGCGATGAAGGAGTCGGCGGTCACCGTGACGAGGTTGCTCACGCTGAGAGTGGAGTCCGCTGCGAAAAAGCCGTTGCTGCTGATGGTCCCGCCGCCGGTCACCGACCAGGCCGTGGCGGGCGGCGCGAGCAGCGGATTGCCGAACTGGTCGCGCGCCGTGGCGGTGAATTGCTGCGTGGCGCCCAGGAACACGGTCACGTTGGTCGGAGCCAGCGCGAAACTCGTGAACGCCTGCTGCACTACCACGCTGACGATGCTGGTCGCAGTGTTGCCTGCTACGTCGCTCGCGACGACGCGAAAGTTGTAGGTGCCCGCCTTGGTGAATGCTGCCGTGGAGGTCTTCGCCGCGTTGGCGTTGTTGGGCGCAAAGGTTACGGCGGCGGGGTTCGGGCCATTCGTGCTCCACGTGTAACGCAGCAGCGCCGCGCCGCCGTCGTCGTCCGCGAGCACCGAGAACGAAGCGCCGGTGCCGGTCACGACTGCCGGCGTCGCCGCAGCCGGTTCGACGAAGACCGGCGGGGCATCGGCGGTCGTGGCGAGGAAGTTTTGATTCGAGGCCGACTCGCCGCTGAGGGTGACGCCTCGGACGATGGGAGCAAACGTGGCGTTGCTCGCCGCGGGCGTGACCGTGTAAACGCCGTTGGCAAGTCCGCCAAAGTAAAAACCACCGTCGCCATCAGTCAGCGCGAGGTCCGCACTGTTCCAGACTTCGATGCCGCGCAACCGTTCCCCGCCCCGGTTGGTCACGAAGCCCGAGATGCCGAAGGTCTGGATCGCATC
>Ga0247727_10007157_pt1 | contig 21436 bp, 25 predicted proteins | sample WisWelCaveWW1625_FD_202498 | JGI IMG/M metagenome (GOLD analysis project Ga0247727, IMG submission 202498) | Biofilm microbial communities from Wishing Well Cave, Virginia, United States - WW16-25 | ecosystem: Environmental > Aquatic > Deep subsurface > Groundwater > Cave microbial mat | place... | reverse complement strand
GAAAGAGATTGGGGTTCTGAGGCTGAAACCTCGGATTTGACAACCGATTTAGGCGTGAATTTGGCCTATGTGGTGTTAAGAGAGATGCTTTACTCTCCTTTAACCCTCATCATCGGTCGTCAACACCTCAATTATGGTAACGCCTTTATCATCGGTAAGGGTGGGCCTAATAACTCGGCCGACGGTCGTTTGGGTAGTGTGGCCAATGACCTTACCAAAAGAACGGCGATGGATGCTGTCAAAGCCATCTTGAACTATGACCCACTCACCATTGATATCTTCGCCGCCAAACATGATGAAAATGTCGTCCTGGGTGGTAACGACTTAGATAACGACGACATCGACGTGTATGGGTTCAATGCCAATTACAAACTTGGCGATTCCAGAAATACTGAAGTCGAGAGTTATTTCTTTGCCAAGATCGATAATTCTACTGAATCCACAGGGACAGCCGGCGAAAAGGCCGATACGGTCTATGCACCAGGTTTAAGAGTTGCCACTAACCCCATCGAAGGTCTGTGGACTTCCGCTGAGGTAGCCTGGCAAAGAGGTGTCAAGACCAATGCGACCGGTTCATCAGCCGCCGATAACCTCAGAAGAGAGGCTATGGGAGCCCAGGTCATTAGTAGCTACCAAGTACCCTTCATGAAAGAATACAATCCAGTCGTGAGCAGTAGCTTTACTTATGTATCTGGTGATTCCAACCCAACCAACGTCAGAGCCCTGGATGATAGGGCATCTGATGACAAATGGACGGCCTGGGATCCGATGTTTGAAGATCAAGCCGGTGGAACTATTTACAATACACTCGCTGATCTTACGAATGTCCATATTTATAATGCTGCGCTTCAAACCACGCCAATCGAAGATGTGACTGCGAAGCTTAGCTGGTGGGCATTATACTGGGATAAAGAAGCTGATACAGCGGCTTCAACGACCAGCACGACCATTAAGCAGCCGGATGGAACCACAATTAGCTTAACGAATGAACGGGATGAGAAGCATATCGGCAATGAGGTCGATGCCGAACTTCTTTATGCTTATACCGAAGATGTCCAGTTTGGTTTCATCGCTTCATGGTTTTTCGCTGGCGATTATTGGCATAAGGACAACGATGATGTTGCCAAGCAATTTCTAACCAAGGTGGTTGCTAACTTCTAGTTTTTGTGGAAGGTCAGGACAATGTCCTGTCCCACAATTTTGGTTATGCAAATACCCCCTGCACCAAACGGTGCAGGGGGCATTTTTTTGGAAAAATTTTTAAATAATATCTTTCCTTTGTAAATATCTTTGCTAATATATAGCTAACTTAAAAATTTTGGCTACCATATATTGTGGTTTTCATTAAGTTTAAGATATTTCTTTTTAATTGATTTGAGTCGAGAAAATATGACGCGAGAAGAGATTTACGAGCATTTAGCGCAAGTGTATCTTGGGAAAAAAAACAGCGCGAAGAAAAAAAAGAAACAGAAATTTGACAAAAGATTTTTTCTGCAGTTGACCATCATGACCGTTGTTTTGTCAAGTATATTTTCCGGATTGACGGCGTTCTTATCCCGGAAAGCGATGGGCCCGCAGAACAGCATTATCTTCGCTTTAAATCACAGTCCCATCCGCATTAAATACGATCTGAACCGTCCCTTTCCACCGATGACAAGTTTTTCCATTCATATACCGGCCATAAATGCTTCCAAGTACCAGCGTATAAATTTTTCTATCCGCGGGTTGGAAGAAGGGTATCCAGGTGTTGTCAAAATTGTGATTCGCAACCGCAAGAATGAAATTTCTTCTTATCTTGTCAACGGGGTGAAACTTAAATGGCAGCGCGTCAGTATTCCTACCAATGAGTTTAAACAGATAACCGATTGGACAAATCTTCAGGACATTTCCTTTGTTTTGGAATCGTGGAATACGGATAAGAAAAAGGGAATTGTTTTAATTGATGATGTGAGTTTTTCAAGTTGAAAGGAGGGGGCAAAAACGATGCGAGTGATTTCCATAGCTAATCAAAAGGGCGGTTGCGGAAAGACGACGACGGCGATTAATCTGGCCTCAGCTTTGGCGCTTAATGATAAAAAGGTTTTGCTGGTGGATTTAGATGCCCAGGCTCACGCGACGTTGGGACTGAATATCGAAGCGAAGGGGAGCCTTTACAATGTGATTTCGAAGTTGACGCCGCGCAAGATGCAGATTGTTGACATCATTGTACGCGTGGAAGATCATTTTGATTTAGTACCATCGAATGTTCTGGTTGGCATACTGGAACAGGAACTAGCCGATGAGATCGGCCGGGAACAGAAGTTAAATGATTTGATGGAGAGTTTAAGCGATCGGTACGACTATGTTTTGATTGACTGCCCTCCGAGCTTAGGGTTTTTGACCGTCAATGCCATCCGGGCGAGCCAAGAGGTGATTGTCCCGGTTGAAACCAGTAAGTTTTCTCTGCAGGGCGTGGAACGGCTCATGGATATCGTTTATTTGATTCGCGATCGATTAAATCATCAGGTGGAATCTAAAATACTCATCACGATGTTTGATTCGCGCTTACGCCATTCTTTCTCGATGCTGGATAAGATCAAAGAGCAATACCCCAACATGATCTTTGATACGATTATCCATCTGAATGTCAAATTAAAAGAATCGGTTGTCTTGGGGGAAACGGTGGCGAAATACGACAAGTATTGCCGTGGGACCAAGGATTACTTTAGTTTAGCCCGGGAAATCATTTCTGTCTCTGAAGAAGGGAAGGTCTTCTCCCTGCCGATGTCGGAGAAGATGCAGGAAATTGTCCGGGAAAAGAGCCGAGATTTGATGGATGTCGTTTTTTCTTTGACAGCCCCTGAGGCCAATTCGGTTTATGTCACCGGAAGCTTTAACGAATGGTCTTTGGATGAATCGTTCAAAATGAATAGAGAAAACGGCCAATGGGTTATCAAGTTGCCTTTAAGAGCGGGGAGACACAGTTATCGTTTTATTGTCGACGGTAAATGGGTGGAAGATCCCCAGAACCCCGCGCAGGAAAAGAATGCCTTTGGCGATTACAACTCACTTCTTGAGGTTAAATAGAAGACACTCGTGAGACAGAAGAGCCATCGAGCGAAAGACACGGGGAAGGGAAAGATGTTCGCCGTTCTGTCCTATTTAACCGTTTTGTGCATCATTCCGCTTCTTTTAAAGAAAGACAATGATTTTGTTCTCTCGCACGGCAAGCAGGGCCTGGTTCTTTTTGTCGCGGAAGTGGCTGTCTTTATTGCCCATATTGTTTTTGGATCCAATGTACTTCACTTAGGTTTTTTTGTCCTGCTTTCCTTATCGTTGTGGGGGGTGATTGAGGTTTTTAAAGGGCATGACGCCGGGCTCCCTTTTGTCGGACATTTGGCTCAGAAAATTGTGCTTTAGCCTGCTTAATTTCTTCTTCAATGGCTTTCATAAAAAAGCTTTTTGCTTCCCTAAAAAAGAGTTTCTTCTTCTCTCGAAGGACAAAAAAATCAGCTCAAAAAAAATCCAAAACTGTTGGCCAGCGAAAGAAGCATAAACTTTCTTCCCAGAAAATCCGTAAGAAATCTAAAATTGTTAAGATCGTTAAGCCGAAGTCGGTTGAGCAGGCTGTCGCTGTGGGGGAAATCACGCATTATTTCTCGAAGATTGAAGTCTGCGTGATCAAGGTGACCAAAGGAGAGATCCATGTCGGCGATAAGATTCAAATTAAAGGCGCGGCAACGGATTTCAGCCAGACTATCACCTCCCTGCAGATTGAGAGTGTCAACGTTAACAAGGCCAGAAAGGGGCAGTTGGTGGGGTTGAAGGTCAGTCAAAAAGTAAAAGCCGGCGACAAGGTTTACAAAGTAATTGCTCACAAGTAAAGAAACATATGTTAGAATGCCCGCGTACGAGACAGGTAAAAAAGATTGAGTTTTGAATGGCGACTTCACTATCTGAGCGATATTACAGTCTGATTTCAGCGGCCTCCAGTCGAAAACCCTTGTGGGGTCTTGGGGCCACCCCCGAGGATCCCGATCAGCAGGGTTTGACGACGAAGATTGTCGACCTTATTCTCGAACAGGCCGTTATGGAGGGGGCCAGTGATGTTCATCTGGAGCCGGAGAAAGACAATTCAAAATTGCGCGTCCGTTACCGGATTGATGGTGTCCTCTATGAAAAGCTGGTCATGGATAATAATCCTAATATTTCCATTATTCCCCGCATTAAAATTATGGCGAACTTAGAGACCGATGCCCGTCTCATGCGCAAACCTCAGGATGGCCGTTTTTCTTTGAAGGTGGGCAGCACGAATCTTGATTTTAGAGTTTCAACTTTTCCAACGGTGCAGGGAGAGAAAGTCGCCATCCGCATCCTCTCGAAAGACACGGGATTGTTTAGACTGGACAGAATTGGCCTGGATCCTTTTGATTTAAGCCGGGTGGCGAAACTACTGCAATACCGTTATGGTTTATTTCTTGTCTCCGGGCCGACGGGATGCGGCAAGACCACAACGCTATACGCGATTTTAAGTCAGCTGAATTCTCCGGGAACAAATATTATTACCTTAGAAGATCCAGTCGAATATCAAATCGAAGGGATGAATCAGTGTGATATTCGGAAAAAAATGGATTTCAATTTTGCCGATGGTTTAAGAGCGTCCCTTCGCCAGGACCCGGACATTATTCTCGTTGGAGAAATCCGGGATAATGAAACAGCCGAGATTGCCATCCGCGCCGCGCTGACCGGCCACCGGGTTTTTAGCACCTTGCATACCAACAGCGCCATCGGGACCATTATCCGTTTGGTTAATATGGGTTTGGAACCATATCTGGTTTCTTATGCCTTGATTACGGCCATCTCACAAAGGTTGGTGCGCAAAATCTGCGATCATTGCAAAGAGCAATATACCATGACCCCGGACGAATTAAACCGTATCAAGATGCACTATAAAATCCAAGCCAGTCAACAAAAGGCGAAAGAGGAAAATTTCTACAGCCTGGATCAAACTAAGGAAGCAGTTTTTTACCGCGGGAAGGGATGTCCAAACTGCGGCGGTACGGGGTACAAAGGACGAATTGGTCTTTTTGAGATTGTGGCTTTTAATGATGAGTTAAGGGATGCCATCATCAAAGGGGTTCCTTCCGCGGAACTCAGGCAAATCGCGGTGAGGAATGGAACAAAGTTATTGATTGCCGACGGATTAGAAAAAGCCAAGAACGGCGTCACCACGTTGGATGAGATTTTTACCGTCGCCTTTGAGCGATAGCGGGGGACATGAGGATGATCAACTCACAAAAGGGACAATCGATTTTCGAATATATTATCTTTTTGACCACGGTTATCGTGGTGGGCCTGGTGTTTTTGGGAGCCAACGGTGTTTTTAAACGAAGGGTCGAATCTTCGTTGAATCAGGCCGTAGATACGCTGGAAGTGATGGTTAATAAGATCGATTATTAACGTTTGAACTGATGGGAACATAGGAATATGCCGATGAAATTAAAAAGAGAGGAGAGAAATTTAATCCGCCGTTACCTTGTCTGGTGTTATAAAACGACTAAAGAAGAACTGGATAGAATTGACCGAAAGTTCACTCAGTTGACGGTAGACTATTTTTTGCTGAAGGAAATTTCCAAAAGACAAAACGCTTCCATGGGTTCCAGCCAAAGACAGTATTCGAAATTCATCGATGAGTTTAATGCGTATATCCGTCAGAAGGAAAGGGACGCCGCTCAGACAAAGTTTCTCGATAAGAAAAAAGCGAAACCGTATCCGCGGTATGAATATCTTAGGAATCGATTTTTAGCCATTGAGAAGGCCATTTCTTTTTTTCTGGGGAAGAAGGAACTTGATGACATAACCGTTCTTTACGAATGGGAAATGACCCGGCGCATCTTAGCGGCCAGCGATCATAAATAGAAAGGGGAGGAGTCGCGAAATAAATATGGCCGGATTAATAATTCTTGCGCAACTGCCGATCTTGTTTGAATCTCTCTAATTTAAATTTGTAATCTTCCATGGATCTTTTTCTTTGCGCTTCCGCTGCCTGGGCTATCTCACGTTGTCTTTTTTGAGAGTCAGGAGTATGGACTGTTTGTTGTTCCTGGGGAGTGGTCAATAACGCCGCTAGTTTCAGCAAGTAACCAAAGGCTAAACCCACTGACCAGATTAATATCAGCGCGACTGCTATAAACACAATTGTTTTTCTCATCGATAGTATCTTATGAGAAAATACTCTCGTTTTCAATAGAAAATTTATTGTTAAAGTAATGATCGTGGGTAATGAAGTTGGATGAATAAAAAACCAGACCGTTTCGATATATTTTTGTTATCTGCTTTTGTCATCCTCATCACGTTCCAGCCTTTTTTTCTTCATCACGAAATTATCATGATGGAAACCGGGATTCACCTGCCGGCGATCAATGCCCTATTTCATGGTCAGATTCCCTATCGGGACTTTTATTTTTTGCGCGGTCCATTGGAGCTTTATATATCGGCTTTGATGATGGTTTGCGGAGGCAAGAACGCGGTTTGGCTGCCTTTGTTTTATTATGGGGGTACGGTTTTGACATTGTTGTTTTGCGTTTTAATCGCGCGGCATTTGTTTCGCACGCGGGCATTTTTGTATTTGATGATTCCGGTTTTAGTGGCCAGGACTTTTCCCAGAATTTCGTATTATTATTGGGGCGGGATGCGCTATGCGATTGGGTTTTTGGCCTTTTGGTTGGGGATAATGTTTTTTAAGACCCAGCGCAAGCGATGGATTTTTTTAGCGGGTTTTGTCTCGTGTTTTGCTTTTTTGACGACGGTGGAAGCCGGGGTCTCGGTAACTTTTGCTTTTGCTGCGGCTTTAGGATCCTCGTACATCTTTCAGGCACAGCCGAGGAATTTTGTTTTAAAATCCGCGGGTATGTACGCGTTGGGATTTTTAATTATTTTAATTCCCTATCTTATTTATATCGCGGCGACTAGCGCACTGATGCCATTTTTAGAGGCTCAATATGTTGTCCTAACCAAGATGACCCAAACCTTCGTTGATGCGAAAGGGAATCATCCCGAAGGTTTTATTGATTTTCTTTTTGCTCTTTTTCCCAATAGTCCGTATTTTAAGATCATGACCCCGCTATATACGTACATTTTTTGTACCGGCTATATAGTTTTCCGTATAAAAAAGAATAAATGCAGTTGGGAGATCCCGGTTTTGATCTGCCTGGCTATTTATGGAATCATTTTGTATGTTGGGGCCTTTCGAAAAATTGAAGGGCATCATTTTGAAATGGCGCTTCAACCGGAGAAATTCTTATTGTTTTTTATGTTTGAGGAGGTTTGGCTGTATTTAAAAAAAATAAAGCCGGCAGCGACTTTTAGTCAGTTCGCCGCATCTATAAAGACTAAAACATTTTCAAATCTAAAATTAAAGGCTTTGGCGATACAACTTATCGCGTTTTTCTTTATCGTGGGATCCATTGGCTATGCCATTCAACGTTATGACCATCGTTTTGCCATGTTTAAATGGATTAAAAAGGAGGTGTTCCATCAAAAGGTCAAGGGATTATCTTTGCTGGAAAATATGGAGTCCGAGACATTGCATCTAAAACGAGTTGATGGTATCACAGTTCCCAAGTGGCAGGCCGAGGAGATTAAGGGGGTGGTTGAGTTTTTGGAAAAAAACACCACCCCTGACGAGACCGTCTTTACTTATCCTGAGCTTGGGAATTTTAATTTTTATGCCGACCGGCCCTTTGTGGGCCGGTTTCCCATCGCGACATTTACCTGGATGTATGAGCCCTGGCACCAGGAATTATTAGCCGATTTTAAGAATTCGAAACCAAAATATGTGGTGATGACCAATCTTGGGCACAGGACTTTCCCTCACGTGTGGTATTTTCGCAATCCCAGGAATAAAGAGCGATTCGATACATTCACGAAATTAATTTTGGATAATTATGAGGCGGTTGAAACATTCGCATCTGTTACGATTTATAGGTTAAAACCCCAGTCTCAGCTTTGAAAGGAGAAGGTTTTCGTATTTACGTCATTGCGAAGGAGCGAAGCGACTGAAGCAATCTCTAATAGGATTGCTTCGTCGGCCAAAGGCCTCCTCGCAATGACGAAAGGTTAAAAATAAGACGATAAAATTATTGTGGCGGAGATTGATTGAAGTTATACTATGGCACTTACTTTTCTGTATAGATATTTTATAGTGGGAGCAAGTACAGTCCATACTTCTTTTAAATTTGTATAAAGGAAAGTGACCGGCCAACAAAGGGGGAGAAAATGAAAGTAACGCTTGTTATTCCTGTTCTTAACGAAATTATCGGCATGAAGGCGATCATGCCGCTTATAAAAAAGGAATGGTACGATCAAATTCTTTTTATCGACGGCCAGTCCACCGATGGTACTCTGGAATGGCTTAAAGAAAAAGGTTATCCTCACGTTGTTCAACAAAAGAAGGGGATGCGTCATGCCTACATGGAGGCCTTGCCTTACATTGAGGGAGATGTGATTTTAACCTTTAGTCCAGATGGGAATTCCATCCCGGAGCTTATTCCCGAATGTATCAAGAAAATGAAGGAAGGTTATGACATGGTCATTGTCGCGCGTTATGCCCAGGGGGCCAAGAGCGACGATGATGATCCGATCACGGGTTTCGGCAACTGGATGTTTAGGACTTTGATCAATATTTGCCATGGGGCCCATTTCAAGGATCCCATGGTCATTTACCGCGCCTATAAAAAGCAACTCATATATGATTTGGATCTAGATAAGGACAGCAGTTATGAAGTCGAAGAGAAATTGTTTAACACCAAAGTTAGCTGGGAGCCGCTTTTGTCCATTCGCGCCGCCAAAAGAAAATTAAAAATAGCCGAAATCCCCGGAGATGAGCCCGCTAGAATCGGTGGGGAGCGCAAGTTGCAGATCTGGCGCTGGGGCGCGGTTTTTCTTTACCAGACCATTCGTGAAATTTTTGTTTGGCGATAGGAACTCTCACCACATTACTCAAAAGTCCCATGACTACCACTAATATTACCTCGCCACAAAAACCCAAAAATATCGATGTCCTTATCCTTTCCTTATTTATCATTATAATCACGTTTAACCCGTTTTTTATGCACGGCCGGATCAATATCTTTGAGGTAGGGTTATACCTCCCCGGCATCGATGTCGTTTTAAATGGACTGGTTCCTTTCCGCGATGTCTTTCATTTACGCGGTGGGTTTGAATTGTATATACCGGCGTATTTGATGTCGGTTTTTGGAGAGCATGTCGGTGTCTTGTTTAGTTATTTTTATGTTGGGAATGTCATTTGTTTGATTTTAGCCGTTCTGATCGCTCGGGAATTATTTAAGACAAGATTATTTTTGTATTTGATGATCCCGGTGTTTGTCGCCCGGACTTATCCGAGAGTAGTTTTTCATTATTGGGGAGGTCTGCGCTATGCCTTTGGGCTTTTAGTGCTTTATTGTGTCATTCGATTTTTTAAAAGTGAGAAGAAGGTATGGATATTTTTCTGTGGGCTGGCATCCGCGCTGGGATTATTTACCAGTGTCGAGATCGGCGTCTGCTCGATAGCCGGCGTTTTTGCCGCCTTTTTTTTCTCATTTGTTTATAAGATTCAGACAAAAAAAGAAATCACCCAGGGATTGGGCGTGTATCTGGTCGGCCTCGGATTAATTGGTCTTCCCTATGTGGTGTATTTGATGGAGACCCATTCGTTATGGCCAATGATAGATTCGTTCTGGTCGGTGGTGAGTAATAAGGAAAATATTCTTGATACGCATCTGGTTTCCGTTTTTCCGCGTAACCTAGTCGAGTTAATACAGGTTTTATTCAACCCCGCTGGAAAAAATTTTCGCCATATCACGCCTGTGTATTTGTATGTTGCGCTTTTATTTTATTTTATCCAGCGTATCCGCCAGTCAAAACTTTCGAAGCTGGATTTAGCGGCAGTGGCCATTGGTACCTATGGGCTCATTATGTACAATGCCGCTTTCCGTAATATCTGGGCGGCCCAGTTTGAAATGGCTCTTCAGATTGAGAAATTTTTGTTTTTCTATCTTCTGGAATGGGGGTATTTATTTTTAAGAGAGAAAGAAAATTTTAAAGTCGCGTGGAAACCCTATGTCCTGGGGTTTATTATCATTGGATTAATAGGTTCGTCTTTAGGTTACGCCATACAAAGATTCAATCACCGGTTCTACGCCTTTAAATTTATCCGAAATATCCTGACGGGCAAAGATAATTCTTCACTACGTCCATGGGCGAATGAAGTGTCAAAACCCTTATCCATTGAACGGGCAAAAGGTATCATTGTCCCAACCCAGCAGGCAGATGAACTTGAACAGGTAACGGATTTTATTGAGGAAAATACCGCTCAAGGGGAGATGGTTTTGATGTATCCTGAATTGGGCGCGTACAGTTTTTTTGTCGACCGGCCTTTCCCGGGACGTTATCCTATCCCGACATTCACGTGGTTTAATGAAAAGTGGCATCAGGAATTCATGGAAACATTGGAAAAGGTTCGGCCTCAATACATCATCATGCCACAAGAGCATCCGCATAACTGGGAAGCCGTTTATCTGTTCCCGAAGAAAAATCGTGAGAAATTTAACGCCGTCATGGATTTTATCCGGGCCAACTATGTTTTGGCGCAGACAACGGCAGTATCGAATATTTACAAATGGAACGGTCTGTCGAATTCCCAATTAGTTGAACCATTGATTAAATCTTATCAACCCGTTTCAGAAGATGACAATGAATAAAGCCGCCAAACGAAAAATGAAATTTAAAGGAGCGATGAACCTTGTCTATTCCGGGTTACTGTTGCGTTACACGCGGTGGAATACCCGGCGGTTAAAAGAGGTTCATAAGAAATTGAGAGTTGACCAGCTGCACGTTGGCTGTGGCGATATTTTGCTTGATGGGTGGCTGAATATCCGTTTTGAGCGTCGTGAAGAATACGGCCGGACCAAAAGTCAAAACGGAACACTACTGCTTAATTATGATTTGCTCAGTGAATGGCCATTTGAGTCTGAAAGCATTCAATTTATCGCCGGCAGTCACTTCATCGAACATCTGGATTTGAATCACGGTATGGAATTTGCGAGGAGTTGTTACCGCGTTCTAAAAAAGGGAGGGGTGCTTCGCCTTAGCTGCCCGGACATGGAGATTTACGCGAAGAATTATGTTAGCCGAGACAAGAATTTTTTTAACAATGCGCTCATCAAGGAATGGTGTTGCTTTAAAAAAGCGGTAACCCCAGGTGAAATTTTCATCGCCAAGGCCTATGACAGCGGTGGCAGTCATAAATGGTTTTACGATTTCGAATCTCTCAAACATGTTTTGGAAACAGCCGGGTTTAGAGACATCCGCAAAGTCACCCGATTGGAAGGTAAAGTCCCCGATCTCGAGAAACTCGAACCGCCGCGCCGGGAGCTGGAAACTCTTTACGTGGAAGCGGTGAAAGCATAATGTTTATTGCCTTGACAAATTAAACTTCAACAGTAGAATTGACCTATGGCTTTTGAGATTCCTGATACCCCTGAAGAATTATTCCGCCAGGGCAGAAAACAATTTGCTACAGTCAATAAATGGCTGCCTACGATCGTTTTTCTGGCGGTCTTTTTGGGATTAATCCTTTCCAGCTTTTATTCGGTTGGTCCCGATGAGGTCGGCGTCATCCGGCGTTTCGGAAAATATATTTCCACAGCCCAGCCGGGTCTTCATTGGAAACTCCCCTTTAATATCGATAAACTCGATTTAGTCAAAGTCACTCGCATTTTTAAAGAAGAATTCGGATTTAGGACCGTCAGCGCGGGATCAAGTTCGCAATATGCTTCAAAATCCTATTTAGATGAATCGCTCATGCTCACGGGAGATTTGAATATCCTGGAGGTGACGTGGATCGTTCAATTTAGGATCAAAGACCCGGTCAATGTCCTGTTTGACATTGCCGATGCCCGGGAAACGGTCCGTGATTTATCCGAGGCGGTCATGCATCAGGTCATTGGCGATACCACGGTGGGGGAGGCTTTAACGACCCGGCGTATCGAACTCAATCAAGAGGTGAAGGATAAACTCCAGGCGATTCTCGATAGTTATCGAAGCGGTATTCAAATTGAAGAAGTCAAACTTCAGGATGTCAATCCTCCCGATGAGGTCAAGCCGTCGTTTAATGAAGTCAATCAGGCCAAGCAGGAAAAAGAAAAGGTGATTAACGAGGCCTGGGAAGCGTACAATAAAGCGATTCCCAAAGCTCGGGGTGAGGCTGAGAAAACGGTCAGTGTCTCGGAAGGGTATTCTTTGCAGAGAGTCAATGAGGCCAAAGGGGATGCGACGAAATTTTTAGCGACGTGGACAGCCTACAAAGAAGCCAAAGAGGTCACGCGCCGCCGGCTTTACCTGGAAACTTTAGATGAGGTTTTACCCAAGGCGGGCAAGGTTTATATTGTGGAACCTAAAGGGCATGGGATTTTACCTTTATTAAATTTGGATCAAAAACAGGAATAATATGCAGAAGTTAACCAGCACAGTTTTGATGATTGTTATTTTTGTCATTGCCGTCACCGTAAGCGGTGCCTTATATGTGGTCGATGAAACCCAGCAGGTGGTCATCACCCAGTTCGGCGAGCCCATTGGCAAACCGATTACCGAGGCGGGACTCTATTTTAAGATGCCTTTCGTGCAAACGGCAAATTATTTTGACAGCCGACTTTTGCGCTGGGATGGCGATCCCAATCAGATCCCGACTTTAGATAAACGGTATATCTGGGTTGATACAACCGCCCGTTGGCGCATTATCGATCCTTTGAAATTTATGCAGTCGGTCGGTACCGTTAATACCGCTTACGCCCGTTTAGATGATATCTTAGACGCGGCCACCCGCGACGCCGTTTCCAGTCATAAATTGATTGAAACCGTCCGGAACACAAATCGCATATCGGAAATCGAATATACCGGAGAGAGAGATGAGGAAATAGATATCGACGTTGGTGATGTCAGTTTGGAAAGAATTAAATTGGGACGTGACGCGTTAACCCGCGACATCCTTGAACGGGCGGGGAAGATTATCCCCAAATATGGTATCGAGTTAGTGGATGTCCGACTTAAAAGAATCAATTATGTCCAGGAAGTCCGTCAGAAGGCTTATGAGAGAATGATTTCCGAACGGCGCAAGGCCGCCGAGAAGTTTCGTTCCGAAGGCCAGGGCAAGAAGGCCGAGATCGAAGGGCAGGCCAACAAAGAGTTGCAGCAAATCCGTTCCGAGGCCTATCGCAAGGCCCAGGAGATCAAAGGTAAGGCCGATGCCGAGGCCATCAAAATCTATGCCGACGCCTACAATCAAGACCCCGAATTCTATTCCTTTCTTAAAACTTTGGAAACTTATCGTAATACCGTAAACGCCGATACCACGTTGATACTCGATACGGACAGTGAGTATTATCAATACCTTAAACGTATTGAAAAGTCCACGCCGTAGTGATGATGTCATTGAGTTATCCCTCGTCAGCCCTTCGGCCCGTCCAGGAATAACCGAAATACTTCGTGGTATTCTTACCCAGATCGGAATAAATCCTAACCATATTATCGAATCCAGCGACCGCGTCAATTCCAAGGCCATGGTCTATGTTAAATCGTTATCGAAAGTACGGGAATTAAAAAGTCGTCTGCGCTGTTTAAATCTTAAAGAGGTTGAAGTCCAGTTTAAAACCCTTCACGCGAAAGACTGGAAACATAAATGGAAAGTGGATTTTCGTCCCTTTCAGTTGACGGAAACCATTGAAGTTATCCCGATGGCCCAGCGCAAAAGTTACAAACCCAAAGGCGCGAAACATATCTATATCGAAACCGCCAATGCCTTCGGCTCTGGACTCCATGAGACGACCCGATTTATGGCGGAGTTGATTGAAGAATCCAAGGGCAAATTTGAGAGTTTTTTGGACATCGGCACTGGGACTGGAATCCTTTCTCTAGTTGCTTTCAATAATCAGGCGCTGGAGGTTTCGGCCGTGGACATTGACCGGCGCTGTCTTTCGGCGGCGAAGAATAATATCCGTGAAAATGGGTACGCTTTTAAAGAATTCTTTTTGACCGATATAAAACATTTCCCAAAGAAAAGACAATATGATTTTGTGGCCGTGAATCTGATCACCTTCGAACTTATCCGCGGTAAACGAAAATCGGTCTCGCTTATAAAACCTGGCCAATATTTGGCAGTTTCCGGTATAATGCAGGAAAATTTCGGCGGCCTTAAAAAGGCGTTTCGAGATTTGCCGCTACGCTGTTTAAAAATCAAAACTGGCAAACAATGGGTGGCGGTGCTGTATAAAAAGACCGAGGTCAGAGGACAGAATGATGGATAAAGTAAAAAATATTAACGAACGTATGCGCAAGCTTGGAGTCAGGGAGGGAGATTTGGAGGAATCTTTTATCCGTTCCTCCGGTCCTGGCGGACAGAATGTCAATAAGGTGGCGACGTGTGTTGTGTTGTTCCACAGGCCAACAGGGATTTCGATCAAATGTCAGAAGACGCGTTCGCAGGGACAAAACCGTTTTCTCGCGCGATGTCTTTTTTTAAATGAGATCGAACGCCGGCAAAAAGAAGCCCGGCAAAAACAAATCACGGAACAAGAGAAGCAACGCCGAAAAAATCGAAAACGTCCCAAACAGCTCAAAGAAAAAATATTGGAGCACAAGCGCCGGCAGGCGGAGAAGAAATTGAATCGTCGGAGGATCCCCCTCCCCTAACCCCTCCCACAGGGGGAGGGGAATTAAAGATTCGAATTCCTCCCCCCTTGTGGGGGAGGATAGGTGGGGGGAAAGAATCAACCCATGAAACTCATCATCAACGCGGACGACGCCGGGATTGACCCGGCCAGAAACGCCGGGATATTTGAATGCATCGATCATGGCGTGGTGACGAGTATTTCGGTTATTGTTGGGCAGACAGGGTGGAACGATGTTTTGTCGCGACTTAAAGCAAAAGTCAGATCTAATTTAAGTGTTGGCCTGCATTTTAATCTCACCTCCGGCAAACCCTTAGCCAGTGAACATAAAACATTGGTCGCGCCGGATGGAAAATTTTTTAACAAAAATGAATTATTGCACAAGACAAACGCGAGCGGGATTGATGAGCGCGAAGTCATCCGTGAGTTAACAGCTCAGCTGGCGGCGTTAAGAAAGGAAATCATAGAACCAACGCATGTCGACGGCCATAACCACGTCCATATCTTGCCCGGCGTTCGGGAAGGTTTCTTAAAAATGGAACTATCCGATCTTTGGGTCAGATTGCCGTGGGAACGCAGGAAAAATGTTTTAGATCCGAAAAATGAGCCCCCCGAGTTGATTAACAATGACACGCAAAAATATATTCAAGTGATGAATTTTTACTCCATGGCGGCGCGCCGGATCTGGGGAAATAAATTCCGCTATACGGATGATTTTGGCGGCACTCAAGTCACCTGGCAGGTGACGCTTTCGGCATTTAAGGATGCGGTCAGCGGCCTCAAAGGCGATGTTTGCGAACTCATGTGTCATCCCGGCGATAAACCGGACAATTTTTCCGGGCCGTTCTCGAAATTGAAAGAAAGGGAAATAGAGAAAGAGATTTTAACGTCTAATCAGTTTAAGTTATTTTTAACGGACAAGCGTATTGAGGTTGTTTCTTTTAACGATGGAGGTTAGCGATGCGATATTTTATGATGTCATTGCGAGGCCGTCAGGCCGAAGCAATCCTTAAAAAAATTAATTCTATTAAAGATTGCTTCGTCCCTTGCACCTTACGGTGCATGGTCCTCGCAATGACGAAAGGTGCACTGAGTCTGTTGTTGGCGCTGATATTTTTTGTTGGATTAACTTATGCTGAAGAACAAAAGTCAAATACCGCGGGCTGGAAATTGAAATTTGGGGCAGAGGAACGATTCCGTAATGAGTTCAAACAGGATTTTGATTTTGACCAAAGTAAAAGGGATAATGGCACTTTGTTTTTTCATCGTTTGAGGCTCAGCACAAAAGCCTCTTGGCTCAATGAGTCGGGTGTTAATGTGATGGATATTTTTGTCGAAGGCCTCGACGCCCAAACCGGATCGTATCAAACCAAGGCCACGGCCACTCAGGTGGATGATTTTGATCTCCATCAGGGCTTTGTCAGCCTTAATGATATCCTTGGATCTCCATTCGATGTGAAAATAGGACGGCAGGAACTTAAATACGGCAAGGACCGTTTGATTGCCCAGCCGTCCTGGTCGAACCGGGTCCGGGCGTTTGACACGGCTGTTGTTCACTATGAAGCAAAGGGATTGTACGCGGATTTACTCTATGGGCAGGATGTGAAGTACGACGACAATAATTTTAATCGTTCCTTGGATGAAGAATATATCGCGGGTGTATATGCCGGTTATCAGAAAGATAAGTCAGCATCGTTATTTGAAAGTTATTTTTTAACACAAGTCATCACCACAACCGACACGCCGACGAAACGTTACACGGCCGGCCTTCGCTGGCAGGGGACTTTGTTTGAGAAATTTGCCTGTGACATCGAATTGCCGTATCAATTTGGGGAAGTGGGAACCAAAGATATCCGCGCCTTTGCGGCGCACGTGGATGTATCCCGAGGATTTGATTCAATTAAATGGAAACCCAAGGTGACTTTGGAATATAATTACGCCACCGGTGACAAAGATCCCAATGACAGTGTCTCCAATACATTTAATCCGCTTTATCAAAGCACGCACAGTCCGTATGGGGTGATTGATTTTTTTCGTTGGCAGAATATGAGGGAGGCGGCAGCCTTTGTTCAATTGTCGCCACAAGAAAAGTTGAAACTCAATCCTCAAATCCATTTCTTCTGGCTTGACAGCAAATTTGATTCCTGGGTGAATTCTTCCGGGACAACCCTTCGAAGTAAAACCAGCGGCGACCGTGAATACTTTGTCGGCACCGAGGCCGCTTTGACCGTCTCGTATGATTTAAGCAAAAACATTAAATTGGAAACCGGTTACGCGCATTTTTTTATCGGGCCTTATGTCCGCGACACCGGAGCGGATGACGACGCGGACTGGTTTTATTCGCAGGTGAATTTTAAGTATTATTGACCTTTTCTTCCATAAAGCCGCAGAATTTTCTCCAGTCCCGAGGGAAGAAAAGATAATATTGACTTCCATATACGGTGTTTATAAAGGAAAGGTCAATAAAGGATCCGAGAATCATGGGATTAAAATTATTTTCATCCAGAGTTAAGTTTGACCGTCACGAATGGGCGGGAAGTTTCGGTGATATCGGCACGGACTTTCCATTAATCACGGGGATGATTTTAGCCAGCGGGCTGGACGTTTGCAGTGTCTGTGTGATGTTCGGTGTCATGCAAATTGTTATGGGTTTTATTTATGGCCTGCCGATGCCGATACAACCGCTTAAGGCGATGGCGGTGATTGTCATCACTCAAAAATTAAGCCCGGATATCCTTTACGGCGGCGGCCTGGCCATTGGTGTCGTGATGCTGGTTTTATCGGTGAGTGGTCTCATCAACTGGATCGCTAGGATTATTCCAAAGTGTGTTATCCGGGGCATTCAATTTGGATTAGGGATGCAACTATCCACATTGGCGTTAAAGGATTATGTTCAATCCGATGGGATATCGGGGTATGGCTTGGCATTATTAAGCTTTTTAATCATAATTTTTTTACTTGGCAATCGCAAATGTCCGCCCGCTTTATTGGTGATTTTGTTGGGGTTTATTTATGCTTTTGTTTTTAAGATTAATCCGGACGCTTTTGCCAATAGTATTGGCTTTAATCTTCCCCATTTTCACGTGCCAACACCCGGGGATATCCTGACGGGACTTTTAATCTTGGCTTTACCACAACTTCCTTTGTCGATTGGGAATTCTGTTTTAGCGACAAAACAGGTCGTGGCTGATTATTTCCCTGAACGGTCTCTTAGTGTCCGCAAGATCAGTTTGACTTATTCTTTGATGAATCTGATAAAACCATTTTTTAGCGGTATTCCGGTTTGTCATGGTTCCGGTGGGATAGCGGGGCATTATACATTTGGGGCGAGAACAGGAGGATCAGTTGTATTATACGGTCTACTTTATTTATTGGTTGGACTATTTTTCAGTACAGGCTTTGATACGGTGATTCAACTTTTTCCCAAGCCGATGCTGGGAGTCATTTTGATGTTTGAAGGAATTGCCCTGATGCGGTTGATCCAGGATATTAAGGAAATCAAAAAGGAATTGGTTATTGCTTTAATGGTGGGACTCATGGCGGTGAGTCTGCCTTACGGTTATGTGGTAGGTCTTTTGGTTGGGACTATTTTAAATTATTTAACCCAAAAAGCCGTTATTAAACTCGGCGAATAAAGCAGAAAAATTAGTTCTTTAAATAGCCATTGATGGTAAAATTTACGCATGTATTCCCCCCAAAAAGCTCTGCAGATCATTCTAAATCAAACTTCATTTCTTGCGTTGGAAAAGATTTCTTTTCTTGATTCTTTCGGCCGGACTTTAGCGGAAGATATTAAAGCCACCGGCGATCTGCCGCCTTTTGACCGCAGTTCCATGGATGGGGCGGCACTGCGAAACGCCGACATCCGCGGCGCCGATGTCAATAATCCAGTGACTTTAAAGCTTGTCGGGACGATTGCCGCCGGAGATGTACCCCGAAAAGCGTTAAAAAAAGGAGAGGCCATGAAGATCATGACCGGGGCTATGATCCCTAAAGGCGCAGACAGTGTTTTACCCAAAGAGCAATTCTTGCCGAACGGCAAGAATTTGAATATTCATAAAAGTACGCATCCCGGAGATTTCATCCGATTTAAAGGGGAAGATGTTAAAAAGGGGCAACCGATTTTAGGTAAAGGAATGGAAATCACCTCTGGGGTGGTTTCGCTTTTGGCGACTTTGGGTTTATCGAAAGTCGCGGTTTCCCGCCGGCCGCGCGTGGCAATTTTAGTGACTGGTGATGAGTTGATAGACATTAAAGGGGCCATGACCTTAGGCAAGGTGCGCAGTTCCAATCAATACAGTTTATTTGCGCAAGTTCAACAAGCTGGTGGCGAGCCTGTGCTTTTGGGCATCGCCAAAGATATTCGCTCGCAGATCGAAAAGAAAATTCGGAAAGGTTTGAAATACGACGTGCTTTTGATCTCAGGTGGCGTTTCGGTCGGTGATTTTGATCTGGTGCCGGAGATTTTAAAAAAATTCAAATTTAAATTTTTTGTCGAAAAGGTTTCGATTCAGCCTGGCAAGCCTTTGATTTTCGCGAAAAAAGAAAAGACATTTGTTTTTGGACTTCCGGGGAATCCGGTTTCAACAATGGTTTCCTTTTATAAGTTCGTCCGGCCGTTTTTGTTGAAGATGTCGGGGCGAAAGGAAATATTTTTAAAGAAGGCATCGGCCATTTTGGATGAGGACATTAAGATCAACGGCCAGCGCCTGAAGGTCATGCGCGGGATTGTCAGTGAGGACAAAGGTCAATTGCGGGTGCGGCTGACCAGCCATCAGGGTTCGGGCAATGTCATCTCCATGGCCAAGGCGAATTGTCTGTTTGAAATCCCCGCGGGGATAGAAAATTTAAGAAAGGGACAAACCATTGAAATCCAGTATCTCCCATAAACACAAAGGCGGCATGGTGGACGTAAGCCACAAAGACATCACCAAACGCGTCGCTGTCGCCACCGCCACCATCACGATGAACGCGTCGGCGTTTAAGGCTTTGATGGGCCAGGGTTCACCCAAAGGTGATGTCTTTGAAACCGCCAAGGTCGCCGGCATCATGGCCGCCAAATCAACGCCGCAGATCATTCCTTTATGTCATCCGCTTCAATTAAGCAAGGTAAGTGTGAGTTTCAACGTCAATAAAAAGAAACGGTCGGTTAAGATTCAAAGCGAAGTTGTTTATTTAGGGAAAACCGGGGTCGAGATGGAGGCCCTGACCACCGTCTGTATCGCCGCGATCACTATTTACGATATGATGAAATGGGCGGACAAGGGGATGGTGATTTCAAGTGTGAAACTTCTTTTTAAAGCCGGCGGCAAAAGCGGAGAGTATCGGCGAAAATAATAAATGGCAAGCTTTAAAGTAAAACCTAACGTTTATATTATTGCCGGACCTAATGGCGCCGGAAAAACGACTTTTGCGAAGCAGTACTTGCCTTTATACGCAAAGTGCAAAAATTTTGTCAACGCCGATTTGATTGCCCAGGGTTTAGCCCCGTTTTCCCCAGAGACTGTTGCCATTAAAGCCGGGAGAATCTTACACGATGACCCGTGACCAACAGATTAAGCTCCACAAAAAAGCGGTGAAGGCCATGCGGGAAGCGGTACGCGACGTAGTTAAGGAACACCGGAAATCGGGAATCCCACTGGCCGTTTGGAAAAATGGGAAAGTGGCCCGTATTTCAGCTAAAAAAATCAAATTGAATTTTGATTAAAAAGTGAAAGTACGATTACCTTTTTTAAAAGGAGCTTGGGATGGAGACTTCTGTTTTTCTTGCGAAACTGCTCGGGCTTTACAGTTTGATTGTCGCGGGTGGGGTTTTGTTAAATCAGAAAACTTATAAAAGAGTCCTCGATGATTTATTAAAAAATTCCGCGTTCATTTACTTGGCCGGCATCTTCGCGCTGTTCTTTGGCCTATTAATTGTCCTTTTTCATAATGTGTGGGTTTTAGGCTGGCCTGTGATCGTTACCGTGATGGGCTGGCTTGGGCTAATCAAAGGAATCTGGATCATTGTCTTCCCGGAATCTTTAGCGAAAGTCATCGCGTATCACATAAAAAATCCGTTGGTGTTGACGCTTCGTCTTTGCGTGCTTTTATTTTTGGGCGCGACTTTGACCGTGTTCGGGTTTTGGGTGAGGTGATGACCAATTTCCGCCGCGCGGCGGAAATTAGGATTTTGGCCCGCGGGCCAAAATTGGGTGAGGGAATTTAGCATGTCTAATAAGGACCAACTAGATCAGATGAAATTATCAGAAACACAATTAAATAATCTTATTATTGACCTGGGAGAGACGAATTCGTTTGTTTCAGTAGAAGATTTAAGGCTGTTTGATAAAAGTATAAAATTTTACATTATGCTTAGAAGTTTGACAATAGAGTTTCATATATTGATTGAATATTTAATCGAAGATTTTATCTCAATATATTTTGTTGGTATAGGAGAAAATTTAGACTTGCCGAATTCAAAGCGTTTTCAATTTAAAGAAATGATAATAAAGACACGATTTTTTACATTTGAAGAGAAGAAAAATGTGTTAAAAAAAATTTATAAAAGTGAAGATAAAAATTTTTACGCCAAACTAGAGACAATTAATGATATAAGAAATGGCATTGCTGTCTTAATTAGCCGAAGGCCAGTTCATATTGTAGAGTGGCCTTCGATTTAGGTTTATGAAAAGGATCGTTGAGCCAATCCCATAAGTTACGTTTTGAGAAAATATTTGTCGGTAATACCG
>Ga0247727_10007156_pt1 | contig 21438 bp, 17 predicted proteins | sample WisWelCaveWW1625_FD_202498 | JGI IMG/M metagenome (GOLD analysis project Ga0247727, IMG submission 202498) | Biofilm microbial communities from Wishing Well Cave, Virginia, United States - WW16-25 | ecosystem: Environmental > Aquatic > Deep subsurface > Groundwater > Cave microbial mat | place... | reverse complement strand
GTGATTCTAGGTCTTTTTACCGCCCTGGTAGTAAAACTTGCGGGAATGACACTAAACGTTTTACTACTTGTCCCTTCATCAACCATGATGCTCTCCGGAACTGTCACTACAGTTAGGACAGAGCTTGCAAGATTAACCAAAACCCCCCCTGCTGGCGCTGCTTCACTGAGTGTCACCGTGAAATCCACAGGGCTGCCTCCGACAATATTAGATGGATTGGCCGTGATGCTAGTGATCGTTAGTGCTCCCCTAGTCTCCGAAGGAGGTCCAAGCCAAAACCACATCTCAAAATCGCCGCCTCGCCTGCCATCCCCAGCCACTCCAGAGTCCTCAATATTGAGTCCCGTGGTTCCATCCCGTCGCGGCACACCATAGACCTCCCCGTCTAAATACAAACGATTTCCCGTTGTATCCACACCCCATATAAAATTTCCCTTAAGTGTCAACCGCGCAAGGATACCGGGTCTCTCATTCGCAACCCTTCTAAACAGCATTACTTCTAACCATGCTTGCGTAAGACTTGTCGGAACCCACTCAATCTTTTCCCCCTCCGTCCTTACTGTGGCATCAAGGACAATGCGTTCATACCCAATACGGTTCCTACCCCAGAACTCCTGATCTTGCGGTGTTAATGGAAAAGGAATCTCCAATGTGACATAGCAGGTAGGCCGCTTAACAGATGTAGGGTCCACTGTCCCATCACAGCGCACAAAAATACCACGGAAAATCTTATCAACGCTTACTACTATATCGTTCAATAATGGCTGCCCATCCGTTATCTCCACGGCCCTGATCTTTATGCCAGGTTCTACCGTTATCATCTTTTGACATAACTGATCAATTGCCTCTTGGACGGTCTTGGTACTTTCCAGTGCCGCGCATGCCCCCGGGCTGTAAGCAACATCGCTGGCCTGACTTAGATTTGCGGTAAAGATTACCGGTAGATGTACCGGCTCGGATGCGGCATCCAAAAGGGTTGCTTTCACTTGTTGACTATGTGTCGTACTATCGAGCGACCACGCGCACGTGGCAATTCCGCTTGCATCGGTGAGAATATCAACGCTTACACCGGCTCCCTGCAAGCCACCACTCCCCGCGACGACACTAAACCGAACCGTAGCCCCCTCTACCGGATGGCTGCCATTTGCCACACCCACCTGGAGCGGCTGCGCCAGCGGAAGAAGCTGGGCAAGTTGCGTAGGATCCGGCATCACCTCTTGCCCATCGCCACTTACGTAAAAAAGACTGGTGAGTTCGGTAACAGGTGGGAACAGTTCACGGCAATCACTCAAAAGGCTCCAGGAGGCATCATCCAATTGGAGCAAGGCCAGTCGGCAATAATGGTGAACAATACCGGCTGGAGATTCTGTCGCTGGCTCACCCGTGATGGGATCAAGAGGCCATTCCACGTCTGTGGTTGCCGTGCGCGCCGGGATTAGCCAGTAGTCGCCGGTTTTGTAGGAGCCGGCCGTTACCTGTATTTGAACCCCATCTTCAAGGTCTATCCAGTCCGAATTTACGGGCGTTAGCAAACCCTCTGAATCCCATCGCCGTATTTTTGGGTTTGTAGGAAAGTCGGCCAGCGTGGTTGTTCCAGTGGCAGTCGCCGGATCAATCGTTAAGACTTGTCCCTCTACCTTCGTGAGTTTCACCAGTGTACCGGCTAAACCTTGTAGCTCATGTTTATCATCCGTTAGCTCAATCCATTGACCGCTGGCAAAGTTTAAAACCTTGTCGCGACCGGCGCTCGTTACGGTTAGGTTGTTACCATCTTGCGACTCCCATTTGGCCACAATAGAACCATTGTCGCGTGACCACTTGAACGTGGCCGTACCGAGCGCCCCTCCCGTGTGCACCTCCACACGATAGAGCTGGTTTTCCAAACGGCGATACCCTGCGCCGGGAGGAATAATGCAGGGACTACTTGATGTTGCATCTGGCTCCGCACGGGCGGCAAGCTTGCCATCGGGCGATTCAATGACATCATTCCAGGCGGAAAGTTCACTCAGGCAGTGAATGTTCTCTTCAAGTTCACCGACTTGAACCAGCTTTACTTGCCATACAGTTTTGAGGCGCGTGGCTGTATCCGGCCCCCCCAGTGCCACCTCACGAATCTCCGTATCCTCCAGGGCCGTGATATGGTGTGACCAGACATCGAGATAAGCAAGGTAAATCCCCTCTTCGATAGGCAGCGTGATCCCAGGCAAGTCCGACTGTTCCGTGAATAGCAACAGCGCTTCATTCTCACAAAGAATACCATCCACATAATACCGGCCTGCGCCTATAGACAAATTGCCGCTCTGGATTCCAATCGCAAAACCGGCGTTATCCATGGGTGCGCCGCAGCGCCCCACAATATCCAGGAGTTCTGTTTCCTCATGATGAGCCGCAATATCCAATTGCTCATTCCAATCCGCGTCCAATTGAACACGTCCCTGTTGCATACGGACATGCTTGTAGTGTTTATGCGGATCAAATGTTGACCGCGTCATATCAGCCTTCATAACTTTTCCTCCCTTTCCCTCATGACAGTGAATTTCCAATCAGGTCGCATAAATAATACCTGCCTCTAATCCCAAACGAAGATATTCATCCAGACTGGCACGAAGATTCGCAACACGCTGAGGCTGCTTTAAGAACCTAAATACACCCATCTCCGCGCCATCTTCCGCCCCGGTGCGAATCTCCTCCGCACAGAAATTGCTTAACTGTGCATAGGCATAGTGGCCATACTGGCTTGAGGTAAACGCTGGTTTTATTCTCGCCTCGACGATTGGATGCTCCACGGGGTCAACCCCATCCAGTGCCAGGTCCGGTTGACAGTGATAGCGTCGGGGCAACTTAGACACCCTGGGCGCATAACTAAAACGGACACAACCGATCTGGTTCCGCACCGCCTCTACCTTCTCTGAAAAGATACATTCGCTGGCCTCAATACTCAGTACATTCACGCTGCCAAATAGAGTGCAACCCTCAAGGTCGGCGGCCGCATTGCTTGCGTCAATCACGATGCCACTTCCGTTGTCTACAATGCTCTCAATCGCCTGGAGCTTGTCGACACCGCCTTTCAGACTGATCGGCCCACAGATTGTCCTTGACAATGTGACCGTGAGCTCTTCGTTATCCGAAACAACTTCAAGCCCTCCTTTGTCAAGAACAAATGTGGAGTGCGCAACACCTAACTGACCCAAATTGCCCACAAGCACGGTCAGCTTTCCTTCCACGAGAAGACCGTCCAATATCAATTCTCCAGGAACTGTGCTTTCCGGGGCTGCCGTTCCGATAACCTCGATATTACCCAACAGATGCGGACGTTTCTCATCAGCATCAAGTTTTCCAAGGGCGCGATTAGGCCAATCGGCCGCTACAATCAACAGCTTGCTTCCTTCCGGAATTTCAATTCGGTTGCTTCCGGTTAAGTTTTCCTCGTATGTGCGACTATCAAGTAGGGTCATGACACCAACCGTGCCCGCCGGCTGAAGTTGCCATTCCGCAATCGCCAACGACAACGTAGGGAAAATCACGCCGGGTTCAGCCGCGATTTCTTTGCTGACGCCAACCTGCCACGTTACCGATCGGGTTAGCACTTCTGCAACAGAGTCACGACGGTTGTACGGGCCGCCTCCTACATCTCCACTAAAACCATACGCATAACTGACAAGGGGTGACTGAGTAATCAGCGCCGTCGAAGGAAACGTTATTCTCCCTAAAACAGGATCAACGGCAACGCTGATCGGAAGTGAGGTGGTTGTAATCGTACCATCGGATTCAACATGCTGGTACTCTTCTAAGTTGTCTGGAATGTGCCAATTGCTCAAGTCGCAGATAAGTATTTCATCCGGTGAAATCGGTGTTGAACTGCCTTCCAGATAGATTTCAAAAACAGGAGGGGCTTGAGAATCTTCACTATCGTCAAAATAGAGATAGCTTTTCTCCTCGCCATCCACGATCGCCTGCCGCCGTGCCTCCAGTTCATCATAGAGCACTCGACGGCGCAAGGGAGTGGGAACATTCACCTCTTCCGCAAGATGCGTAATCTCCGTTTCCGTTTGAGGCCGATTGAAAAGCGGCATGTCATACCCAAGTGGACTAAATGTATAACCACCTGGGGTAGCCTCGCGTGCCGTGCCGCGCGTCACCGCATAGCTTTGCACGCGCCAGACAAACAAACCGATATTCATGATGTTGTGCCTCCCCCGATCAAGAACGATGCTCCGTATATCCACCGTGTGAGGGGCCTTGTCGAATGCGGTATTTAATAACTCTAGATCGCTGGTCTGCCGGAGATCCGGCGTACGCACATTGTGAGGCCGGATATGGTTGTAATGCTGCGTCCATCCCAGTAGCTCAAAGAATTCCACAGCCCGCGCGCGCCAGCCGGTTGTATCAAACGCCAGTTGCTCCAATACGGTGGCGGTCCCTTTACGTCGCCGGTATCGTATCGTATTGGCCACCCGCGCGCGCTGGCTAAACGCCGCCTCTGTACTAATCGAATGGAGTCCCCGCACCCCCAAAAGATCGCTAATATACGGGACCACCCACTCATCACAGGTCTCGATAAACCCGTTCTCATACAAGCGCGTCATATCATCTTCCAGCACCCGCCCCTGCTCGGCAAGAACCGTCATCAGCGCTTTTAACGGGCCGCCCTGTTCGGCATTGCGAATGCGGTAGATCGCCGGAAGTAACTTAAAGAGTTGGTCTGCTGTGATATTCATGCGGTCATTTCCGTTAAAATGATATTGTCTGGGTCTACTGTCAAAAGCTCTGCGGGGAGTATCTCTTCCGAAGTTTGATTCCACCGCGCGATATGGACAGGAATGCGGGACTTAATTGCCGGATCAACGCCATTTAACAAATCAAGATCCACGGCAATGACCCCTTCGACCCCTTGCATAACAGCTAAAACTTCGCTTGAAATGACGGCCTGACCAAAGACACGACTTTCAAAAGAGAAGGCCTCTTCGATGGCCGCGTTAACCTCTTCAAGAACATCTTCTACAATGTAATCCGCGTCCACCTTCACCTTTGCCGAAAGCGTGAAGAGGAGGGAGGAATAGGTATCGAGCGCGACGGTATGATTGGCATGCCGGGCGGCATCAATGGCAGCAAGCAGATTTGTATACAGATCCGATGTTTCCTCCACTTCCGCACCGTTCACCCCTGCAACGGTAATATGAACAATTCGTTGCTCACCGCTCCAGAGAAGCGTTGCCTGCGCCTTGGCAATTCCCGCAAAGGCACGGGAGAAATCTTCATAATCCTGCAGAGAGACAATTCGATCCAACGTCAGCACGGTCAGCGGGGCATTGGCCCGCGCCTCCTCTTCCTCCTCCGGATCAGCAGCGCCTGTGGGAGCCAACGGATTGGTCACAGCCTTTACCCCCAGCGGTCTTGTCATCAACAAGGACAGTTGATCGGCCGTAACAAGCCCATCAAGCCCTGTCCCCACGCGATATGTCGCCTTGACATTTTCGATCCCCGTCGGCAGTCTCGCGCCGGTGATCCCATCGCCAAACCGAACCGTAACCTTTCCATCAACCGCCATACGCGTGATATAAACCCTCGCGTCCGACGGTTGTTGATAGAGCGAAGGGACCTCTTCCCATAAGATATTATTCACCCGCACCTCAAGCGTCGTTTCAGCCCCGCTGGCTGTTGCAGCCGAGACGTAGGTCAATGGCGTCTGCTTGAGCATAAATGCCTGAAATGATCGCGCCCCATCACCGCTGCCCAGGACTTCGGACTTCGTCTCGCCATGCGTTGCGGGGGCCACATTGCCATAGATGGTGACACGCTCGCGTTCGTAGCTATATTGAAGCGCGCTGGTAAATGTCAGTTGCGTGTAGCCGTCCGAAGTCAATGCTGTGCCTTCCAGCGTCACGACCTCGCTGACCGATTCTCCTGTCTCGGAGTCCGTTCCTGAAATAATCATCCGTTGATCTTCGTACAGCTCTTCCACCTCCTGATCCAGGACAACCGAATTACCACTCACGACATCGGTAATCGGTTGCTCGGCCAATTCGAGCTGTTCACTTTGGGCATAGACAACGGTCTCCCGAAGCTTGGTCTGAAATTTCTTTTTCAGGTTTTCACCTTCAAGCTGAACACGGGTCGTCTTCGCGGTGAGTGTGAACTCGGTTTTAGAATCTTCGGCAATGCTCTCAACCGTATACACTTCCGTATAATCCGGGGAGACAAGTACAAACCAACTGCCAACAAGAATTTGCGGGTATAAGGCATCGAGATAGACGGTGTCGATTGTGACAGGCACGGGATCTGTGTAGGCAATATTGAAATGGGGCCAATTGTCAAGCCTCGTGTAACCCGTGCCACCGTAAGCTTTTTTTACGTCCTTAGGCATGGCATTCCAATCCGGTGCATTGTAACCAAAAAGGGCTGCCCGTTGACGAAGCGCATATACTGTAGGATTCTCCGCTGCAGGCGACATATACGGTTGGGTTGTTCCCAAGCCATGATCGAGTGTTACAGCCGTATAGCCGGCATAAGGATCCGTTGTGGGCTCTGTGGGCGGCACCGTTTCAACGGCCGCTACACGGCGAAAATCCCAGTGCTCATTTCCAGGATCATCCTCCCGCTCATCACCAACGTACAGCACCGTATCGCCTTTCCTTAGATTTGTGGAGATCCCTTTTAGATAAAGAACCGTGTCTCCGAATCCTGGCAGCTTAAGCGCTTTCGCGCGTGGTTTCATTGCATTCCATGCCGCTTTTGCCCCAATCTCTTCTGTGGTCTCAAACAGTTGCGGCTTCTCATCCTGCCCCGGAATACTCTGTACTTTGGAACCGACAGAAATGGTCGCCTCCAGCGGAGCCCCTTCCATATTTTCCAACGTAAAGGCCAGATAGGTGCTTGCGGCAACGCCTGGCCCAAGTTCATAACCGATGCTCCGGGCCATCTCCAAAATAGACCGCTGCTCCGTCGCCGTGCGGAGATACCCCTCATTCGCAATCCGTTCTTGATAAAATGACAGGACATCCAAGGCAACAGCCCAGGCATCGAGCAATGCCACCGACGGATCGTCATCCGCGCGTGTCGTCAGCTCCCGTAGCGCTGGTTGTGCCGCAAGCTGTGACAGCATGGTCTCCTTAAAGCGGCCATGCGTGCCAACGCGATAGACCAGGGCGGAAAGACCGGGACGATTCTCCACGGACGCAGGCGTCAGCGGCTCGGTCCCCTCACAACAGCCACAGGTGTTCAGGGCATTCCCCATTCTAGAGCCCTCCTTGCATGGTAAAGACGATTTGCCCGTTTTCAGGAAAGTTGGGATCATTGTCCAGACGGACAATCTCCATAGAGGCAGGCGTCAACACGCCATTTTCTATCTCATTGTTTGTGTTTTTGCCCCATTGCTGAAAACGGGTGATCACGACCGACGCAATACCCTTCACATCCATGGCCTGCTTATAAAGTTGACTCAGATAGACAGGCTGACCAAAGGTGAGGTTATCGGAATGAAAGAAACCGTTTCCTCCGTTTGCTTGCGCATGGCTGCTGAAAACCTCCAGAAGGTTTTCCTGAACATCACTTTGAAGATACGAGGGGTACACACAGACAATCATCGCAATATCAAGTGGCACGAACACGGGGGCGCTGATCTCAAGATCGTAACCGGCCATGCGATAACGTTCTAAGTGGGAACGGATTTCTTCTTCAAACGCTGCATCAACGTCATACCCTCCTTTGCGGTCTACGGCTACAAAGACGGTGTGCCAGCTTCCAGTCCAGCGAAACATTGCCGCCGCCTTTTGCACTCCTGAATGTCGTTCCGCCACTTCCATATAGTCCGCCTCCGTGACGGCACGTTCTTGCGTGCGGAACGCCTGCGGCGCATATTGCCGAATCTCTTCTAATGTCTCTCCATCCGTTCCTCCCGCTGCGGCCATCGGATTGCGAACACTCGTGATCCCACCGGTGAAAAGAACGATACGTTGAAGCGCCTCCGCGCCAATATTTCCCTCCCGTCCGTTCCCGATACGGTAAGTGGCTGTAAACGTCGTCCCCGCAGACGGTTGCTTTCCCATTACGTCATCACCAAATCGGATTTGAGCGCTTCCATCGCGTTCCACCTCAACAACAAACTCCGGCGCAAATCGGTCACTTGCCAGCAAGTCGAATCGTGGAGACCAGGTGTCCTCCCCATCATTGAGAGTAACCGCGGGCAATGCCTTTTGTGGATCCTGAATGAGTGCGACCGTGGCTGAATCCTCACGGGCTTTATCCTCCTCATAAGAGACGCGAAACGTGACAGGGCTGCTTTGCAAATAGGGGCGATAATTCCCTTCATCCGGAACCCAATCAGGCGATAGCAGCCCTGAGGCAATGGTCCGACCCTGATCGGCCAAGAGGATATTTCCACGCGCAATGCTGGTTTCTTTAACCTCTAGTCCGCCTTCCGCCGTCTCGATTTTGGCACTGAGGCAAAGCGGAAAAGGAAGCGCATCGTCCGCGTGCCATTCGATTTCCAGAACGGGTGTTGTCGTCAACGGATCGGTCGTAGACTTGGCTTTGGTGAGACGAACAGCGTGCCGATGCGTCAGATCGGCATCTGCTTCAGAACCGGTTGTGGGGCTGATAACTTCTTCAAAAAGGAGAACGTCCCCCACATCAATGGATCGTTCGGGATCATCCAGCAACGTTGCCTGTGTGCTGCCGGTGGGAAGACAGCATTCTGAATCGGACCAGGTATAAAACGATATCGTATTATGGGCTGCCCAAAGCTTTATCTCGTGCATCGTCTCAAAAACGGTGGGGCCCTCGTTTAGCGCTTTTTCCAAATCGCTTTCGGCAATAGCGATCGTCTCATCCGATCCACGTGTGAGCAGCATGGTGCCAGAGGGAAGAACCTGTCCTTCCATCGCACCGGCTTCATCCACCTCGATGGCGATCCACACCCGCGCGTTAACCCCATCGGAGACCTGATAATCCAGGAGCCGCGCATGGCGTCGGGCGGAGATACGTCGTCGAGCCGTTCCCAGATAGGCCTCCGTTGCCACCGCGTCCTGGTAGTAGCTCAAATAATCAGCCGTATAGGCCAACATCTCCACCAGCACCATTTGAATATCGGCGGCGTTCCGATCCTGCCAACCTGGCATAATAAGACTCAGTCGGTCGAGCATCAGACGACGGAAACTTGAGTAATCCTTGGCAAGATAGTTAATTTCCGGGGCTACCCATTGCTTCGGCAGGCAGAAGGTTTCTGTCTTACAGTCAAAGTCGGTTGGACAATTGACCTTAAAAGAGAATGCCACGCTTGAAAGCTGGGGATCAAATCCTGCCGGCAGGAGAAGGTTCGTTGCAGATGTGACCAGTCGAAGTGTATACGTCGAGAAATCTCCGGCGTTGTCCACAACCACGTCGAGAACATTTCCAATCGCATTCACCGAAACAATTTGAATATTCTTAATCCGAACGCCCCCTTCAATGAGGAGGTCCCCCGTCGTCAGCGCAGGTACCGCAGCAGGAACCGGATTGGCCTGACCGGGTAAAGGATGAATAAAATAGACCCGTAATGTCTTCTGGTCTACCGCAGTCACCTCAAGGTAGTCTATTCCATTTAAGGACGGAGCAATCGGTGCTCGAACTGCCTCACGCCGATTTTCATTCTTGCAATAATATTGTGTGCGCATTAGATTGCTCGTTCGAACTCAGTTGTCTGGCGTTCCTGACTCTTCCGAATGGTATAATTCACCTGCACCCGCAGTGTGGAGTCGTCGCTTACAACCTGTACCCCTCCCACTTCGATCAGATCACCTAACCACTGCTGGAGGGCGCTTTGTACCGTCACCTGTGTGGCGGCGGCCAACACGGCACCGTTTGGAGCAAATACAAGTTGCATCACACCGCTTCCAAAGGTGGGCCGGTTCACTCGCTCTCCGGGAGAGGTGAACAAAACCTGCTCAATGAGGTCGCGAATGTATCCCGCATCGGATGTTTCCGCGCTCCGTCCTCGTTGAAGATCGGTATGATAGGGATAATCAACGTGCATCGTCATGTCCCGATAACCCGAGGTTGCGTTACGATGATAGTCGGCGGTCCCTGTGGCACTTGGTCCGCGGCCAAACACAAACCGGTGGAAGTTTGAAGGATGGCCGGTTGGCCATTCACCACGACGCGCATGGCAGGGACAAGCCACTGTACCTTGACGCACGGATGCGGGGCGCCACTGATATTAAAGACGCAGCCTGCAATCATAAACGTATCGCCCATTGTGGCAACCGGCATTCCACTGGCCAGGACACGTGTATTGGTCGAGATGATTGTCACAGGTCCACCATGGGGACAGATGGCCGTTGCTCCAACTTGCACTAAAGGTCCAGGCATCGCTCTCTCTTCTTATCAGGTGATAACCAAGGCTCCGGTGTTAATGGTTACCGTGGGTCCGGTCATAACAATTGAGGCGCCCTTCCCATTTTGAATATAAATGCCTGTGTCATTGACAATAATCGTTGCGCCCGTCGCGCTCTTGAGCATGATCCCCCCCGTGGGACCGGGAACATCGTTCACAGTCAATCCATTTTGCAAAGGGGTCTGAAGGGTTATGCCGGGAACAACGGGTGGAATAAGTTTCGATAAGGCCGGCACCTCTGCCGCCGATCCCCAGAAGCAGCCAACCCAGATCGGATAGTTGGGATCGCCCTGTTCAAACTCAACCCACACACCCGATCCAATGATAGGAAGGGTGTAAAAACCCATCTGAATCCCTGCCACAGGCACACAGGGCATCGCCCAGGTGCCCGGGATAAGCCCACCCACATCTGGAACCTGAACCATAATCCGTCCCATCTGCATGGGGTCTATGTTGTTAATCACCATTCCGCGATACTTTCCGTAATACTCCTGTCCATTGCTCATGGCAACACCACGGGGGTATTGGAGACAATGGCATTCCGGGTCAGTTCAAAACTTTGTTTAAACTCTCCCCGTTTGATAGTGCTTGTCACACTTTTTACAAAGTACAACCCATCAAAGGCCACACCGGCGCCCCGAACACCAACCAATTGTCGTGATTTGAGAACCCAACCATACCTCACTACATCCAGAGAGCCGCTTGCGGAAACAACGTCACCGGTCTTTGCGGAAAGCGCCAGCCCCTTCATCAGGGCTTGCATTGGCGAGAGTCGTGCTGTGTCCTCTAGAACCGTCACATTTGTGGGTATCGGAGGAATCAGTCCGAGCGGGGGTTGCAATGGGTTAATATTCGGGATCGGGATGGGAATTGGAACGCGAGTTGTCTTTTCTTGAATGAAAACAATGGGCATCGAGTAGCTTGCCGTATCATAGTTAAAACTCATCGAGTCAACGTTGGTATAGCCATTCATGTCAACGTTCAGCCCAGGTTGCGGGAGACCAAACTTAATCTCCGGTCCCCAGTAAGCAAGGCTTGTAGCGGGAATAGGGCCCGGATCTACATAGAAAACATAACCCACCTCTTCCGCCAACTGGCGGATGTAGGCAAGGTCGGTTCCCTCTTGTACCGGAACCCGATCAATCGGTATTGGAATATCTGGGAAAAGACTGGGTATTGGACTGGGGATAATTCCGTACATTGCATATTTGGCAAGGATTGTAAGGACACGAACCTCCGGCGGCATCGCGGGGTAGGGAACCCCGTTTAGTTCTACTAAATCCATCACCTTAGTGAGGTCCTCCCCTGTTACGGTGAGCGTTGCTTGGCCACCCTGTCCACCGGAAATCTGATGTTTTGTCGTGACCCCATCCATCATCACATGCGGAAACCCATTCACGGTAGCGATGATAAGCACTCGAAGAAGCGGCGCCGTTCCTGACGTAACGACGAACAGCGTATGCAAAAGCGAATGCGTGCTCAGTGTAAACTCCAGTTGAAAACCGCTCGGCCCCTGCGTGTTGTTTGTAACGGTTACGCTGCTTAAGGCATCCATGACAATTTTGGGCGCGGGAATCGGCACAACAGGACCAATCATCAATGTTAAGTAAAAAGGAATATTAAGCATTGCTAAGACCTGGAATTCCGTCCGGCATCGTAATCTGAATCTTATCTCCCACCGTTTCCGTCAGTTCCTCCGGACGCATGGCATTGTTGGCATCACAGAGTTGCCAGAACATTTCCGGGTCGCCCACATATTTTGCTGCAATGTTGTCCAACCGATCCCCTTCCGTTACGGCATGCTCGTAAATCGGGACAAACCGTTCGGGTTGAGGCAGAAAACGTCGTTTCAGGTAGACGATGGTTTTGTCGTCTGTCGTTTCAAACTCCGCTGTTTTGACCGAATAATATCGGCTTGTTATCGGAAAATCGCTCATGGCACCCCCGAAAGCCCCAGGGCGCCTAATGTTCCACTCGGCGCTTTTTGGGCGAGTTGCTCTTTTTGTTGATGGTGGACCATAAACAGTCCACCCGCCTTTGAACTAAACTCAACATCATTAATACTTAACACGCGCATCCCCAGACTCACCTTGGCGCGAATCGGATTCAGTGATGTGTCAAACGCCTCCTCCGTGATGCTAAAATCTGTCAGCCTCACGGGGAGCACCCTATTTTGGCTCCAGACAAAGAGCACAAGCGGCGCCTTCATGGGAATAATCTCAATGGTGCCAAGGTTTGAGAGTATGTTGTTGAGCTCCAGCATGCCACTTTCCGGATAGAGAATCGTTTCCAGCGCCGAAAGCTGCGGCTGAACGCCATATGTTGTGGCATTAATATTCTGATCGGGAAACTCCAACTGATCCGTTGCATCAATCTCGGCGTCAATTTTAATGGTCTCAACAGGCGGGCCCTTGATCCGCAGCGCCTCCGATCGGTCACTCCCTTCCCCACCCGTCGCTTGCACCTGCAACGTCCGGCTTAATGTATCGGGGTTGTATTGCAGCACGATCACCCGTTTGACCACGGACGAATCCGCGTCCAGCAATACGAGACCACCCTTCAGCAATTTTGGAGAACCCGGAAACGAACTCATGTCAACCTTCTTTATCTCATCTGATCCAATTTATTCTTGTTTTTTATCGGACTTCAGCTTGTAGAAATGGATGTAAACATCCTTTGGCATTTTTCATTGCCATCATCATTTCTCCCCTCCCTTTCCCGATCCGGCGAGCGATCCGTGGATTGCGTGTGCAATCTGCCGGCCCAATGCCCTGGAAGAGGAGTTCGCATCGAACGCTACTGGAGGCGCCATACGCGATTCATAAACGCCGGAAGAGCGTTCACTCATGCCTCTCTCCGAAAACAATCGGGTCAATGTCTCTTGCACAGCGACTTGCACACGTGAAGCTTCTTTCCAATCCAGCGGCAATCCTTCAAGAACAAGGCGATCAATATGAAGCTCAATATTCATTAAAGCCACAGCACCCTTGGGTTCAATGTATTGAATGTAATAGATTCCTCCAATAAGTTATGTGTCATGCCCGAATGCTTTTATCGGAAATCCAGTGACTTTAAAAATCAATAGCTTCTGGATCCCCGCTTTCGCGGGAATGACGATTGGCTGTCAACTTTTCTGTAGTTCTAGAATATTCGTGGCAGTGCTCCTCATTGCAGGCCTTATTCCATTGTGGCTTTTCCACTTAAAGTCCATATCGTTAACAGGCCGTTCTAATTTAAGAAACTCTGTTCGGACCGCTTCAAGCAACAACGGCATTGTGACGGACGTTTTCCCCTGCGCGGCCAAGAATGCTGCGTTCAGAGCAATATTATGGATCTGCCCGCCGGAGAGGTTAAATCGCGCGAGATGGTCATAGTCGAGCAGGTCCAACGGCATGGACGACGTGCCCTGTCCTGCCTCCCGCATGGGGAAAATGGTTTGCCAGATGCGCGAGCGGTCTTCGTATCGCGGGAACGGGAAGGTCACGACAAAACGAATACGACGGAGGAAGGAAGAATCGAGCGCGGACTTCATATTCGTGGCCAGAATGGCCAGACCTTTATACGATTCCATCCGCTGAAGCAGGTAGTTGACTTCGATATTGGCATACCGATCATGACTATCCCGCACCTCGCTCCGCTTCCCAAAGAGCGCGTCCGCTTCATCGAAAAACAAGATCGCCCCGGAATCCTCCGCGGCGTCGAAGAGCCGGCGTAGATTCTTCTCCGTTTCACCGATATACTTGTTTACAACAGCCGAGAGATCAATCCGATAGAGGTCCAGATCGAGATCGTTGGCGATGACCTCGGCCGCCATTGTTTTTCCCGTTCCGCTATCCCCGGCAAACAGCACGCTGATGCCAAAACCCCGGTTCATCTTTTGCGCAAACCCCCAGTCTCTGTACACCGTGCTTCTGTGACGAACCTGGCCAACAATTTGCTTGAGCAGTTTTTTATCGTTTTCAGGAAGCACAATATCGTTGAACGTCGCCTTGGGTGACAACCGTTGCGCAAGATTGCCCAGCCCTGGTCGCTCCGTGGCGCGACAGGCTTCCCAGACTTTAGAAGTAACCTGTTTCCCATCGTCCGAGGAGACGGCGGACGCCGTCCGCCAAATCGAAGGAAGGTTCAAATTAAACTGGCTGGCCAGTTGGCTTGCCTGATCGGCTGAGTTCGGCCCGAGCATCTCGATCCAGGCGCTCTGTTGTTCTTCGGCTGTTGGCTTACATGCCTCCGCAATCAGAGACGGTCGAGCGGTAATCGGTAAGGCCTCCCTCGCGCTGACAAAGATCAACCCTCCGGTTCTCGCAAGAAATTGCGCAAGCCCCTTTGCCTGTTCTCCACCGGAGATCTCTATTTCCTGTGCGTTAAGACAGAGCCCGATCGGCATCAATAGGCCCTCTCGTTCCCAGAGACGCGAAAGTAAGTCCAAATCGCTTATCGGTACGGGAAGCGTCTCTACAGAGATCTGATAGAGTTGCCTTCCTAACAGGGCTGCGACCCGGGCGGCGACAAGCTGCTTGCTCAACAGGTCCGATCCAACCAACTGGACGAGGGGGAACGGCCCCTCCTCTGAGCGCAATCGGTGGAGAACGTCATGAACCGTGCGGATCTGTGACGGCGCCAATCCCGTAGAATCTCTCGAAAAGGCCATCGGCATTAGGAAATGAGAAACACGCTCATCCAGATAGTTGAGTCCTTTTACATAAGAGACAATCCTTTCGTCAGGGCGAAGCGGAGAACTGACCAGGGGTTGGCTGATCTGGCTGATCTCAATCAGCTTCCAAAATCTCAAGGGGCGATGCGGGGAAAGGGCCTCCCATGTCGGATCGTCAAAGAGCGTAAACGCCAACGCGAACGTCGGGAATGGTTTGTGTGAGTCATCCTGGGCACGCGCACAAAGTCCCGGTATTCGGGTATCTAGCTCGGTTGCCACACACAATAACAGCACATCCTGCTCGAACCGAGACAGGCCAAGGCGATGGCAAAGGGTAACCATCGCTGGGGGGGAATCACTCCGTTCCGTTTCGCGCAGGGCCTCTTCGATTTTTACGATTTCTTCAGTTGTGACCGCCGATTCTCCAACAACCCTTTCGAGACGAAGCTGTACCCATTTGAGGGCCGTACTGAGGTAATGCGCGTTGCTCTTTTCCCACACATCCGGCGTCATCATGAAATTGTTACCTTCTGATCGACTTTAAAAATAGGCGGGGTCACGCTCTGATCAATCAACAAACTGTCAACACCATCAATCCGAAGGCGAATAAAATGCTCACCCAGGGGCGCATCGGTTATTTGAAATGTCAGACTGCTTGTCTGGGCCGCATGGGTATCCGCAAGGAACGCCTGACTTCCCAGCAGGAGCGCCGCGCGCTGTTCGGATCGAACGTCCGGTTCACAGGTCAGTGATAGCGCCAGATCGCCATTGGCATCCACGGACACCGACATGGGTAGCGCCAATATTCGGGGCGCCAGCGAGAGGGCAAGGGCGTTGGTTATTCTTGGCTCGGATTCACTAGGCTTTGTCACAAGGGCAGAAACGGTATAGAACCCTGCTGGCCAGTTCACCGGATCGTTCGGTAACGTCACGATGATCGCAGTGGAGGTGGCCTCATCCGGTATAACGTCAATCGGGTTTTCAAGTAGGGCGTGCGAAAACTGCACCGTCACCGTAGCACCATCGAGATCATGGCCACTTAATGTAATCGTATCCCCCAACTCGGCGCTGGGCTGATTATTCGGCAGCGTGAGGGTTTCAAGTGTTGGAAAGGGGGGCACCAAACTTGGCAGAACCACAACGCCGGAATCCGAAGCCCCGCGTGTCAAAACGGGAAGGGGCGACTTGGATAAGCGAGCGCTTTCAATCAATATGACGGCAACTTGATAAACCGCCGATATTCGATACTCGGTCTGAAAGATCGTCCAGAGTTTTGACATCTCCTCAAGCGACATCGGTTGAGGGGTAATACGTACCCGTTCGATTTGCAGATAAAGATCGTTATCTGGAATCGCATTTTGAATCTCGTCTTTTCCCAATAAGGGGTGGTCATGCAAGACCCGCATCGCGCGGCCCAGCAGCCGGTGCCCCAGAATGGACGTATCCCCCTCGCTCTGTTCATACGCCGTTATTAAATAGAAAAGATCGAGCGCGAGGGGCGCTTGCCCCGTTTCGTTCGGTTTAACGTATTGGGGCATATCCCTATTGGACCAGGCGGAATTGATTTGTGTTTGGTATAGGAAAAGGTTCAGACGACCCAACCCATCGGTTGGACCAAACTCACGCGCCTTGTCTGGTGGACGGGTTGTCACACTCATGCCGCCCCCTTCTTCCACGATACCCTTCTCCAAAAGATTCCGTAACGTCGCCGTAACGGCTGCGATGGCAAGTGTGTTACCCATGGGCTATCGTTTGGAACGTTGTTGAAGGTAATCTTCAAGCGTCATGGTTCTCGGTTTAGACGATTGGCGAGTCGGTTGAGGAGGCGCGGGAGTAGCCCGTATCTCTACACGTCCTATACTCACGTGAACAGTTGGCTCTGTTGTTTCGTGGACCCTCATTGTATTAAACGGTAAACCTTGAACTTTACGCGGCCGTGCCATGGGGAACACGGTATTGCCGGGAAAGATTTCTGTTGAGGAAAGACGGCTTGAAGAAGAATCCGGCTCGGCATCACCGGATTTTTCTGGATTCACGGGACGAGGAAGTTGAACCAAACCATTCAATATCCCTTGCTGCTGAAACGGACGGGTTGACGAGAGATTCTTCCCTAGTTCGGTTACTGGCCGCCTTTTTGTATCCGGCGCGTCCTCAAATGCCTTAGACATGTGAGGCGTTTTCACTACGGGTAGCTGTTTTTCTATATCTGGGGCATCTGTCTCGATCTGATCATTCTGACGTGCTTTTGGATGGCCATTCACTAAATGCGGTTGCTTTTCTGTCTCCATGTGTTTCACGGGAGGCTGTGGATCAATAAATTGGTTTGGAACAACAGGGGGGGCCACCCGAACAGGACCCTCTCCCTGTAAAGCCGGATCCAGCAGCAAGGGCTTTTCCAATGGAGGCAAACTTACATTATTCTCCAGATGCACGCGTGTTTTTGGGGCAAGCGCAGGCTCGATATGACGCTCTACCGAAGGGTAGCTCTCAGCCGTCATTCTATTTGGACCAATGTCCCCAGAGGTATTCGTAATGGGGGCCCCTTTCTCCAGCCCAGAAAATTCAAACAAGGAAGGAAGCCTAGGTTGCACGGGAACGCTTCCAAAGCTTCTGCCGATTAGGTTTGACAAAAAATCGCTCATGGCGTTGCCATCTCAAGATAGATCTTTCGCCGGTGGGGGCTCATCGCCAGGATCTCGGTTTCACCCCAACCATACGCCTTCGCCAACAGGTGCACTTCAAGAAGCACCTGTCTTGCCCACGCATTAATCTCGCTCCAAAGAAATGAGACGATATCAAACAATGCCCTCCACTGCTTCGTGCACGATGGACAGGAAAGCGTAAGCTGAACATCGGCGAAAGAATCGGTTTTTTCCATCTGTTCAATCACTGCATTCACAACATGATCCGGCATCTTATCAAGGGGCGTTTCAATACCCCTATGCTTCATGTCCAACAGACATCGTTCGAACAACTGATTACGCATCTGTTCGGTTGTACCTACATCTTGTACGGCCATGAGGTCCATGCTGGTTGGAAACCTGAATCGAACGGCATAGCCTTCTGTTTCAAACAGAACCTCTGCCTCTTTATTGTCCCCTGTTGCGGGGAACATCTCTTTGGATAAAAAATCAAATTCAACCTGTTGCCCACAGTCCTGGCATCGGGTAATGCCAATAAATCGTGGCCCAAAGAGATACTCATGCAAATTAAACAACAATGCGTCGCGTTTCCCAATGCTCCACCTCGCAAGCTCATCCAGGGTCTGTTCAGGATGGACGCAGGCAAGTACATGAACTGCCCTCTGGACAAGAGGGAGCCCATCGCCATACTCCCACATGGTGAGGATGTCAGGCGGTGAGAGTGTCCGCATCGGCGTTCAACGCACTGGAAAGCGCACGCAGCGTCGGCTATGTCGCCGGCTCACTGAAGGTCGGTTCGGTCGGCTCCGCGACGGCATAATCGCGTTCCCAGCCTTCGTTTTCCAGCTTAATTGTCTGGATGGCGACGGCGTTGGCATTGGCATCGAGATCCGGCTGGGCTTGATACTCGGAGACCCAGCAGCGGTATACGTTGTAGGCAATCACGAGCTGACCAGCTTCGTTATACATCTCGATGATGACATCCTTACGAAAGTCCTTTAGCGAAACCTCCGCGCCCAGCCCTGAACCAAAATTCCAGACCTTGTTGGCCCACTCCTCGAATTTCGTGTCATGGGTGACGCCGCGTTCGAGTGTAATCGCCTCGAACTTATTTCGACCGGGCGATTTTCGACTGGTGCTGGGATCTCCCCCCTCGCGATGTTCGACCAGTTCCGTTGAGCGCTTTAACCCGCCCACCTTGCTGATACCCGCCACATACTTTCCATCCCATTTCACACGAAACTTAAAGTTTTTGTACGGATCGAAACGGTGCGTATTGACGCTAAACTGTGCCATGGTTATTCTCCTCCTATGATTCGACCTGTCCGGCCAGTTGCTGTATCTTGATGATGACGAACTCCGCCGGTTTTAAAGGGGCAAAGCCAACGACAATGTTGACAATGCCCAAGTTGATATCGTTTTGAGTGGTTGTTTCCTTGTCGCACTTCACAAGGTAGGCCTCGGCGGGTGTTTTTCCCTGGAAGGCCCCTTGGCGGAAGAGGTTGTGCATGAATGCGCCGAGGTTTAGGCGAATCTGCGCCCACAACGGTTCATCGTTTGGCTCAAAGACCACCCACTGCGTCCCCCTGTAAAGACTTTCTTCGAGGAAGAGCGCCATCCTCCTCACAGGAATATACTTCCATTCGGAGGCCAAGCGATCACTTCCTTGTAGCGTGCGCGCCCCCCAAATGACCCGTCCTGACCCAGGAAACGCCCTCAGACAATTGACGCCAAGCGGGTTAAGTTCCCCATTTTCTGCATCGGTCAATGGGACACTCAATCGGGATACCCCCACAAGGTTGGCCTCCAAACCCGCCGGCGCCTTCCATACCCCTCTCTGGGCATCCGTTCTGGCCATAATGCCTGCAACGGCGCCGCAGGGCGCAAAATCTTCAAGCTGGTTGTCCCGTAATGGATTGGCTTTCGTTAAACGGGGGAAGAACAGGGCCGCATTCTTGCTGTCCGTGCCAATATTCGCAGAAAAATCCGCAGCGTCTGTTTTGGCGCTCGCCTTGCTGTTCCAACTGCTCCGCGGATCCACCAGCAACATGGCGCGGCGTCCCTCACAGTAAACCGCCGCACTCGCCATCACTCCTGTGTCAACATCGCCAGTCGAAAGGTAAGGAGGAATGCAAAGCAGATTGAAGAGATCCGCATTTTCAAGGGCATAGATTCCTTCCTTCGCCGTTTCCAAACCTGCTCCATTAAATTGATCATCCTCCAGCGCGCTGCCATCAGAACCACTGGCACCGGTACCACCACTGCCGACGACAGGGTCCGCGTTCGGATCTGTCAAGTCGGGCCGTTCGATAGGTACAGCGCCCGTTACCTTTATTAGATTGGATTCTTGCTCCAGGACATTTGTAACGTAGCGCGCGTTATCCGCGCTGACGGATACGTTAAGAAACTTTTCGATGTTGCCACTGCCATCTTCCACCGTCAGGTTAAACAGCGTTGTGTCGGCTGAATCCTTAGTGTCATGATCTATGGTCACCGTTAGATCATTGCCCCATGCTCCTACATTGGCCGCCTCAAAGTCGATGAGATTAGCCCCTCCAACGGCAACGGTTGCCGCCGTTGCGCCATTATGCAATCGCACGATAATGGCCTGGCTGCCGCCATTGAGATAGAAGTCGCGCACGGCAAAACTCATGGCGCTATCAAGCCATAGCCCTCCGAAGGTGCGTTCAAAATCGGAATAGCTATTGATTGTCGTCGGCTCATTGACCGGGCCACGTAAGGCGCGACCGATAAACGCAGTGACCGAGGTTGCCACACCGGTGATGGTGCGCACCCCACTGGGTATTTCTTCGATATACACGCCTGGATATGTTGGTGTAATTGGCATCGTCGTTTCCTCCTTATTTATTGTGTTAGACCTCTATGGGGTTGCATCACGCCCTATGAGAATTTCAATGGAGGCCTTCTTGGTCGTGTCGCTCGCATCGTAGGTGTTCTTAAATTTTAAAATCTTCGGGGCAACACCCAGGACTTCGATCATTCCCAACGCGCCAAGCCCAGCGTCTCCTAGAACCAGGGCCCGGTGGATTCCGTTGCACGATCCGAACACACAAGGACCTGTAGCACAATCCATGCCACATACTTGTAACAAGGAGATAAGTATCTGTTATGCATATATTAGAATGTGTTATGTAGTCTGTTGCCACCTGCCAGGTGCGCCGGGCTCACACGGGTGTATCTTTTTGGATACAGGGGTGTATCTTTTTGATACAGTTAACCGGTAAGGCGTACGTTGTACGCGTAAATTGGACCGGTCCCATGCGACACCTACTCCGGCACAATACAGAGCGACCCCACGGGTCTCTTAAAATGAAACCTCCCGTCCAGTTCATTCAGGACAACTTTTCTCACCCAGAGTGCCCATATGTATGTAGCGGATACAAGAAATTGACTTTGCCATAGCTAACTGCTAGGGTGCGCCGCAGTTCGCGTCATGTGCGAACATAGCCTAAAAGGGGCTTATTTCGGGGCGTAGCGCAGCATGGTAGCGCACCTGGTTCGGGACCAGGGGGCCGGAGGTTCGAATCCTCTCGCCCCGACCCTATATCGCTCAATACGGCAGATTAGAACTTGCGCGCTGTGCTGCGTGTTGTGCCGGACGCGTGGGACTCTATCGGGGGTGTGGAATGCCGGACGACTGGCCGGAAGGCGAAATCGAAGATGTGCAGGAGACGGAAGAGAGTCCGCCCTCGGAGGTGGAAGAAGAGGAACTGGAAGAGACCCCTCTGGACTCCATCAAGCTCTATCTAAAA
>Ga0247727_10007155_pt1 | contig 21439 bp, 7 predicted proteins | sample WisWelCaveWW1625_FD_202498 | JGI IMG/M metagenome (GOLD analysis project Ga0247727, IMG submission 202498) | Biofilm microbial communities from Wishing Well Cave, Virginia, United States - WW16-25 | ecosystem: Environmental > Aquatic > Deep subsurface > Groundwater > Cave microbial mat | place... | reverse complement strand
GTGGTCGATGTGGATGCGGGCGCCAGTGGCGGCTGCTTTTTTCAGGCAGTCGCAGGGCTTGTATGGACCGTTAAAAACTATGTCGCCTCCAAGCACTCCTAACTTAATCGCCTTCTCATACTCGAAATCCGATACAACTTCGGCAAGCGCTCCTTCAGCATGAAGTATTGCACACAGGGCTTGATTATAATTCGTTTTATAAGACCATGCAAAAACGACGTTGGGGTACAAGCTATGCATGCGTTGGTACATATACCGAAATCTATTCCGAAGCGTTTTTTCAGAGTACACAAACAGGGGGGAGCCGTGCCGGGATATTAATTCATCGATGGAAACATCATCGATTGTTGTTCGGACGGTGCAATCGGATGAAAATACTTGGCTCATCAAGGCGTTTATCTTTCTTCTAGCATTTCATCGACTTTGATTCCTACATGGCGGGCGCCTGAGGACAAGTACGCCAGAAGCCCGTCTCCAACTTTAATGGACGATGCGTTACGGGGTTTGCCATCGTCACCAAAAATACGAATGTGCCAATCGTCCTGCACAATGGCATTGATTTTGACCCCGGCCGCATCAACTTCGATTTTCAAAAGTGGCCGCAGCTCCGTTTTGACACGGCCAATGGTGACCACCCGCGTATTGCCATCGGTGTCAACACACAGTACCTTACTGCCCACTTTAAGTTCGGTAAGGTAGGCCGTCATGTCATTCGGAGCCCAAATATATGAATGGACCGCCCCGGCATTTACTCGGAAAGGCCGTAAGTCCATATATGGCAGGAAGTGGGTTTCGGAACTCAGCAGAAGTCCACCTCGAGCAATGGAACCAACAATCATACCCTCGTTTTTCTGCATTAGACTGGTGGTATCCACACAAGCGCGATGCCCCATGCCGATATGCTGGACATCGATGACTTTGCCCTTTACCAATTCGAGCTTGCCGATTTCCTGATTGGACATGAATTTGTCAAATTCGTTTATTTCTTTGATGTTCTCGCTTTGAACCAGTACGCCATCACTACCAACTTCCATAACTCCAAATGCAATTTCAGCATCCTGGAAAGTTTTTACGAATTTCAAAAGGAGGGTCTGCTTCTTCTGCAATTTCGCAATAAGCAATTCAAGTGGGATATTGGTTTCGGAGGAGAACTCAACTACCAAAAATTCGAACTGTTCACCAAGCTGCCACGCCGCGTCCATTTCTACCTGGTTACCAATGCGATGATAAAGCGCGGTTTTGTAGCCGCGGCTTTGCTCAATCTTGAGCAAGTTAGGTTTATCGCTTAGGATGATAACATCTTTGGGCAAGCCATTGACATGGTTCTCATCGTCAATCTCGACGATGGTTTTCATATGGTGGGGCGTTTTGATTTTTTCAAACTTTTCATGTCGTAGCAACAGGTACTCGAAACGCAAGTTGTTTATCAGCGGCAGAATTTTTCGCTCGTTGCTTAAATTGCGGCCATCAAACCAAATAATCCGCTTTGCAACCGGTTCTTTAAGGGCATCAACATGATTGTTTCCCTTGCCGGTAACAAGGGGAGGTGCGATGATTTCCATATTGAATCTTCTCCTCATAACTTTGAGTGTTTTTTTTACACATGATTTTTTTCAATGTCTGCGATGATTTCACCAACTCGTTGCTTTTTCACAATTGCGTTTTGTATCAGCTTAGCCAGTTGCCTGATGGTCTGATTGTCAAAGATGTCACCGATGTTTAATTCCAGATCGAAGGCTTCGTAGATTCTATTAATAATGTTCATGGCCACTAATGAATGCCCACCCAACCGGAAAAAATTATCAGTCACCCCGATTCGCTGAATTTCTAAAACCTCTTGCCAAATCTTTAGCAATGTTTCTTCGATCTCATTTTCCGGGGATTGATAATTGCCTTCGCCGCTGAACTCATTTGGATGTGGTAAACGCTTCCGGTCGATTTTGCCGTTTGGAGTTAATGGCAATTTGTCCAAGAAAAGAAAGTCGACTGGGATCATATAATCTGGAAGTGTCTGCGCGAGGGTAGTCCGCAATCGTTCGGCTTCGGATTGCAATCCCTTTTTGTTCACGCAGTACGCGACCAAGTAATTCTCCCCCTTATTGTCCTTAAACATTTGCACGACACTTTCTTTAATGGTGTCCGTGGCATTCAACACAGCTTCGATTTCCGTCAATTCTATCCGAAACCCCCTAATCTTAACTTGAGAATCCTTTCTTCCCAAATATGCGAGGCATCCATCCGGCAAAATCCGTCCAATATCTCCACTTCTAAAAACATAACCGTCTCCGGCAATGGGACTCTTCACATAATGTTTATCGAACTCGCTCTGCAAGTTCCAATAGCCAGGTGTTAGAAAGTCGCTTTTGTAAACCAACTCCCCTACCCCAAAAGTGCCGACCGGTCTGTCATTTTTATCCAGCAGAAAAACCTCCACCCCGTCTAAGGGGTAACCAATAGGTATGGTGGAGTTCTCAGCCTCACAATTCTTATCAAGAAGGTTTGTCGTTGCAATAAACATTTCCGATGAGCCAAAAAGATTGGCCAGTATCGTGTGACCTGGAAAGCGTTTTTTGTATAATTCGACATCAGTTTTGAGAATAGGCTCGCCACCCAGTATGACTAATCGGATATTGGGTAAGACTTGTTCATCGGACAGTACTTCCATACCATATCGAAATAACGTTGGCACTGAATGATAAATCGTAACACGTTCCTGAATAAGCCAATCGGTCATCGTTTTTGAGCCTGCCTGTGTAGTGACGTCAAAAGGGAGCAACGCCGCGCCATTCAACAAAGCGCTAAAAATATCGATCGCAGAAACAGTATGACTGTATGACGTCAGCAAGGCGATGCGGTCAACTGCGGAGATCTTTAATAGATTCGTAAACTGACCTATGAAATGTGTTATGTTGCGATGATTCTGGATCACCCCCTTAGGGTGGCCGGTTGTACCGGAGGTGTACATGATATAGGCATCAGCTCGCGGGTCAATTTTTAAGTTGAGGTTTTTCTCTATTTCGTCCAATTCCAATTCATCAACGTCAAGAATGTTAGTGGTTGAGTGGTCGGCCAACTGCCGGGCCAATCCGATGTTCTCGTGATTGGTCAAGAGGACGCCAGCTTGAACGTCGTTCAAGATATATTTCAACCGTTCGAGCGGGTAGGTTGGATCCAGCGGCACGTAGGTTTTGCCGGCTTTTAGAGTTCCAAGTAGAGCAGCTATCATGTCGGCGTCGTGATCAAACAACAAAGCTACGTTATTGGGTGCGCCTCGGGACTCTAAAATACCGCGAGCAATGCCGTTTGCATACGAGTTGAGAGATTTGTAGGTAAATTCCCGATTTTCGGCCGTAACAGAAAGGCTCTCCGGGTGCTTTTCCACCTGTGCTTCAAAACGTTCTACTATTTGCGACGCTGCTGTTACCATTTTTCAAACCCCTCCATTTCAATCTTATGGTTTAGTTTTTTTCTTTCTGATTGGATATCGGCGACCTTGAAGATTTCATAGTCTTTCAATGATTTGCGTGGGTCGGCAGCGATCTGTTCCAGCAGGTTTCGATACTCCTGCATGATGTATGCAATGGTTGACCCTTTGAATAAACTTGAGCGATAAGAACAAATCAGGTGAACACTAGTTTCAGAATCGTGTATCGAAATCTCGATGTCAAAAGTGGTGGTATTACCCTCGTAGTTATAAGGAGTGAATTTCAAATCTCCAACAGTCAAGCTGTGCTCATGGTCGGTGTTGTAGGTAGTTTGGGCGTTGAAGGAAATATCGAACAAAGGATTTCTACCAGGCTCTCGTTTGAGTTTAAGCTGCTCGAGCAGCATTTCAAATGGGTAATGCTGATTCTCGTTGGCCTTTACAACTGTTTCCTTGACTTCCCGTAAGAAGTTCGTAAAAACCTTTTCGGATTTTGGGAATGCTCTGAAAACAATGGTGTTTAAAAAAACGCCAATCAGCTTTTCCAGGTCAATATGATTGCGGGTCGAAACCGGCGCCCCAATAATGATGTCTGACTGTCCGGTAAGTCTTGACAATACGATGAAATAACCGGCCAACAACAGCATGTATAAGGTTACGTCTTGGTCATAAGCGACTTTCTTTAACTTCAGGGTTAAATCCCTGCTCAAAGTCTCATAATGAGCGCCTCCCTCAAAATTCATCACACCGGACCTGGAAAAGTCAACGGGTAAGTCAAGAGTAGGGATCTCTCCGGAAAGAATGCCTAACCAATATTCCTCTTGCTTCTTCAGGACTTCAGATTTCAGCAGTCCATTCTGCCAGCAGGCAAATTCCTTATACTGAATCCGTAAATCCGACAGGGGATAATCGTTGTACAAAACGGCGAAATCATGAGTGATGACATTGACGGATGCGCGATCGATGATGATATGATCGATATCAAAAATAAGAACATGCTTGTCATCGGACACTTTGATCAACCCCGCCCTGAATAATGGCGCCTTATCAAAATCAAACGGCCTGATAAAATTTTTTATAATCTGCAGAATCCGTTCATCTTCAAAATCGGAACCATCGAGTTCGAAGAAGCCTATCTCAAAGTCCAAGTCGTCGTGTATTCTCTGCACAATCTCGCCATCAATCTTATGAAACGAGGTGCGTAACGTTTCATGCCTTCTCATCAATGCTTTAAACGTATTTTCAAAGCGAACCCTATCAACCCCTCCGTCGATTTTAAGAATGATGCTCACGTTGTAGGTCGTTCCAATATCGAAAGCTTGATTAAGGATATACATCCGCCTTTGCGCCAACGAAGCCGGGTAATAGTCTTTTTTCCCGAGAATTGGGATATCATCGTAGTGTATTGTGCTCTTCCTTTTGCCAAGCAATTCATCTACATAGTTTGCCAGCTTTCCCAAAGTCGGATATTTGAACATCTCCTCAAAATTCAACTCGACACGAAATTCCTGCTTGATGCGGTTGATCACCTGGGTGGCGAGCAAAGAATGTCCACCTAATTCAAAGAAATCATCACTTGCAGTTAAGACTCTATTAACTTTCAAAATTTGGTTCCAGATAACTGCTATTTTTTGCTCGCCACCCAATCCTTTACTAAGATGACTTGCCAGAGATTGTATCGTTGGAAAATCGAAAACGTCTTCAAAGTTCAATTCCAAATTGAACTCTTGCCGGATTCTGTTTATAACTTTCGCTGCTTTCAATGAATCTCCGCCTTTTTCAAAGAAATCGTCCTGCGGCGAAAATTCGTCTATTTCTAACACTTCCTTCCAAATCTCAGCTATCTTGCGTTCTATATTATTATTGAAGCCGCTAAGGTGAGAGCCCTTAGCGCTCGCAAGCGCGGTGCCTTCGGCATTGGTTATTTTTTTTGCATCGATTTTCGGAAGCTTAGGCTCCTCTCTTATCCAGCATCGGGTTTTCTCAAACTGATAGGCCGGGAGTTCTACTTTGTGCCCATCGCTATGTCGGGCAAGTTGCTGCCAGTCGAAATTGTAGTTCAACAGATATAAGTTTTTCAAAAACTCTAGAAACGGATTAGAATGTTCCGACATCTCATTCAGATTTATCACCCAAAAAGGATGATGCCTCACCTCCTGCTTTTTAATCGCAGTTGCCAGCATTCCCGGTAGTCCCATATCAACGAAAGCCACGGGTTCTTGCTGGGTCTCTCGGTCAATCAATGCTTCAACGCGCCCGTCCAACTCCCCAACAGGTTGGAATGCCTCGGCGCCCATAAGTGGAATCACTTCCTCCAGATTCTTTTCTCCTGCGATAACAGCCTTGACCAATTTTCCAATCCCAAGGCACAATATGTTTTTGGCTACTACGCCATGATCCTGTAATAACTTGTTAAAGCTAATCTGGAACACGAGATCACGGCAACGGCTATCTAGATTGTCGCCGGCGGCAGCGCAGTTCTCTTTAAAAATGGGGTACTGGGTCAAAAAGAAATTCCAGAGATTCTCAGGCAGATGCTGGTGATCGGACAAGATGAGAATCATTTTAGGCGGGGACGGCGCGGATGGAGTAGTTATCTCGGAATCCATTCCCTGGCGAATTTGGGCTTTGAGTTTTTCCAAGCTATCGACCACGGCGGCAAAGCGATATTGATAATGCTTTCTGCCAAAGATCAATGTGTAACTGAGGTCTTGCAAATCAATTGTGGAGCCGTTGGTAATGCAGGCCAAAAGCTCTCTCAGATTGTCTTGCAATCCCGCAGCGATATTAGATGATACACAGATCAAGAACGGGCGATCGTTATTTGGCAATCTTCGCGCAATTGTCGGCGGGCTTGGGGCTTCTTGCAAAACCACGTGACAATTGGTTCCGCTTAATCCTAAGGAGGTGACGCCAGCGATCCTGGTTTTCCCGGCATCGACCTGCCACTCTCGCAATTGGTCATCGATGTACACGGCGGAATTCTCAAAATTGATGAGTGGATTGAGCTGATGGCAATGAATAGCTGGAAAGAGAACCCGGTGTTTCAATGATAAAATCGCTTTAATAAGCCCGGCCATGCCAGCAGCAAGTATTCCGTGGCCAATATTGGATTTGATTGTAGAGACTGGACAAATCCTTTTTTGTGCTGTAAAGGTTTGGAAGGCCAAGTTCAATCCTTCAATTTCCAGGGTATCTCCCAACTGCGTGCCGGAGCCATGAGCCTCAATGAAACCGATATCGATTGGGTTTACGCCGGCCTTTTGCCACGCCCGTTTGATGACCTCGGCCTGCATGACACTGTCGGGGGCAGTGAGGCTCGATGACCTGTTAGCATTGTTGTTGACGGCGCATCCTTTTATGATTGCATGGATGATATCGTTGTCCGCTATGGCCTTTTCTAATGATTTCAACAACACACAAGCCACCAGCTCGCCATTGGACATACCTGAGGCCTGTGCGGAAAATGCCCTGGACTTGCCATCCGGAGCGGCGACGCCAAGACTCAAAGCTTCCTCACGCGTTGGAATGAGATTTAAGTTGATGCCGCAAACCAAAGCATAATCGGCGTCATCTAATACAATTTCATTATATGCCATATGAAGGGCAACCAGAGCAGCTGAACATGCCGTATCAATCACGGCGGCGTTGCCCATTAAATTGAATTCACGCGCCAATCTCGCCGCCAAAAAGGATTGAAAATTGCCAGTAACCAAAGTTGGCGTCATCTCATCAGCAAGGTAATGGTAACTGGAGCTGTGAGCAGTCACAAAGACCGCCGTTCTCGAGCCGCTAAAGTAATCAACATTGTAACCGGCATTCTCAAAAGTTTCGTAAGCCACCTCCAACAGAAGCCTTTGGGCCGGCGACATGGTTTGAGCTTCACCCAATGAAAAACCAAAAAGATTGTAATCGAATTTATCGACGTTCTCGAGGTACCCGGCTACCATATAGTTGCCAGGAGGCAGCGTGGTACTCTTGATACGTTCCTGAGATATCTGACGCACGCTGTCTTTGCCCGATCGCAGGTTGTCATAGAGCTCATTTATGTTTCTGGCATCGGGGAACCGACCGGCCATGCCTATGATGGCAACATCTTTACTCATTATCTCTCCTTGACGGGAACTCGATTTTATCTTCCTTTTCATATAAAGTGTTATCACAAAAAACATAATTGGTCTGGTTCCACTTCGTCGCTGAATACGTGTCCGGAAAAAATCCCGAGCCCTTGAAATTGGCGCTGGTGTTGCACAAGACCGGGATAGCGCTCAATGCCTGGTATTCTCTCAAAAGCTCCCAAACCAAATGATTATCCTCAGATGATATGGTCTGCAATCTGGCGGTTCCATCCAGGTGGATAACTGCGGGGATTTTCTGTTGCCACTCTCTTTTCACTCTTTGGTCGAACAGCATATACGGTTCACGGGTACCGGGTTCAAAAATCTCAAGCGCACGTTCTTCCAAACAAATAGGCGATACTGGCCGGTAACTTTCTCTTTGTTTGACTGTATTGAGAATGTCCTTCATCTGGGGAGAAATAGCAGTAGCGATGATGCTCCGGTTGCCCAGGGCTCTCGGACCTAACTCTGCTCGTCCATTCAAGAAAATAACGGGCTCGTTTGTTTCATGGAGCAATCGCGCCAGTTGCTTAATAGAACAGGGTTTCTGAATCCATCCCGGAGCGGGTCGATTCTTGGAGATCGATGGGCCGCTGTAAACGCTCCAATCCAGGCAAACGCTCCCGCTACCCTTATACATAGCGCAACAGGCAACCCCGATGGCGCTGCCGGAGTCATTGGGAAAAGGTGGCGTATAAACCTCGTCAAAGAGGCCGCTATTTCTGATTGCCGAATTCCATTTGATATTCAAAGCGCACCCGCCGGCGAAACAAAGATTCCTGCTGCGCGCGCCTGTCCTCTGCAGTTTTTGCCCGAGCTTCTTTATCAACATCTCTTCCAAATACACATGAAAGGTATGCAAGATATCTTCATCAGAATAAATATTGCCATTGAGTCGCTTCTTGAACTCATTAGTAAAAACATTGGCAAAGCCCATGGGTTTGTCATAACAGGTCCGATAGATTTCTTCAAAGTAGTGAAACAAATCCGGCCGGACGTTCCCGAGGGCGATATACGCCATGACTTTTCCGGCAACGGATAGATCGTCCTTGGCAAAACTGCCGTTGACTTTGAACGGCCCAAAATGTTGCGAAAAAATAGTGTAGATATTTCCAATCAGCAAAAAAATTGGTCCGAGATTGTAGATGCGCTTTGTCTGAGCGTCAATGAAATACATGAGTGGATACATGCCGCCGTCCCAGATCAAAACGTAGGAGCTTTCGCGCCGTTGGGCAAAGGGACTGGTGCAATACGCGCTCAAAATATGCCCAGCGGCGTGAACATAACTGCTGTACTCAACGCTCCGGTCTGCAATTCTCAGATCCTGAAACCGCCACTCTTCTAAGACGTCATCCTTTAGACTTCTTTCGGTATAGGGAGCGATATTGAGCTTAAACTGATGCCCGTGGTTCTTAACGGATAATCTGTTGCAAGCTTCGCCGATTTCTAATCGGGGTTGGATTGCAAGAGCGTCCTGATCTGTTCCACCCCATCCGTCCACTGCAAAGACATCAATATCAGATAGACTATAACCATTGCCCTCCAAAACCAGCGGGATCAACTCCGTATCTTCAATGGCTGTGTATCGAGGATTGTTGTTTAATTTTTCGAGTTCAATACAAAAAGCCAGTTTGCCATTTTCAATCACGGTTATGGCGCCATCATGGGTGAATTTGATTCCGCAAATGATCATAGTTTTCCTTAGTTAGAATTCGACTTCACTGAACACTTCGTGGTTTTGGTGCGCGAACGTCTGCTTGCTCACGATTATGGCCGCCAGGTTGGTTATGGTAGGATTATCAAAGACATCCTGAATCTTGACCACATCAGGGTAGAGTTTATTAAGACGCAGCGAAAGTTGGGTCAGCTTCAGTGAATATCCACCAAGCTCAAAAAAATTATCATTCACGCCAATTTTCTCAACCTCCAGGATTTCCTCCCAGATCTGTACAAGCTGTTGTTCAATCTCATTCTGCGGCGCAACATACTCGCGAGGTCCCAATTCTAAATCGCTTTGCGCGGGAAGGGCCTGGCGATCTATCTTGCCGTTCGGGGTCAAGGGCAAGTTCTTCATGAACACAAAAAACCTGGGTACCATAAAAACAGGCAATTTCTTTAGCAGGGCTTTCCTCAACTCGTCGGAATTCAATTCCGCTTCAGAGCCAGTGGTGTAGTATGCAATAAGGTTGTCTTCTCCGTTTATTGGCGCACCCAACTTTACGACGCTTTTCTTGATATCCGCGACACCATCAAGCACGGCCTCAATTTCACCTAACTCCACGCGCTGACCGCGTATCTTGACTTGAAAATCTTTTCTACCAATATGCTCGATACTGCCGTCCGGCAGCAGGCGGCCAAGATCGCCGCTGCGATACAGCTGTCGATGATTCTCAGTTGAACCGTGCAGAAAATACTGACCGGATGGCTCAGAAGAGTTAATGTATTCGGGCGAGAGATAGGCGCTTTTGTAGGCCAATTCCCCCACAGCGAAAACGTTTACTTCGGTTTGTTTTTCATCCAACAAAAGAATCGCAACGCCTTCCACTGGGTATCCTATCGGTACGATGTTTCTGGCCAACTCGGTGTTCATGTCAATCATGTATGATGTAGCGATGATCAATTCCGAGGAGCCGAACAGGTTCACAAATACACAATTCTCCGCGAAATGTTTTTTGTATGAATCAACATCGTTCTTATAAACCATCTCCCCTCCCAAAATCACCAAGCGTACCAGCAACAAACGCTCGTCATCCCCCAAAGACTCCATGCACAATCTGAATAACGTCGGAACTGAGTGATAGATGGTGATCTGTTCTTGTTTTAACCACTCGGTTAAGTTCGCAGGATTTGCCTCGGCTTTGACATCATAAAGGCAGATCGCGGCGCCGTTGAATAACGCACTGAAAATGTCGATGACAGAAACCGTGTGACTGTACGAGGTCAACAAAGAGATGCGGTCCGAAGAGCCAACCTTCAGCATGTCCGAGTAATGTCGTATAAAATGGACTGCATTTTCGTGAGTCTGAATCACGCCCTTGGGTTTGCCAGTGGAGCCTGAGGTGTAAGTAACATAGGCGTGTTGTTGAGGACTAATCGGCGTGTTCAGGTTCTTGCCTGAGGCGCCGCTATCAATTCTGTCCAAATTAACGATTTGCATTTGCAAACCCAGTTCATGGAGTCTTTGCAACAATTTCTGCGCAAGGGATTCCTGTTCATAATTGCTCAGCAAAACATTGACTTTAGAGTCGGCGAGAATGGCAATCAACCTCTCCTCTGGATAGGTTGGATCAAGCGGCACATAACAATTACCGGACTTCAAAATTCCGAGGATTCCGATAATCATGTCCGGGGTATGTCCGAATAACAACGCTACCGACTGACCGGACGTGCGTCGATGATTCCCGGCGGCGTCCAAAATGATTCTGGCCACTCGGTTCGCACGCTCGTTTAGCTCATTATAAGTAAGCTCGATTTCGTCATGCTTAACGGCCGTGGCTCGGCCGTGGCTTGCGACCTGTTGCTCAAAAAGCGCTACGATGTGATTTACAGAAGACATCCGTCCCTCCAAGTCAAAGAGTCAACAATAAGGCAAGAAATTTTTAATTACTAGCGAGATTAGGAAGAAAGGTTCGGTTGAATGACAACTTTATTTTTTCTGGCATGCAGATCGGTTTTGCGAAAAAGCTCATAGCTCCGGATAGGCTTGTTGAGATCTTGCGATACCAGCTCGATCAATCTCAGATATTCACCCATCAAATACTTGATACTCGATGGACTGAATATACTCGTACGGTAGCTGCAATTAAAGGTAAGTTTAGTACCAACATCAAAGACATAAATATCGATATCAAATTTTGCAACTCGATCCTCAAATTTATATGGGATAAATTTCAGCCCGCTATCCTGCTGTTGCGAGCGATCAACGAACATGTTCCTGAAATTAAATAAGGTATCAAAAAGGGGATTTCTACTGAAGTCTTTTTTCAAGTCCAATTTTGACAGCAGCATTTGCAGTTGGTAATCCTGGTTTTCAAAGGCTTTCAACGTGTTTTCCTTCACCTCCTGCAAAAAATCTGCAAAGATCTTGTTTAACGAGGGAAAGTTTCTCAGGGCCACGGCATTTACAAACATGCCGATGACGTTCTCAAGATCGGCATGGTGCCGGCCAGTCACTGGTGTGCCCACAATGATATCTTCCTGTCCCGTGAACTTCGCTAAAAGAACATTATAGAGCGCGATCAGGCTCATGAACAACGTGACTTCACGCTCTGCGCTCATGTGCTTTATCCGGGCTGATACTTCTTCGTTGAGCTCAAATTCATAGTAATCGCCTTCATAATTCAGTATCGCTGGCCTGGGATAATCCGTGGGCATCGCCAAAACCGGCAATTCTCCCGAGAATGTTTGCAGCCAAAATTCTTCCTGTTTCTTGATGGCATCACTAACCAGCAAAGCGTTTTGCCATTCGGAAAAATCCTTATAGTGAATTTTTAATTCAGGCAGATCCAGGCCATAATACAAACTGTGAAATTCCTTCATCAGAATAAGAAGAGAGGTGCCATCCGCGATAATGTGATAGAGATCGAACATCAAAATATGCTTATCCGGCGCCAACTTCAAAACACATACTCGCAAAAACGGCGCCCTGGCAATGTCAAACGGCCGCCGGAATTGGGCCACGATCGCATCAACTTCATCTTCACGAACTTCCCGATAATCGAGTTGGAAGTCAACCTCATCATGAATTATTTGCACGGGTTCCGCGTCAATCACGGCAATGGAAGTGCGCAGACTTTCATGCCGCATGATTAGCTTTTGGAAGACCGCATTCAGTCTTTCAATATCGAGATCTCCCAAAACTTGATAAACTTCGGTGATGTTATAAACTGCGCGATCGCCTACTAACTGCTCCAAATAGTACAAGCGCTCTTGAGCGGAGCTCAACGAATAGAATTTCTTTTTTTCCACTGCTTTTATGAAAGAGAATTCGCTGACATCTGCACTTTGAAAAAATTCTCCCAAGCCGGCAATGTTGGGCTTTTTGAAAAATTCGACCAGTGGAATTTTGATGTCCCATTCTTTGTGAATTCTCGACGTAATCACCATCACCCGCAACGAATCTCCGCCTAGCTCGAAAAAGTCGTCATAAATGCCGATCTGCTCAAACCCAAAGAAATTTTTCCAGATGGCGGCCACCTTCTGCTCGGCATCATTTCTCGGTGCAACATATTCCGTAGATAAATCCGGCCGCTTTTGAAACGCAGATGGCGCGGAGCCGTGGCTTTCGGAAAGCACGCTGTCAGCTTGTTTTTGCTGCTCCATTCTGGCATGTAAATCACGCGTCGAAACCACGACCTGTGGAAGAACATCCGATAGAATGCGATCAAATACCTCAACACCCTCCACCGGCAAAATGCCAGATCGGATTTTAGTGGCAGCCGCAGTCGCCGGTTGAGCAGTGCTGGCGTTGGAGTGATCCGGTTCTGTCGGGCGATCAAGGTTGACTTCTTTGAAGGTATAGCCTTTGATATCCACTACCTCGAAACCGGCCTCGTCCAAAATCGTGATGTCAAAGGATAATAGTTTTTGATGCGGTTGGCTACCTTTTGAAAAGCGGATATAGCTGAAAACTTTCGAAGGCAAGTGGTTCTTAATACTGATACGACTATACGAGAATGGCAGATAACTTCCGCCCTGCAATCCTAACATAAACAAAAATCCTGTGCACACATCCATCAACGCCGGGTGAAGCTTAAAATATTGAAAATCATCTGCACAGGCGTTGGGCGACTCCAAATAGGCCAAGCCCTCGTTGTCACCCAGTTTGATCCATTTGCAGCAGTTCCAGCGAGGACCGTAATCTCCAATGGTTTTGCTCGAATCGAGATTCAGATCGATCTCTTTTAACCGGCATCGTTGTGCTATCTCTTGAAGATTGTGTTTTTTGGGTAATACTGGAACAAGAGAAGACACTTCAGCTCTGGCGTGAATGGTGAGTGGCTCACTTTCCAGGTGGGAGACACTGGCAATAGTAGCCTCGTAACGATTATTGTCGGTTCGCTTTACTACAGTCCGGACTTCTCGTTCCTCATTATCAGTCAAAGTCAAAGGCATCAAGAACAATAAGTCGCGAATTTCCAAACCATGCTGGTTGCCATTTTCGTCAAATGCGGCTCTAAGCATTTCCAGGTATCCGGTGCCAGGGAAGGTCGCGGCGCCGTTCAACACCCGGTGTTCATCAAGAATCCAGTGCTTTCGCACATTAAGTTTGGATATGTAGGTTTTTTCCACGTTACCGTTCAAAGAGTATCCCTCAAACAATGGATGTGCCACCGGCTGGAGCCGCGTCTCGAAAACAGGATTGGGCTTAGTCGCTCGGGCAGCGTTTACGGCCATCCCTACTTCTTCCCAGGTATCCCAGTTTATCGATACAGCAAAGTGGCCATTTTTTGAATTCTTGTACTGCGCAAAGGAATCAAGAAAAGCGTTCGCAGCGCAGTAACCAACCTGGCCAAATATGGGAAAGACTGCATTGAGGGAAGAGCAGAGGACCAAAAAATCGAGTTCAATGTTTTCCAGAAGTTTATCGAGTATCAGCGTACCGGCTACTTTCGGAGCCAGAATGCCATCGGTCATCTCGCGGGTTCGCAATTGCATGGCGCGACCATCGGGAACTCCCGCGCAGTGAATCACACCATTGATCGTTCCGAAGCGGCTCAAAGAGAGCGCAATAGCCTCTTGCATCTGCTCAAAATTAGCCACGTCGGCCTGGAGCACCAGCACCTCGCTCCCGGCCTTTTCAAATTCCTGCAGTTTGAGAATTTTTTGGCTGATTTGGTCATGATGATCGTGTGCCTCCAGCCAAGCCTGCCATTGGTCTTTCCCCGGAAAATCCGATCGGCCGATAAGAATCAATTTGGCGTGGACAGTTTTTGCAAGATATTCCGCGAGAACCAACGCAATGCCGCCAAGCCCACCCGTTAGTAAATAGACGCCCCGGGGCTTCAATCTTGATTTCAAGGTTGGTGATTTTTCTAACTTAACCGGCTCATAGGTTTGAACCCAGCAAAAGTTGCCACGATAAGCGACTACCTTATTGCTGGCTTCGGTCCTACTTTCCACGAACAATTGCTCGAGCAAAGTGCGATTCATTTTTCCTGAAATATCGATCACGTCGCATTTTAGATTATGATACTCTTGCGGAATGGTTTTTACCGGCCCAAGTACAGTGGCTTTTTCCGGATGCAGCGGTTCCTCGCCCGCCACGCCTTGCATGTTACTGGTTATGACTTTGATCTGAATTTCGTCATTGATGCCACACTCCGCCAGGGAGCGTGCAATGTTAATGAGCCCATAAAACCCGACGTCCTGAACCGCGGTGAATTTGACAAGATCGATCATATCCTCGGCATCATTACTGACCGTCCACAGATGCACAATAGTGGTGGGAATATTTTTAGAGGCTTTTAGATCATTAAACAAGGCAATATAATCATTGCCATTTTCAGGATTGAGGGTGTAAATGCCATCGGCCTGCTTTGTGAATTTCTGGCCGGCCTCGACCGTAGCAACCCGGTGGCCGGCCTGCTGCAATCGTTTCACTAACTCAGCGCCGATATCATCCGCATCTATGAACACAAGAAAACTTCTATGTTCATTGGTAGCATCCGGTAAAGCAGGAACCCTGACCCGCTTCCATGATGGAATGTAAAACCAATCCTTGATGTCAGTAAGCTTAGTCAGACGGAGTTTTGGAGCAAAGTGCTCGGCATCAAACTCTTTATCGATCCAATAGCGCTGACGCTCGAAAGGATAGGTAGGCAGGGGTATTCTTCGCCGATTCTGCTGCGAATACAACTCAGCCCAAGAAATATCCTTTCCCCAGAGCCAAAGCTGTCCGAGTTTACTCAGGAAAAAAGCGTAGTCCGATATATTTTCCTTTGGATGTTTGATCAGCGTCGTGATCGCCTGATCAGGTTTTTTGTCTTGGTGTTGCCGTACAAAGGTACTTAAGGCCAGGCCTGGTCCGACCTCCAGAAAAATAGCATTAGAAGTCTTAAGCAGCTCGGCGATACCGTCCGCAAAGCGCACGGTCCTTCTGAGATGGTCCAACCAGTAAGTTGGGCTGGTGGCTTCCTCCACGGTTATCCAAGTTCCGGAAAGATTCGAAATGTATGGTAGTTGCGGTCTTTGTAGTACGACGCTTTTGAGCACTTCTCGAAATTCCACCAACATCGGCTCCATCATTTGGGAATGGAAGGCATGCGAGGTATGAAGTCTAGTATATTGCTGACCGAGTTGCTGCAGCGTTTCCGCGAAAGCATCGATTGCGTGGATTGAGCCGGAAAGCACACACAAAGCGTTGCAGTTGACCGCGGCCAACTCCACGTCGTTTGTCAGCAGCGGCGCCAAATCTCGCTCGGATAACGCCACGCTAAGCATGGCACCAGAAGCCATGTTTTGCATTAAACTGGCCCGGGCGGCTACCAGTTTGAGAGCATCTTCCAAAGAAAATACTCCCGATAAACACGCGGCCACATATTCTCCAATGCTGTGGCCAATCATGGCGTGGGGAGTGATGCCGAGTTTCATCAGCAGCTTGGTCAAGGCATATTCAAAAATGAAAATCAGCGGTTGCACCTGTTCAGTCTTAACCAGTTTGGAATTCGGTTCGGAATCCAAATTCGCGCCATCGGAGTAAAGAAGAGACTTGAGTTCCTTACCAGTACTCTTTTCAAGCAGATCAAAACACCTATCCAACTCCTGGCGAAAAATGGGTTCGCTCTGGTACAACTCGCGACCCATATTTACATACTGTGATCCCTGCCCGGGAAACATAAACATGACCGGGCGATTTTCAACTTTTGCGTGATACGTTTGAAGTTTTCCAGAGTCGTTCCCAGACAAAGTAGTGATTGCATCCTGAGTGTCCGCGCACACGATGATTCTGCGGTGGTTCAGAGCCTTTCTACCAAGCGACAGAGTATATGCAACATCTGCAATTTTTGCATTGGGGTTTTCTTTCAAAAACTGCGCAAGATTAGCTGTGGTTTTATCCAGCGCAGACTTGCTCTTCGCAGAAAACAAAAGGAGTTCAAATGGTCGGACGGAAGTTGAAGACGTGACATCGGGCGCCTCCTCCAGGATTATGTGGGCATTGGTGCCGCCAATGCCAAACGAACTCACCCCAGCTCGCAAAGGAAATTTTTCATTCGCCCACTTGGTCGGCTTATCCACAACATAAAATGGTCCATGATCAAAATCGATCTTCGGATTATTAGTTTGGAAATGCAAGTTCGGGGGAATCAATCGATGTTTTAGAGCTAAGACAGTTTTGATGAACCCAGCGACGCCGGCGGCGGTGTCGGTGTGACCCAAATTGGTTTTCACGGATCCTATGCCACAAGCATGTGTCCATGAAGATTGAAACGCCAGCTTCAAACCCTCAATTTCGACCGGATCCCCGAGCGCCGTCCCGGTGCCATGGGCTTCCACGTAGCTGATGCTTTCAGGCTCAACTCTCGCCAAGCGCAAGGCAGTTCGGATTACTTCAGCTTGTCCTTCAATGCTGGGGGCACTAAACCCAACTTTTCTCCTGCCATCATTATTAATAGCCGAACCTTTGATAACGGCCTGGATAGAGTCGCCGTCGGCAAGCGCGTTTTTCAAACGCTTGAGCACAACTACGCCGACGCCATCCCCAAACACGGTGCCCCTGGCGTTGGCATCAAAAGCGCGACAATGGCCATCCGGGGAGCTTACCAGACCTTCCCGGTAAAAATACCCCCGTTTAGGAACGTAAGTCAGCGAGATGCCGCCGGCAAGGGCCATGGAACATTCTCCGGTCAACAAGGCGCGGCAGGCCAGATGAATGGCTACTAATGATGTCGAGCAGGCGCTTTGCACAAAATAACTCGGCCCACGAAGATTCAAATTGTAGGATACCCGGGTGCACATATAGTCTCGGTTGGCCAACAACGACGTGGCATAGTCGCCAAGTTGATTGCTTCTGCCGGACAGCAAGGTGAGACCCTCCCAGTAAAAACTCGGCGAGGCACCGGCGTAGAGACCGATCAAGCCTTTATACTGATCTGGTTCATAGCCGGCATGTTCCAACGCCTCCCACACGCATTCGGTAAAAACCCGGACCTGCGGATCCATGATCTCGGCCTCGACAGGTGTGTAGTCAAAGAAGGAAGCATCAAACAATGATATGTCCTCGATGATGCCCCTGGCTTTGACGTAACTGGGATCTCGCAAGGTCTCTTCATCTACTCCGGCTTCCCTCAGTTCATTGTCTGAAAAAACGGAAATTCCTTCTACCCCATTTTTCAAATTACGCCAGAATTCATTGAGATTGTTCGCGCCCGGAAAGCGTCCGGCCATCCCGATTACGGCAATCTCAATTCCAGTAGTCGCAGTTTCCATGGTTCGGCTATCGTTACTCACTATTCTTCTCCCACTGTCAACTGAGCCGGTTCTGCCTTTAGTCGCAAAGCCCCATTAATATCTTTGCTTGCTGCTATCCCGTTCAATTTTCGCTCACGCAAAAACCTAGCAATCGAACTTATAGTTTGATACTTAAACATCAGGGCCACCGGAATCTCCTGTTGAAATTCTTCTTTCAATAAGTAGATGACTTTGAGAATATTTAAGGAATCGCCGCCAAGCTGAAAGAAATTATCGTGTATCCCGATTTTCGGGATTTTGAGTACCTGTTTCCAGATCTCTGCAATGGTTTTCTCAAAATCATTCGGTGGCGCGATAAAATCCGCGTCGTTCTTCATGGGATCATCAAGTTTCAAGAGCGCCTTGCGATCAATCTTGCCGCTGGAGGTCAGAGGGATAGCCATGACCTGAACATAAATCGCCGGCAGCATCATCTCAGGCAGCTCAGTCAGCAAATAATCACGAAGTTCCGAGGCGCTGAGCTCGTAGTCGGAAACAAAAAATGCACAGAGGTATTTCTCGCTGAACTTATCTTCTTTAAGGACGACTACTGCTTCATTGATCTTCGGGTACTTGAGCAACAGGCTTTCGATCTCCTCGAACTCGATACGAACACCGTGAAACTTTACTTGATTGTCGATTCGTCCGAGAAATTCTATATTTCCATCCACTGTCCAGCGCACCAGATCACCAGTTCGATATACCCTTTCACCGGAAACAAACGGATTTGGGATAAATTTTTCATTGGTCAGCTCCGGCCGGCGTAAATATGATCTCGCCACACAAACCCCGCCGATGTATAGCTCGCCTGGCACCCCCACAGGCTGCACTTGATTGTTCTTGCTGACGACATAAAATTTGACATTCGCGATTGGTTTTCCGATCGGGATGGAAGCTATGTTCGGCGTATCCGGACAATCAAAATAGGAGACCTCAATGCTGGCCTCGGTGGGACCGTAGAGATTTGCCAATCGGGTACCATTCGGTTTGCGAAGAACGTGGTTAAACTTTTCCACCTGCGCTGGCGTCAAGGCCTCACCGCTGGCGAAAATCCGCTTCAGGCTCGAAAGTCGCCGCACATCACTAAACCTTTTCATAAATTCGAGAAAGACATTGAGCAAAGAGGGGATGTAATGAACCGTAGTAATCTGATGGCGTTCAATGATTTCAACCATAACCCGTGGGTCTAATTTTCCCGCATCCGGAAAAAGGCAGAGACTCGCACCAGCCATTGACCACCAGAAAAGCTCCCACACCGAAACATCAAATGAATAGGGCGTCCTTTGCAAAATGATATCATTCCCATCGATAGGATATTGCCGATGCCTCCAGACCAATTTGTTGACCACGCCGCGGTGCTCGACCAGCACGCCTTTAGGGTTGCCGGTGGAACCAGAGGTGTACATCACATATACCAGATTTCTCGAGGTTGCAAGTTTTCCAAGATCATCGCTATTGCCTTGATATAAATCTGGATCACAAAAATCGATGGTCTCGCAAACGTCGAGGTTCTTGCTCATCTGTTTTGAGCTGGCGAGCAACAATTTGGTCTCGCTGTCGGTTAAAAAATAATGGATCCTGCTTTCGGAAGAATCTGTTTCGATCGGCATATAGGCGCCTCCCGCCTTCAGGATCGCGAGCATCCCCACAATTCGTTCGATTGATGGCTCGACGATGAGCCCAACAATGGCGTCGGCTTTGACGCCTTTAGCGCGTAATACCCGCGCTAATTGGTTTGCCCGCGCATTTAGCTCTCTGTACGTGATCTTCTGGTCCTGGAAAATGACCGCAATCCGATCGGGACTTTGCGTGACCTGCTCCTCAAAAAACTCATGAATGAGCTTGTTTTCTGGAAATTCGGTTTGCATGTCATTAAATTTGTACAAAAGTTGCTCGCTATCAGTCGCTGACATAATGCTCTTTTTATCAACCCGGCCCGCTGGTTCATCCGTAAACTTTCGCAGAACACTTTCGAAGTAATCCACCAACTTTTTGGCCAAGTCATCGCTCAGAATTGCATCGGAATAGGAAAGAGAAATACAAAAATGCCCTGAAGTAACCGTCGCTTGAAAATCTAAAAGTGTGTTGGTTCTTTTAGAGCGCTCGATAAGTGTTTGATTGCCTGCCCCAGCCGGACAATATTCCGGTTTCGGCTCGGAACCCAACCAGTCGATTGCATGAAAATCGACAAAGTTAAAAAGCGTATCGAAAAAGGGGTTGCGTTCTTGAGTCTCTTCACCAAGACTTTTTAAGATCTCATAAAGGGGGAATCGGCAATAATTTGATACTTGCTGCAATTTGTCATCGATAAGACGCTGGTATTCATTCCAGGTGATGTTTTCCGGAATCCTTACCCTGACGGGAATGGTGTTGAGGAAACAACCGATAATCTTGGAGCCGTCCTCATCGTGGGGACGATTATTGGTGACGAGCCCAACAACTAAATCGTTGTCGTAAGATAGCATATAAAGCATATAAACATAAGCGGCAAAACATAGATCTTTTATAGAGCTGTCATGATTTTTCGCGACCGCCATTAGCTCATGCAAAAACTGTTTGTCAAAATCTCTGCTAAGATTCTTGGTCTGTGGTTGACCGCCACGATTATTGTCTCCCGGAAATTCGAAACGCTTGTACTCCCAAAGCTCCTTTTTCCAAAACGCGCGATTGGTCTGGTTGTGTATCTCGGCACCCTGTTCGACAACGAAGTCCTTGTATGTGCCTTTGAGTTTTTCAGGCCGATATTCGGAAGTAACCTGCAATCTGAGGTAGATACCGTGTAACTCGTAAAGCAGAGTCTTGGCGCTCCAGTCATCGGCGATTGCATGGTGGCTCACCCACATCCAATAGTAATTGTCATTACCGAGAGCGAACGTGTGCATTCGCCAGAGGGATTTGCCATGTGCAAAATCGAATGGCCGTTGACGATCCTGCCGAGCACAGTCGGTGATAAATTCCTTTTGATCTGATGTTGCTAATACTGAAAGATCATGATGCTCGATGTCAACTGGAAGTTCTTCACAGACTATTTGCATTGGCTCATCAAAATCAAACAAGTTGAAATACGACCTCAGATTGGCGTGCTTTTCTACCATCAACTTGAAAGCCTGGTCAAAAGTCTTAGAATTGAAATCTGCAATTTTGATCTGCACCAACGTCTGGTAATGATAGACGCCCGAAGCGGGGTCCTTAAGGGAATGATACACCATCCCCTTTTCGATATCACTCATCGGAAAAACATCCTCGATGTTTTGAATATGATGCAGCGGCTGTTGATTCATGGTATCGTCCCAGTTCAAGAATTTGTATTGATGTTGTTTAAACTGCAACTACAGCAGTTTTTCAAAGTGGGATTTTGAAGCAGTTCTTAGGCATTAAAGCGGCATTTTCAACTGTGGGTGGTCACAACTGTTCTTCCACCAATAACTCAGTAGCCTCAATCATGGCT